>ERZ1034915.807-NODE-807-length-19875-cov-12.979213_pt1 | contig 19875 bp, 21 predicted proteins | sample MGYA00520592_ERZ1034915 | MGnify/ENA primary metagenome ERZ1034915 (study PRJEB33766, sample SAMN09781787) | gut metagenome | biome: gut microbiome | host: Homo sapiens | place: Madagascar | study: EMG produced TPA metagenomics assembly of the PRJNA485056 data... | reverse complement strand
CCACGGAGGTGAACGCGATGCCCGGACCGAGACAGCCAACCGATATCGTCGTGGCCAACGGCCGCAAGCACCTGAGCCGGGCGGAGGAAGAAGCCCGGCGCAGCCGCGAGGTGAAGGCCCCGCCCGCGCAGAAGGCGAAGCCGCCCAAGTGGCTGCCGGAGACCATGCGCAAGGACTTCCGGGCCATCGGCAAAAGCCTCATTGCGCTGGGCATATACAGCGATCTGGACGCGGATACCCTGGGGCGCTACCTGGTGGCTCATACACAGTACCTTACCGCAACCGGCTATGCCAATGCCGCACTCCGTGCCGGAAACCTGCCCCAGGCTGATGCGTGGGGCCGTATCCAGGAGCGCTATTTCAAGCAGGCGCGGAACTGCGCCAATGATCTGGGCCTTACCGTAAGCGCCCGGTGCCGCCTGGTGATGCCCACCGTGCCTGACGCCGACGATGACTCCGACGAGTTCACCCGGCGGCTTCAGGCCCGGCAGGCGGCCGCTGCGGCGGGGGTGATCTGATGCCTTACAACCGCGAGGCGGGGCAGTTCGTCTGCGACTTCGTGGAGCGGTTGCCCACGACGGATACCGGCAGGCCCTTCCAGCTGTACCAGTGGCAGCGAGACGCCATCATGGATTTCTACGCCACCATGGTGCCCGAATCGGGCACCGGCAAACCAGAGCAGCTGGTGCGGCAGTACTGGTATCTGTACCTGGAGATCAGCAAGAAAAACGGCAAGAGCGAACTGGCGGCGGCCCTGGGGCTGTATCACCTGATCGGCGATGGCGAGCTGAACGCCGAGGTTTACATTTGCGCGGCCGACCGGGACAACGCCGGTATCGTGTTCAATGCCGCCGTATTCATGCTTTCCTCCGCTCCCTGGACGGCGAAAATGATCGCCCGGGGGGAGCTGAAGATCATCGACTCCCAGAAGCGCATTGTGTACCGGCGGCGGGTCCGCACCGGCAACGGCGGGTACAAGTGGGTGAAGATCGGAGAGATGCGGGTGCTCTCCAGCGAGGCGTACAGCAAGCACGGCTATAAGCCCAGCTGCGTGATCTTCGACGAGCTCCACGCCCAGCCCAACCGGGACCTGTGGGACGTGATGACGGCGGGCTCCGGCTCCGGCCGACGGCAGCCGGTGTGGATCGTACTGACTACGGCCGGGGACGATCCGGACCGCACCTCCATCGGCTGGGAAATCCACGAGAAAGCCGTGGCTATCCGGGACGCCCGGCAGCTGCGGCGGATCCAGGCCGAGGGCGGCGACCCGCGCACCGTGCTGAGTCTGCGGCACGTGGAGGATTCCGATATGGCGGACGCCCAGGCCGCGCTGCTGGCCCGGGACCTGCCGAACTGGCTCCCGATCCTGTACGGTCTCACCGCCATGTTCGGCGACGATCCGGACGACCTGGCCAAGATCGATATCTGGGACGAAAACCTGTGGTATCTGTGCAACCCGTCCCTCGGCAAGCACCTCCGGATGCGCAACATCCGGATGGAAGCCAACGAGGCCCGGCAGAGCGAGGCGGCGGAAAAGCTATTCCGCTGGCTGCGCCTGAACCAGTGGATCTCCGTCAAGGCGGTGGGCTGGATCAGCCTGAACCTGTACGACAAAACGCAGTGGGGCCCGTCAAAATTGGCGGACCGCGCCGAATGGCTGGACAAGCTCCGTGGGCTTGTTTGCTACGGCGGCGTTGACTTGTCCACCTCGAAGGACCTGACGGCCTTCGTTCTCCTGTTTCCTCCGCAGGCGGGCCTGGACTGTGCCGTGCTGTGGCCGTTCATCTGGCGGCCCCGCGGCACGGTCCAGGAGGCGGAACGCCGGGACCACGTCCCATACCGGGACTGGGAGCGTGCCGGGTTCCTCTCCCTGTGCGAGGGCGACATTATCGATTACTCCATGGTGGAGGAGCGTATCCGCTGGGCGAAGGAAACCTTCCGCCTGAAAATGGTGGGCTTCGACCCGTATCTGTCCCGCACCATCACCCAGCGGCTATCCCCGATTGTGGATATCATCGAGATCCCCCAGGATCTGAAGAACATGTCCCCGGCCATGAAAGAGACCGAGGACATGATGACCCGGCACCAGCTGCTGCACGTCCACAACACCTGTTTCCGTTGGACCTTCGGGAACGTGCGGAATTATGTGGACGGCAACGGCAATTGCAAACCCGTGAAGAATCGGTCCCCGGGCCGCATCGACCCGGCCGTTGCGAGCATCATCGTCATGGCCGTGTGGATGATCGCCCGGAATCAGAAGCCGGATCTGGCCGCAGCTGTGGCTAATCCGGAGTTCACCCTGTGAGGAGGCGCAGTATGAAAAATAACCCCACCGTGCGCGTATCGGCTGCGGCCATGCGCATGGTCCCCGTTGCGGACTTGATCCCGTATGCCAACAATGCCAAGATTCACGGCCCGGCCCAGATCGCCAAACTCCGGGCCAGTCTGCGGGAGTTTGGCTTCGTTTCCCCGGTGCTGATCGATGGCGGCAACAACATCCTGGCCGGACATGGCCGGGTGCTGGCGGCCCAGGCCGAGGGCATGACCGAGGTGCCCTGCGTGCTGGTGACGGATCTGTCCGAGGCTCAGCGCAAGGCGTACATCCTGGCCGACAATCGGCTGGCCGAAGATGCGGCCTGGGATGAGTCCTTGCTCCGGATGGAGCTGGATACCCTGGCCGGGATGAATTTTGATGTCTCCCTTACCGGCTTCGATATCGGCGGCCCCATCCACGTGAACGCCCACGACCGGGCCGCACCCGGGCAGGCTCAGGCAAATAGCGGGGATGCGGAAGAACCCGATGATCCTGAATATCAGGCGTTTGTGGAAAAGTTCAAGCCAAAGAAAACCACCGACGACTGCTATACGCCTGAGCCGGTATATGAGGCCGTCCGGACGTGGGCTGTCCGGCGGTACGGACTGGAGGGGCGGCCCGTAGTCCGGCCCTTCTATCCGGGCGGCGACTATGAGCGATTCGACTACCAGGTGGACTGCGTGGTGATCGACAACCCGCCCTTCTCGATCCTCTCCCAGGTCTGCCACACATATGAGGCGCGGGGAATCCCGTTTTTCCTGTTCGCCCCGACGCTCACCCTTTTCGCCACCGCTGGAGGATCTGTGAACTACCTGCCCACAGCTGCGCAAATTACGTACGAGAACGGGGCAAAGGTGAATACCTCCTTCCTGACGAATCTGGGCGACTGCAAAATCGAAATGGCGCCTGACCTCTATGCGGCCGTTTCGTCTGCGGACGCCGATATTCGCGCCGAGCGTGCGGTGGCCCTCGCCAAGTACATCTATCCACCCCATCTGCTCAGCGTCGGCGATTTCGATAATATCGTGAAGCGCGGCGTGGGTCTGCGGCTCTCGGCCTCCGATGTGTCCTTCGTCAGGGCGCTGGACGCCCAGCGTGAAGCGGGTAAAACAATCTACGGCGCCGGTTTTCTCCTTTCGGAGAAGGCTGCGGCGGAGAAGGCTGCGGCGGAGAAGGCTGCGGCGGAGAAGTGGCAGCTTTCCGAGCGGGAATGGGAGATCGTCCATTCCCTTGGCCGAGCGAAAAGTTAGGAGGCTGCCCGTGAAACGTGTTTTGAAGTTCCTGCGCCGGGCGCTGCCGGAGGTTCTGCTGATTCTGGCGGGGCTGCTGATTGCGGCGGGGTGCTGGATGATCTATCCCCCGGCGGGTCTCATTGCGGCGGGGCTGTTGTTGTTGGCCGGTGTCGTGCTGGACATGCTGGGCGAAAGGAGTGATGAATCGTGAGTATGATCAAGGGCCTGCGGGCCGCCACCGCCCGGTCTCCCACCCGGAAGGCCGTCACGGTGCAGACGATGGCGGCGGCCGGGCTGACCGTCTCCGGCGTCAGCGCCCCGGGCGAGGAGTCCCGCCTCCTCAGCGCCGTGGATCGCTGCATTGAGATACTGTCGGACAGCGTGGCCAAGCTGCCGTCCTATGTGATCCAGCGCAGCACCCGGGAGCGGGTACCGCACCAGATCCTGTACCTGCTGAATGACCGGCCCAATGAGGCTATGACGCCTTTTGTCCGGAAGAAGGTCCTGGAGACCAGCCGCCTGGAGGGCGGCAATGCCTACGACTGGATCGTCAGGGACCCCAAAACCGGCCTTCCCCGGGAGCTGATCCCGGTACCCTGGCAGCTGGTGCAGCCTTGGCGGGACATGGGCGGGCGCGTCTGGTATGACGTCACCCATCCCGTCACCGGCGAGGCTATGCGGCTGCCGAGCGAGGACGTGTGCCACTACAAAAACGCCACCCGGAACGGCCTCAAGGGCATCGGCACCCTGGCCCGGGCCGGAGAGGTGATCTCTACCGCCCGGGCGGCTCAGCAGTATGACCTGGCCTATTACGCCAACGGCGGCCAGCCCAGCGGCGTCCTCCAGACGGATTCCGATCTGGGCGGCTACGCCAAGGGCCCGGATGGCAAAACGCTGTTCCGGCCCGACGGCTCCCCGGTGTCGCTGAAGGACCAGCTGCGCAGCCAGTGGGAACGGGTCCATATGGGGCCCAGCAACGCCCACCGGGTGGCTATCCTGGATCTGGGCCTAGACTACAAGCCCCTGGCGGCCAGCAATCGGGACGCACAGTTCGTGGAAAACAAGCAGCTGTCCATTGTGGACATCTCCCGCTACTTTGGGGTGCCCCTGTATAAGCTCAACGAGGGCAAACAGGCATACGGCTCCAACGAGCAGAACGCCATCGAGTATGTGACCGGCACCCTGCATCCCATCATCACTCAGTACGAGGAGGAGCAGTCCTACAAGCTGCTGACGGCCACAGACCTGGGCAAGTACGAGATCCGGATCAACATGATGGCCGAGCTCAAGGGTGACACAGCCTCCCGGGCCGCCTGGTACCGGGCTATGTCCGAGCTGAGTGTGTTTTGCCCGGACGACATCTGCGCCCTGGAGGATATCCCCAACGTGCCCGGCGGGCACCTCCGGCGAGCCAGCCTGAACTACGTGCCTCTGGACCTGTGGGAGGAGCTCAGCCGGTCAAGAAATAGCGGCGCTGCCGCTGGGAAGGAGGAATGACCTGTGGAAATGATCGTAAAATCCGCCCGCCTGGAAAAGCAAGCCGTGGACGCCCAGGAGTTGGCTCTGATCAATGCGCAGACCCTGCGGGACTTCGGGGCCAATGAGGTATACACCTTCCGGCTGCTGGCCTGCGACAATCGGGTGGATCGGGACTATGAGCGATTCACGGACGCCACCCTGGATCAGCTGGCGGCGCTCTATGTGGGCCGCCCGGTGCTGCGGGATCACAGCTGGAGCGCCGGTATGCAGACGGCCCGGTGCTACGCCGCCAGCGTGGAGCCGGACGGTGACGCCAAGTGTCTGGTGCTGCGGTGCTACATGCCCCGCACGGCGGCCACGGCCGACACCATCACGGCTATTGATGCCGGTATCCTGCGCGAATGCAGCGTGGGCTGCGCTGTGGCCCATGCCGTGTGCTCCATCTGCGGTGCAGACCAGCGGGAAACCCTGTGCAAGCACTGGCCCGGCCGGGAGTATGACGGCCAGACCTGTCACTTTGACCTGGACGGCGCTACGGATGCCTTCGAGGTGAGTCTTGTGGCCGTCCCGGCGCAGCCTGCGGCGGGCGCCATCAAATCCAAGCGCTACGGCGGCGCCGAGCCGCCCCAGACACCCCCGGCGGAAGATTGGACGGCTGCGGCCGCCCTGGAAATCGAGAAAAACAGATTCTGAGGAGGTAAAAATTATGAGACGCAAAATGAACGACCTGATGGCCGAGCGTGCCGGTATGCTGGCCGATGCCGAAGCGGCCTACAAGTCCGGCGACCATGACGCCTACACCGCCAAAATGACGGCCATCGGCAACATCAACAACGAGATCAACGAGGTAAAAACCCTCATCGATGAGCAGGACCGCCAGTTTTTGGCCAAGGTTCCGGATGCCAAGGAGGAGGCCGAGAAGGCCGCCGAGCGCGGCAACGTCCTGATGAAGGGCGGCGAGGTCAAGTTCTCCACCATCGAGGTCCGTAAGGCCATTACTCTGGCTACCGGCACCCTGGTGCAGCCCACCGGGGTGGGCACCGATATCCATGATATCGTAGGCGGCGCTGTCAGCTCCATTGTGGACCAGGTCCGCGTGGAGGATCTGAGCGGCATGGGCGCTTATCAGGAGCCCTATGTGATCTCCGAGCTGACCGCCAACGCGAACACGGTGGCCAGCAAGGCGGGCTCTGCCCGCACTGCCAGCACGGATCCTACCTTCGGCATCGCGGAGATCAAGCCCTACGAGATGACGGTCACGTCCTTTGTCGACCGGAACCTGGCCCGGCTGACTCCCGCCAATTACTACGCCAAGGTGTACAGCATGGCCATGAAGGCCATGCGCCGCAAGCTGGCGGGTCTGATCGTCAACGGCGACGGCGAGACGACCCACGTCATGCACGGCATCAAGACTGCCACCAACAAGGCTGGCAGCGCCATCTATGCCACGGAAAACGTGTCCGCCGTGGACGTGAACCTGCTGGATACCCTGTACTTTGCCTATGGCACGGATGATGCCCTGGAGCCCAACGCCCGGCTTCTGCTGACCAAGCAGGACCTGAAGGCCATCGGCAAGCTGCGCGGCACCAACGAAAAGCAGCGCCTGTTTGCCATTGAGCCGGACATGGGCAACCCCAACGTCGGTATCATTAGGGACGGCGGCGTGGTCATCCCCTATACCATCTGCTCCGACCTGACCAGCCTGGACGGCGCCACCGCCTCCAGCTCTGCTGCCATCCAGACCATGTGCTACGGCAGCCCCGCCAACTACCTGCTGGGCCTGTTCGGCGACTTCACGGTCCGCGTGGATGAGAGCTACAAGGCACAAGAGCGCCTGCTGACCATCCTGGGCGACGCCTTCATCGGCGGCAACCTGGTGGCCGACAAGGGCTTTGTGGTGGCCACCGTGCCCAAGGCCGGCGGCTGATGGCGGCGCTGACCGACGAGCGCCGCGCGGAGCTGGCGGCGTACTGCCGGCGGGACGAGCTGTCGCCGGATGATGAGCTGCTGCTGACGCAGACTTATCTGTCGGCGGTGGCCTACATGGACGCAGCGGGGGTCAGCGAGCCCGCAGACTCCGGGCGGAAGGCCGCCTATGACCTGTGCGTCAATTATCTGGTGGCCGACGCCATGGACCGCAGGTCCCGGGAGGTATCCGGGACCTGCGCGGAAAACCGGAGCTTCCGCCTGCTGCTGAACCAGCTGAAACAGAGCGAGCCGGTGCCCAATTCGGGCACCGGCGGATAAGGAGACGGCTATGTACATTGACCCCGGGGAGCTGAATAAGCGGATTCGCATTCAGCAGCAGGACCCCGACACGGAGGCGTGGTCCGACGTGATCGTGCTGCATGCCCGCGTCAACAAGACCGGCGGCGGACAGGCCTTCGATGCTGGAGCGGATCAGCACCCGTATGTGCTGGATTTCGATATCCGGTACGGTCCCACGGCGGCTAAGCTGGTGTATGCGCCGCACCTGTACCGCGTTCTCTATGCCGGGCACACCTTCAAGGTGGTGGACACCGACGACTACAAGGAGGCGCACCAGTACCTCCGGATCAGGGGGCGGCTGTATGAGTAGACTTCCATGGGAGAAAACCTGGGTGTTTCCCAATGGCCGCAGGATGTCCTGGCGGGAAATGGTGAATCTGGCCAATCGTTCGGGCTCGTCTGCGCCACGCCCCAGCCAGAGTCGTTCCCGCTCGTCCACCCGCAGAGTTCGGCCGGAAGAACTTTCCGATTCCCTGGGGCAGGTGCTGACGCTGTATGCGGATGATGTCACCGCCCGGATCAACGCCGTGGGCGAGACCACCATGAAGGAGCTGGTGCGGGAAACCCGGCGCACGGCCCCGAAGGAATCGGGCGATTACCGCAAGGCAATCACATCCACCCGGGTCCGCGGCCTGGCCGGAGATCGGTTCGTCTGGTATGCCCGGGGCAAGGAGGGGCGGCTGACGCACCTGCTGGTGCATGGCCACGATGTGGTGCGGGATGGCCGTGTGGTTGGCCGGGCTAAGGGCAACACGTTCCTGGAGCGGGCCCTGGCCCGCCTGATCCCGGATTATCTGTCCCGGGTGGAGGGGGTGCTGGGCGATGATAAGTGATGTCCTTGCCGCTGCCGGGATCCCCTGCAGGCGCTCCCGCTTTCCCCAGCCTGCTGCGGACACCTACGCCGTGTATACCGATGATGTCAGCGCGTCCGGCGCGGATAACGTGAATTGTATCTTCGCCCACAGCGTCACCGTGGAGCTGTATGAGCCTGCGCCGGATGACGCTGCGGAGGCTGCCCTGGAGGGGCAGCTGAACGCCCGGGGCATCCCCTGGGACAAGCAGGACCGGTACTGGCTCCAGGCGGAGCAGCGGTACCAGGTCGTGTACGATTTTGATTACGTTGAGAAAAGGAGGATCTGAACTATGGCCAAACGCGACAAGAAAACCATTACCCTTGGCTCCGGCTACGCCTACCTGAAGGAGTACACTGACACGGTTCCAGCCACCAAAGAGGACCTGACCACCCTGTGTGCGGATGCGAACCTGCTGGGCTACATCAAGGGCGGCGCGTCGCTGAAGTATACCCAGGAGACATATGAAGAAAAGGACGATCTGGGCCTGGTGTCCAAGATCATCACCACCGACGAGGCGGCCATTATGAAGTTGGGCCTGCTCGCCTGGAACGGTGCCACGCTCAAAAGCCTGATCGACCGTTGCACGTCGTCCGAGGCCACCGGCCTCCGGACCACCAAGATCGGCGGCGCCGGGAATGCCCAGGGCAAGTATTATGTGCTCTGCTTCCACTGCCCCGATCCCATCGACGGCGACGTCTGGGTGGTCATTGTTGGCCGCAACACGGCCGGCGCTACCCTCACCTTCGCCAAGGACAACGGCACGGTGATCGAGCCCGAGTTCAAGGCAAGGCCCCACGACACTGCTGGCACGCTGGTGCTCCTCTTTGAGGAGATTGCGTCCGCTTAACGCTCATCCTGCAGGGGCGGCCCTGTGCCGCCCCTGCTGCTTTAGGAGGAAACCTATGCTTGACTTTACCGCATATCAGAAGCCCACGTTCACCGTAAAACTGCGCGGCAGCGGCACCGCGCTGCGGCTGATCCCTCCGTCCGTGGAGCTGGTAGACGAGCTCCAGAAGGTAGGAGAGCTGCTCCCGGATGCCGGGACCGGCGACCAGAACGCGCTGGGCGCCGTTTATGCCATCGCAGCTGCGCTGATGAGCTGCAACCGCGACGGGATCACCGTCCAGCCGGCAGACATGACCGGCAAGTATGATCTGGATCTGGAGGATATGGCCGTATTTTTTGCCGGGTATGTGGAATTTATCAACGGCCTCTCAGAAAGAAAAAACTGATGCTCCCTTGGTATCCTTCCGGCGATGCCAAGGGAGATCACGGATATAGCGTTTCCACGCTGTGGCACAGGCTCGTGGCCGACTATACCGGCCTGAGTCTGGAGGCCGTTGGCCGCCTGGACTATCTCCGGTATCTGGCCCTGCGGCGGGATGCGTACATCTATCGCCTGGAGCAGTCCGAGGCGGGCCGGGAATACCTGGCCAACGCCTGGCGCCTGACCCAGACGAAGCCGGATCGTGCCGCACTGCGTGAGCAGTTCGGCAGCAAGGAGGTGTGAAATGGCCAACAAGCTGATTCGGGGCCTTACCGTAGAGATTGGCGGCAATACCACCAAGCTGGGCGAGGCCCTGAAAAATGTAGAATCCAAAAGCAAGGGCCTTTCCGGCGAGCTTGCCCAGGTAAATCGGCTCCTGAAGCTGGATCCCACCAATACAGAGCTGCTGGGCCAGAAGCAGAAGGTGCTGGCCGGGCTCATCGAGGCCACATCCGAGAAGCTCGAGAAACTCCGCAGTGCGGAGGCGACCGCCACCAAGGGCGCCAAGAACTGGGACGCCTACACCAAGGCCATCGCCCCCATCGAAGCGCAGATCGACAAGGTAACGGAGTCCCTGCGCCGGATGAAGGCCCAGCAAGAGGAGGCCCAGGAGGATTTCGGCGTTGACTCTGATCAGTATATGGCGGCCTCCGCCCGGGTGGAGGAAGTGTCCCGCCAGCTCAAGGCTCTGCGGGAGCAGGCCAGGAACGTGCGGGAGGAGTTCGACAATCCCATATCGCCGGAGGCACACCGTGCGCTGCAACGTGAGATTGCGGCCACCGAAAATGCCCTGAAGACCTACGAGGACGCCGCCAAGGACACGGACGAGGCCCTGAAGAACCTGGGCAAGGGGGCAAAAACTGCCGAGCAGCGCACTCAGGAGCTGGCGGAGCGCTCCGGCGTGGCCGCCAAGGACCTGGACAAACTCAAGGAAAAGGCGGGTGACGTGGCCGACAAGGGACTGAAGGTCCTGGCGGCAGCGGCTGCCGCTGCCGTGGCTGCCCTGACGGCGGCATCCGAGGCCACCCGGGAATACCGCACCAACATGGCCAAGCTGGATGTTGCCTTCACCGACAACGGCCACAGCGCGGCAGAGGCCCAGGAAGCCTACCGGGATCTGGTGGGCGTGCTGGGTGAAAGCGATCAGGCCGTTGAGGCGGCCAACCACCTGGCCAAGCTCACGGACAACGCCCGGGACCTGGCCACCTGGACCGGGGACATTCTCCCCGGCGTGTTCGCCACCTTCGGCGACTCCCTGCCCATTGAGGGGCTGACGGAGGCCGCCAACGAAACGGCCAAGGTGGGGCAGGTCACCGGCGTCCTCGCGGATGCGCTGAATTGGGCTGGAACAATCACCGAAGACGAGTTTAACGTGTCGTTGGCGGCCTGCTCCGATGAACAGGAACGCCTGGCGCTGATTACCGGCACGCTATCCGGCCTGTATAAGTCCGCTGCCGCCCAGTATAAGCGCACCAATGCCGAGGTGATCCGGGCCAATAAGGCCAACGATGCCTGGACGGCGTCCCTGGCGAAGTCCGGCAAGGTGATGGAGCCCATCGTCACTGACGTGAAGGAGCTGGGCGTGGAGCTGCTCCAGAGCGCGGAGCAGCCCATCCGGCGGGTCAGTAAGTACATCCGCAGTACGCTCCTTCCCACGCTGGAGAAGGTCTCCAAGTGGGCACTGAAGAACGGCCCGCAGATCATCGGCGTGGCCACCGGCCTTGCCACAGCCATGGGCACCTACAAGGTCGGAGCTGCGGCGGCGAAAATCGCCACCAGCGACCTGACCAAGGTCATCCTGGGGGCCGAAAAAGCCCAGAAGCTCCTGAACCTGACCACGGCGGCAACCCCGTGGGCCCTGGCCATTGCCGGGGCTGCGGCTGTTGTCGCAGGCCTGGCGGCGCTGAGCGATGCCCAAGCTCGGGCCGCTGAGTCTGTCAGTGCCCTGAGCGCCGAGGAGCAGTCCCTGTGCGATTCAGCCCGGGATGCAGCGGACGCATTCGCGGAGCAACAGGCGGCCGTGCAGGAATCCATGAACGGCATCACCTCCCAGTTCGATCACACAGCGGCCCTGGCGAGTGAGTTGATGCGTCTGGCTGGTGCCTCCGGCGAAGTCCGCGAGGCGGACCGCGCCCGGGCCGCCTTCATCTTGGGCGAGCTCAACGATGCCCTGGGCACGGAGTACGAGATGGTAGGCGGCCAGATCCAGGCATACAGCGATCTCAAGGCCAGCGTGCAGGAACTGATTACCGTGAAGCGGGCCGAGGCTCTGCTGAGCGTCAACGAGGACGCCTACAAGAATGCCCTGGCCAACCATCAGGCATATTACAACGCTCTTACGCTGGCTGAAAAGGATTACCGCGCCCAGATGGAACTTACAGCGGAAGCCGTGGAGCGCAACCTGAAGGCCCGGGAATCCGGCAGCCGACAGGAGCAGATTAACGCAGAGAACGCCCTACGGGAGGCCCAGCGCATTGAGGAGCTCAAGCGCCAGGCGTGGCTGCAGTCTGCGGCCGACTTCGGCGCCTGCAAGGCCGAGGAGCAGAAGTATGAGGCGGCGGCCGTGGCGGCCATGAGCGGCAACTACGAGCGGGTCGAGCAGATACTGGCGGATACAAGCTATGCTTACGATGCTATGGCGGACGCGGTAGGGGAGTCCCTCGACAAATCCACCTCCGCCATGGCCCGCAGTGCCACGGAAGCGGACGTATATGCCCGGTACCTTCGTACCAACTTCGAAAACGGCGTGGCCGGCTTCACGGAGTCCATGGTACTGGAGGCGGAACAGGCCGCCGATGAGCTGTGGAAAAAGCTCGGCACGGCTCCCAGCAAGGCCGTACAGTTCGGCCAGGACGTGGGGGACGGCATGGTCAAGGGCCTGGAAGCCAAGCGTAAGAGCCTGTATGATGCGGCGGAGAGCATCGCTAACGGCATGTTCCGGCGGCTGCGGGCCGTGACCCAGACCCACAGCCCCTCCCGCAAGATGGAAGGCGTGTTCCGGGATATCTGGGCAGGCGCCGAGGTGGGCACAGAAAAGGCTGAAAAGCCCATCCTGGCCCAGACGGAGGCCCTGGCCAAGAAGCTCCTGGACATTGATGCTGCGGCCAATATGCCCGCCCTGGCTCTGCGGGAGATCGCCGGCCGGGATCAGGTGTACCGGCGTGCGTCGGCGCAGTCGGATGCGCCCGCTTCCGGCGGCATCCCCCTGGGCAACCTGGCCGCCAAGCTGGATATGATCCTGGCCGCCATCGAGCGCGGCCAGATCATCGCCCTGGATGGCGATAAGATCGTGGGCGGCACCGTGGAGAGGATGAATGCGGAGCTTGGCCTGATCAGTGCCGGAAATACCCGGAATGTGAGGTGATACCGTGGCCAGAAAGGCTGTGATCGGAAACTATGATACGGCGGCCCAGGGCTGGACCCTGTGCGCATGCGCGCTGGATCCGCCCGCCTGGCGGGAGAACCTGGTGGAGGTTCCCGGCATGGACGGGGCGCTGGATCTGAGCCCGTACCCCAGCGGGGAGGTAGCCTACAGCCCCCGGACCCTGTCTATCACGTTGGAGTGTTCAGCCGGCACCCGAGACAGCCGGGAGACTGCCATTGACACTATGGTCAACGCCTTGGACGGGAAGTCCCTGAAAATAACCCTGCCGGACGGCGTGGACCACTATGTCCGGGGCCGGGTGCGGGTAGCCCGGCAGTACAGCGACCTGGCGCACGCCCAGGTTATCGTCTCCGCCACCTGCGACCCGTACCGCTACAAGGCCGCGCCCACCACGGTCACGGGGACCGTGCCCGAATCGGGCACGCTGTCCCTGACCCTGGCCAATGGGCGCCGGCCGGTGGTCCCAACCGTGGAGGTGTCGGCGGCTGCAACGCTGACTTTCGGCGGCAAGGACATCGCGGTGGCAGCCGGCAGCCATCGCAGCCTGGATATCCGCCTGGCCGCCGGTAGCAACACATTGGCCGTTACGGCCGCAGCCGGGACCACGGTGTCCGTCACCTATCAGGAGGCGTCGCTATGAGCTACACCGGCGCTGTTTGCGGCAAAGCCATTGCCGGACAGGCTGTCTGCGGTACGGATCCCCAGGAGGCTGCGCAGGACTTTGCTGGCTATCAGCTGCGCTACGGGGACTACATCCTGTATGATCCCCGCGGGGCCAACGAGGTGGACAAACTGCGGGTGTCTGCGGCCACGGTGGATCTGACAGCCGGCAAGGCGGGCTCCATGGCGTTCACGCTGCCGCCGGATCATCCCTACCGGGACAAGCTGCCCTATATGCGCCCCGGCCTGGAGCTGTTGCAGGGCCGCTATGTGGTGTGGCGGGGCCGCATCACCTCCCAGGTGTGCGACTTCGCCAACAGCCTGAAGGTATCGGCAGAGGGCATTATGGCCGCGCTGAACGATACCACGGTGCCTCCGTTCGCCTTCCCGGACGATTTCGCCGAGGACGCCGATTACCAGGCGGCCGCCAACAGCGGCAACGTGGTGGATTACCTGTTCCGCTGGCTCCTGACGCAGCACAATGCCAAGGCCTCGGCTGAACAGCAGATCAAGCCCGGCGTGTGTACGGTGACGGATGCCAACAACTACATCACCCGCAGTTCCACCAAGTATCTTACCACCATGGATGCCCTGACCTCCAGGCTCTCCGGATCGTCCCTGGGCGGGTATCTGCTGATCCGCTATGAGTCGGACGGCAACTACCTGGATTACTACGCCGATCTGCCGCTTACCAACGCCCAGGCCGTCACCTTCGGCGAGAACCTCCTGGACCTGGAGCGCCAGCTGGCCGGGTCCGATATCTACACGGCTATCCTGCCGGTGGGCCATGACGGCCTGACCATCACAGAGCTGCAGGACGGCGACATTACAGACGATCTGGTCAAGGAGGGCCCTTACGTCTGGTCCCGTGCGGCCGTCCAGAAGTACGGCTGGATCTGCCCCGGCCCCACAGACTGGCAGGACGTCACCGTTGCCGCGAATCTCCAGTCTTATGCGGCGGCCCGGCTGGCCACGTCCGGCTGGGCGCTGGAGGAGTCCATCACCTGCAAGGCCATCGACCTGCACGTTACGGATGCTGCTGTCGCTGCCTGGCGGGTGGGACGGTACACCATGCTGGCCACCACGCCCCACGGCATCCGGGCGGCTATGCCGCTGCTGCAGATGCACATTGACCTGCTGGACCCGGCACAGACTACCGTTACCATGGGCCGCACCCGGCGGACCTTCACGGACGACGTGGAGGATGAGCGCCGGAAAGTGACCCAGGAAATGGAGGAGACCCGCACCTCCACGGATGAGCGGATCAACACCGTGCAGCAGATCCTCACCGAACGTATGACGCAGATCTCCCAATCGGACCGGCAGATCCTCCTGGAGGCGCTGGAGCAGTATGTGGAGATCGGGGATTTCGAGTCCTACAAACGGGTCATGGATGCCACATTGGCCGTGCTTCCGGATCAAATCCGCATGGAGGTCTCTGAGGAGATCACGGAGCAGGTGGAGGACGCCACCGGAGACATTCGGCAGTCCGTCCGCACGATGAATCAGTATATGTCCTTCACGGCGGCCATGGGGATGCTGCTGGGCAGCGAGGGCGACCCCGTGAAGGTGCAGATCAACAACCAGGGGCTAAATATCCTCCGGGAGACGCTGGCCCTGTTGTCCATCAATCAGCGGGGCGTATACACGCCGTCGCTGTATATCCGGCCCATGGATCCGGACGACCCCACCGCCGGGTGCCTGCACCTGGGCAGCCTGGTGGTCCGGGTTGCCCCGGATGGGTCCGTGGTGGGTGCGAAGGGAGTGAATGCCAATGGGTGAGCTGTACGGCGCACAATCCACATACGGCTGGCGGCTGTGGCTGGGGTACACCATCCAGCAGTCTCGGACCAATAACCGCAGCACCATCACCCTTGCGCTACAGATCTACGACGGCACTGGCGAGAGCTACAACCAGGCGACTAACAGCTGCTTCTATGTGCTCCAGGGCTCCAAGGTATACCACCCTTACAGCTACAAGGCTAAGGGATGGTATGACCTGGGTACCAAGACCATCACCGTGGATCACGATTCCAAGGGGGAGGCATCGGTAACGCTGTCCGCCGAGTGGCACAGCGGATTCACCTCCCAGTGGACGCCGTCCAGTCTGACGGTGTCCGGCAAGGTCACCCTGCCTACGATCCCCCGGGCGTCGTCCCTGGCTGTCCCGGCCCTGACGTTGGGCAGCTCCGCCACTCTGGACGTCACCAAGGCAGACAGCAACTACACCCACAAGATCACCTACGCCTGGGGTACGCACTCCGGGACAGTGACAGACCGGACCGGTGACACCTCCATAGCATGGACGCCGCCCATGGAGCTTGCCAGCGACATCCCCAACGCCGCCAGCGGTGTGGGCACGCTGACCATTACCACCTATGACGGAGACTCCGTGCTCGGCAGCCTGTCCTATAGCTTCACCGCCTCCGTGCCCTCCAGTGCGGCCCCTGTGGCCACCGTGGCGCTCTCGGACGCTGGGGGGTATGCAGATACCTATGGCGCTTACGTGCAAGCCAAGAGCCGCCTGAGAGCCGTCACGACGGCCTCCGGCCAGTACGGGGCCACCGTCAAGGGATGCGTCCTGGCCGTCTCCGGCCTGTCGGCCTCCGGTCTCACGGCCACCTCCGGCGTGCTGCCGGAGTCCGGCACCGTGGGCTATACCGTCACCGTCACCGACTCCCGGGGACTGGCCACAGTGCTGCGGGGCACAATCACGGTGCTGCCGTATGCCGCGCCGGGCATCCGATCCATCAGCGTGGCCCGCTGCGACGCATACGGAGCAGACGATCCCGCCGGGGCCTATGCCCTGGTGTCCTTCGTGGGCGCGGTGTCCCCCCTGGGCGATCAGAATACGGCGGCATACGCCATCCGGTATCGGGCGCAGGGCTCCGACACCTGGAGCAGCCAGGCTGTACCGGCTGCGTCCGGGCAGTATGCGCCCAGCGCCTCCGGCGTTATCCCGGCAGCAGTGGATACAGTGTACGAGGTGTGCGTGGCCGTGACGGACGCCATGGGCAGCACGGCCAGCCTGATTGTGATCCTGCCGTCCGCGCAGGTGCTGTTTCGCACCGCCCCCAATGCGGATGGGCTATCCATCGGGCAGTATCGCACGGAGTCCGGCGCTCTGATCGTGGGCGGACTGATCGCTGCGCTGAAACTCCCGGCGATGGCCGGAGTGTCCCTGGGCGGCAAGGCCCTCCTCGACCTCCTTCACCCCGTCGGCAGCATCTACCAGTCTACGGACCCCACATCCCCAGCGGACCTGTTTGGAGGCACCTGGGAGCAGATCAAGGACCGGTTTCTGCTGGCGGCTGGTGATTCTCACGCGGCTGGCTCTACCGGCGGCGAGGAGACCCACACGCTGACCAAAGCGGAAATCCCAAACCACGCACACACCCTGAAATACACAGGCCAGAGTGTAACGGAGGGCGTGAACGCCATCCGGCTGTATCAGGCCGCAAGCAATCAGTACAATGCGTATTCCGGCGGTCAGTCCTCCGATTGCGGGGACCAGGCCCACAACAATATGCCGCCGTACCTGGCCGTGTACACATGGCGCAGGACGGCATAAGGAGTGTATTACATGCCTGATATCAACATTACCGTCACCGATAAGCGCCCGGTGTGTACCGCCGGAACAACCGTTGTGTGCGACAACAGCGATTACATTGTGCACTGGGACCTGGACACAGAATGGAGCGCATACGACACCAAGACCATGCGCGTGATCTACATGGACAGCACCTACGCCGACATCGTGTTTAGCGGTGACAGCGTAGCTCTGCCTCCGGTACCTGTGCCCGGATGTGTGCAGATCGGGCTCTACGCCGGGGACATCCACACCAGCCGCATGGCGCTCCTGCGGGCGCTGTCGTCCGTGCGGTCTGCCAGCGGCGCTCCCGCCAACCCCACGCCAGACGTGTACGACCAGCTGATGGAGCTTATCAAGGGGATGGGTGGCGTAGACCCGGATGACATCGCCAAGGCGGTTACTGATTATCTGGCCGCACACCCAATTAAGGCAATTGCCGGATAAAGGAGGATTAAAGATGGCGCTTGAAAAGGTAAATTATGTAAGTGGACAAACAATTATAACTGCGGAAAACTTAAATGATATACAAGATGCCATCCTCGCCTTAGAAAGCAAGGGCGGCGGTGGCAGCGGTCTTACTGCAACGCAGATCGCAGCTTTGGACGGACTCTTTACAGTCGCGGCATATACGTCAGACCCAACCGCAGCATATAAAGCTTTCCGCATTGCTTTCGGCCTGCCGGTCGTAACCATGTACAGCATAACGAATAATTTGACCAACGCAGAGACAAGCAATAGCGCAGCCAGCATTGCGGGAGGAGCAAGTTACAGCGCAACCATTACGGCGGAGGACGGCTACACAATAAGCGCCGTCACAGTCACGATGGGCGGCACGGACATCACGTCAACGGCGTGGAACGCAGATACCGGCATCATTACAATTGCGCAGGTCACAGGCGACGTGGTTATAGCTGCCACAGCGATATCCGATGCCGGCTGGACGAGAGACGTTCCCTATGACATCACGTGGATTGAGGGAAAATTCGTAACAAACGACGGCGTAGAACAAGATAATGCGGGCTTTGCATGCAGCGACTATCTGCCCTGCGACGGCTTGCAGTTTGCGTATATGGAAAACGTAGCCACATCAAACGGTGTGTTTGCTTCGTACTACGATGAAAACAAGACGCCGCTTGTGGTTGCTGACTATTTTAATTTCACCTCTGGTAAACAGCCTGCTCTCGTCGCACTTGTAATCGGTGCTAAGTATTTCCGCATAAACAAAAGACTAAATTCCGCCGAACCGGTGGTCACACCGAAGGTGCTGCCGGTCATTGATGAGACTACCGTTCCGGTTGCGGGTCGGGAATATGCTCCTGTTGTGCTGATGGGCAAAACCGTGTGGAACAATACCGGCGTTGAGGCCGACACGACAGCACCGAACAACTACTGTACCGGCTTCTGCTTCTGCTATGGCTTTGCTACAGTTACTCTTAACAAGAAAGTACGCTGCATTGTAAACTTTTATGATGCCGAGAAAAACTATCTGAGTCGCGTGACGTTAGGTACAGACGTTAAGACAGCAGACATACCGGAAGGCGCTAAGTATTTCCGGTATGACAACGGCTCATATACAAGAATACGGCCCAGTGTGGTGTTACAGGAGGCGACGGAATGAGTTTATACGACATCATGGGCAGCGTGGTTTCCTCCGGGGTTTCCTCCGCCGACATCAAAAACGCATTGCTTGCGGCAATTGCAGACGGCAGCGTTAATCTTGGCAATGCGGTTGGCGCAACGCTTGCATATACAGGTTTGTCAAACGCATGGATAGCCAATGCACAGTCTGCCTACGCATCAATGCTGGAAAAATACAAAACGCTCGCCAACGGTGCTATCCCATTCTTCATCAGCACCGACCAGCACGGGAGAGGGGTGGAACAGCACCGATGGGCGAACAACGCCGATGCAGACGGTATAGAGTTTGCTAACATCAACCTTGGCGACACTGTAACGGACTATTTCAACTTCACTGAGCTGGACTCTATGCTGACGCGGACGAAGCCTGTGAAAAACTATATGTCCATCACGGGCAACCACGATGCGTTGTGGCGCGGAACTGACGTGCCGTCTGTTTACGAGCTGACGCGGCATTTCGTAAGCACAAAAGAGCGTGACGTTATCCCGGAAGTCAACAGCAGCTATGTAGCGTATGACCCGGCGCATGATGTTAAATACATCGTCGTTGACACGTACACAAACGTCGGAGCGGCGCAGGACAGTCTCGGCAACGACGAACTTACAGCTGAGCTTGCGGACTGGCTGATAACGGAGCTGAGCCGGGATGACTGCGACATAGTTTATTTGCAGCATTGGCAAATGTACGCGGCGGCGTCTATATATCAGAAGCGCGACGGAACACCGGATACCAACAACATTGGCGGGTCTCAGACGCTGCGAACTCTCGTTACAGCGCGACGCAATAAGACGAGCGGCTCCGTCAACGATAAAGACGGGACGGCACACTCGTATGACTTCGCGGGATGCAAGCACAGCTTGCTGTGCGCACTGCACGGCCACGAGCATGACGAGGTTTATGCTACGCTGGATAACCTGCTGTGCTATGTTGCAGACTGGTACGGCAACAACGGCTCTTGTGTGTTCGGGATTATCGACCGTGAAGGAGCTAAACTGTGGATTTGGAAGTTCGATTCGACTCAGGTGTATGACGCATGGGGGATTGACTTGTAATTGCGTGCATAGATGTGATTGACGGGCTGGAAGAAAGTACCCACAACCTGCCATCCGAGGCGCAAAAAAAGGAGGGCGATTAGCCCTCCTGCTTGAGCGCTTGCGTTATCAGGCGCTCGACGTAGTTTGAGAT
>ERZ1034915.805-NODE-805-length-19895-cov-24.429637_pt1 | contig 19895 bp, 40 predicted proteins | sample MGYA00520592_ERZ1034915 | MGnify/ENA primary metagenome ERZ1034915 (study PRJEB33766, sample SAMN09781787) | gut metagenome | biome: gut microbiome | host: Homo sapiens | place: Madagascar | study: EMG produced TPA metagenomics assembly of the PRJNA485056 data... | reverse complement strand
CCTCGGCAACCGGAGATTATGGAGCATCCTCGGCAACCGGCACCTGTGGAGCATCCTCGGCAACCGGATATTATGGAGCATCATCGGCAGAATACAAAGATGCGGTCGCTGTTGCTTGGGGTTACAAATCAAAAGCAAAGGGCGTTCTTGGGGCATTTCTTGTTTTTGCAGACTGGGAATACACTGGTTCAGAAGATAATACGGAATATGACAGAAATAACCAGAGCGCATGGGTTCTTAACGGCGCAAAGATGGTGCAGGTGGATGGTGAAAATATCAAGCCGGATACTTGGTATACGATTGAAAATGGAGAGATTGAGGAGGTATCAGAATGAGAAAAAAGATTGCAAGTGTTTTAGCAATTATTCTGCTGGCGTTAAGCCTTGCAGGATGCGATATTGCTTCTTGGGGTAGCGGCATAAATGACATTAAAGGTCAGCTTGTTGGTAATTCGTTTGAGTGCCAGTTTTATGACAACTACGGAGAAAGATTTTTGACGGCAAGCGGAACAAAAATCGGAATGACAGGTAATGTCATTGAAGAAAGCAAAATCGATTCTACCGACGGTTCTTCATCAATTGAGTACAGTTTATCATCTGTTGTGACAATCAATATTGATGGAAAACAGATACAGAGTTGCGGAGACACCATTATATTTTCTGAAAGTGGCTTGATGCCTGATGCGGAGTTTCAGTTATCAGATATTCGGAGCAAAACAGGAGGAAGTTTTTCAGAAAATACGGCTATTTCTGGAATTGTAAACGAGTACAAAAACTTTTTTGGAAAAGGGCAGGTAGTTGTAATCCAAAGCCAGTTAGGTGTCCCGATTTGCGCATACTCCGGAGACGATGTGTATTGGGAGGTCAGAAACGATTTGCCTAAAACAACGAAACTCATGATTGATGGAAAGGCTTTGTATATCCATAGAGCAAATTTCCAGATTATTGACAAGGAATTGATTGAGTAGGAGGTATCAGAATGAATTACATAAAAGCAAAATATCCAAACCATAGCCGGTCATATATATTTGCTACATCAGACGATGTGAAAGCCGGTGACACGGTTGTAAATGCCAATGGTGCAAAGCTGACGGTCACGGATGAATCGGTGGATATGAAGTGGGTGGAGACCTATGGTGTTGATAAGGTGGCAGCTGTGAAGAAGTATGAGGAGCCGGTAGATGCCGGAGAAAGTGAGGAATAGACATGGTTATCAAAACAAAGAGATTTTATGTAAATGGAAAGGCTTGTAAGGTGGAGCTTAAGAAAGAGGGCGTTGATTACCTTGTAGTGATTGACGGCAATATGTATGCGAAAACTCCAAACGAGTTGTACGCAGTACGGAAATTTAATGAGATTTAATGAAAGGAAGTGTAAGTAATTATGGCAGAAGCAAAGAAACAGGAAGTAGCGGCACAGGGAAAACAGGAAATGAATACACAGCTTTCTTATTATGCGAACCAGTACACAGGACTTATGGAGCGTGACTTCGCAGAACACGGACTTGTGTTTGATGATTATTCCAAGCAGTGTGCTATGGCATCTATGAGTGCAATTTACAACCTTGTTACATCTAACAAAGCCGCTATGAGCAACTTGAATGGTTCTAATTTGAGACAGGTTATTGGACAGGTATCAAGTCTTCAGCTTAATGCCAATGCTGTACCAAGAGAGTGCTATTTCCAGTTGAGAAGTAAACAGGATGCAAATGGAAACTGGTACAAGGAAGTAGAAATGGGAATCGAGGGAGACGGAAACGATGCGCTTCTTCGCAACTTTGGTGTTGATGTTAAAAAGGTATATCCAGTATGGCTTGTGAAAGAAGGGGATGAATTTACATATCCGAAGCACAGAGGTGTTGAAGTTACGCCGCCGGAGTGGGAAGAAAAAGGATTGTCACAGAAAGTAATCCGTGTTGTTTATCCTGTTGAAATGAATGATGGAAAAATCGAGTACATGATCGCAGAGCGTGAAAGCGTAAAAGGAAATCTTTTCGCCCATGTTCGTAATAATCTGATGAATGAGACTTTCGGTTTACTTGGAACAAAAAAAGATAAGAGTGGAAAGGTTGTACCTAGAACGAGATATGATGCTACGGATGAAGAAAAGAAAGCTATCGCAGAAAAGAAAAATGAAGTTCTGAAAGCACTTTTAGACTGTGAGACTATTGAAGATATGCTTGCCTGTGAAGTTGCAAGACCATACATGAGTGCTGCATGGCTTGATACATCGGAATCCATGATTGTTCGCAAGATGCGTAACAATGCAATCAAAAAGCATCCAAAAGACCTCAATGCCATCGCAAAACAGTCTCTCATGCAGATGGATGAAACTTATCAGCAGACGCAGGAAGAAATTGCGGAGAACGCCAATTCAGAGGACTTCATTGTTGCAGATGCAGAAGCAAAGGAAGTTGAGAGTGCAGCAGTCGAAGCAGAAGTTGTTGAACCGGCAGAAAATGACGAGAATGTGCCGGATTTCATGAAGGATTAGAGGTGGACGCATGAATCTTCCAAAGTCTGAATTGAGTAAGCAGGATGCATTGCACCTATGGATTACTTGCCGTTCGGAGTATGCCAAAGAGCAAATGTTCCTTACAAATTACGGAATTGTCTTTTTTGTTATGCGACGTTTAGGCATTCCAGCGTTTGATGAAGATATGTTTCAGATTGGTTCCATTGGACTTCTAAAGGCTATTTACAGCTTTGATGCTTCAAAAGGATGTTTTTCTACATATGCTTTTCCAATTGTGAGAAATGAACTGCTTATGGAATTCCGGAAAAGTAAAAAATCAGTAAATGGAGCATTTTCATTAGATGATAATGTGGATATAGGAAATGGCGAAAGCGTTTCTTATGCTGAAATGATAGCAGATCGTAAGGATTATGAAGAAAATACAGTTAATTCCATGCTTGCTCAACAGATTTTTGAGGAATTGAGTCCGAGAGAACAACGTATTTTTATTATGTTTTTTGTGGAAGGGAAAACGCAACGAGAAATATCCGAAGCACTTGGAATTACACAATCCTATATTTCAAGGATCATTAAAGGAATAGGAAAAATAAAAAAGAAAGGAAGAAAAGCCAAATGAGAGTTATTAGCCAGGACGGCACGATTGATTTGCCGTATGAACAGGTAATTATTCAGCGATTTCAGAAAGATATCTACTTTCTGAATAAGAACCTAATAGGAGTAGAACAACTTGTTGGCGATATGCTTGTTGCTAAATATTCCACGGAAGAAAAAGCAGAAGAAGCCATGGAAGAATTAAGAATGGCTTATGTGTGCCATAATCTTGTAAAGATGGGGCAGACACCGCCAGATGGAATTGACGAAAAACTCACTATGGGTTTGAGTGGAGTATTTGAGTTTCCGGCGGATGAAGAATTGGAGTAGCCTATGGAAGTTATGTCAGTCTTAGAAGCCGTGCAGAAAGGCATGAAAGATAATATTTATAACTTCTGCAAAGATGGAAAATGTAGCCAATGCGGTAACTGCTGTTCCAACCTTTTACCAATGAGCAGAAAAGAGGTAGCTGCTATTCACAGATATGTTCGTAAGAACCATATCAAAGAGTGCAAACATCTTCTTCCCACTGCGAATAGAACGTATGATATGACATGTCCTTTTCTTGATACGGACAAGAGTTGTGAGAAATGCAGAATCTATCCGGTACGACCGGAAATCTGCAAACAGTTCATTTGCGACAATGAGCAGAGAGCAAAGCACAATAGGACATTGTTGGGACAGACGAGACAGATTATTGATGTGAGGAGTGAGTTCTTTAATGAGACTTAAAGTTTTAGGTTCTGGTTCATCCGGTAATTGCTACATGCTGGAGAATGACAAGGAAGCTTTGATAATCGAAGCCGGGTTGCCTTTTATGGAAGTCAAGAAAGCACTGGATTTCAATGTGATGAAAATTAAGGCTGTGATTACTACCCATTTCCATATTGACCATAGTCTTTATAGCTTACAATATGTGCAAGCTGGCATTCCTGTTTTTGAACCATGCAGACCGCCGATAAAATATTCTGAAATGCGTTTTAGAAAAGGAAATTTTGACATAAGGGCATTTGAAAACCGTGATAAATCTGGAAGATGGCTACATAACAACGGAGACGGTTCAGAGTGCCCGTGCGTTGGGTTTTACATTACGCATCCAGAGATGGGAAGCCTTGTGTATGCAACAGACACGGAATACGTCAGATGGAGATTTAATGGTGTTAATCACATCATGGTGGAAGCCAACTATGATATGCAGTTCGTTGACAGGGACGAGCCAAACTACGAACACCGCCTACGAGGTCACATGAGCCTTGATACGGCACTTAAATTTATTTCTACTAACGATAACCCGGCATTAAGAAATGTCGTTCTAATTCACTTATCAGATAAAAGCGGAGATCCCGCACTATTCAAACAAAAGACAGAAGAAACAGTTAAATATGGATCAGATGTTTACGTGGCGGAACGTGGATTAGAGGTCGATATGAACCTTTACCCGTTTTAAGGAAGCGAGGAATAAGTGAATGAATAAAGTGATTTTAATGGGAAGATGCACCAAAGACCCGGAAGTAAGATGGTCGCAGGGCGAGAAGTCAACAGCTATCGGTAGAATTACTCTGGCGGTTGACCGGAAATTTAAGCAGGATGGACAGCCAACGGCGGATTATATCAACTGCCTTGCGTTTGGTAAAAGAGCAGAGTTCCTTGAAAAATATTGCAAAAAGGGAACAAAGCTTGTAATTGAAGGAAGCTGGCAGACCGGAAGTTACACCAACAAAGACGGTAATAAGGTGTACACCAATGAGTGTTTGATCGAAAGCTGTGAATTTGCAGAGAGCAAACAGGCTTCGCAGGACAACGGAAGTTACAAACCGCAGCCTATGACAGATTCGGATGGTTTTATGACTATTCCAGATGGAATTGAGGAAGAGTTGCCTTTTACATAAAAACTGATCTGGATAAGCTAATACAGTAAGAAGGGAGATATGTATGTTATTGATCGAGGACAAAGGCCAGAAAGAGGGTCAGCACATACTTAAGAATCGCTATTTTGATCGTAATGACATAGAGGTGCTACGAGCACCTCTTCCAGTTGGAGATTACGTTATCGCGGAAGGAACCGTTCTTGACGTTATAAGACGAAAGTCAGCAAGAAAGATGGAAGTTAAGAAGATGGACTTTATTGGAAGCTACAAGGTTGCCGTAGATACTAAGAAGGACATGCAGGAGATTACGGGAAACGTCTGCGGAAAACAGCATCCAAGGTTCCGAGACGAGTGTATTTTGGCGCAGAACAACAATATAGCACTGTATGTTTTGGTTGAGAACATGGATGGAATAAAAACTATTGAAGAAGTTTTTCATTGGCACAATCCAAGGCTTGAGAGATACAACAAGATAAAGTACATGCACGGTATTGGAAAGTGGTTGAATGTACCGCTTCCAAAGGCACCGCCAACAAGCGGGGAAGTCCTTGGAAAAGCAATGCTGACAATGCAGCTTAAGTACGGCGTGGAATTTGTTTTTTGCAGACCGGAAGATGCAGGATCGCGTGTCATTGAGCTTTTGGAAGTAGAAAAGTGATAATTTTTTGGAACTTGAAGGAGATATTATGGCAAGTAAGCGGATGTTTCGTATAGATTTAGTGACGTCAGATGCTTTTCTTGACATGCCGCTCACAGCGCAGGGGTTGTTTTTTCATTTATGCATACGGGCAGATGACGACGGTTTTGTTGACTGCGCCAATAAAACAGTAAGAGAGTGCCAGGCTTCAAAGGAAGACTTGCAAATTCTCATTGACAAACATTATGTTCTTACTTTTCCAGGATCTAATGTTATTGTCATAAAACATTGGAAATTACATAACTGCATTCAAAAAGACCGTTATAAGCCAACCAATTATGCAGAAGAAAAATCAATGCTTTATACGAAAAGAAATGGCGCATACACATTCGATGCTTCAAAAAATTTTTCCGGAGTGAATGCAATAATGAGCGCAGGAAGCTCGCCGGGGAAAGAAGTGGAAGCGTGCATACCGTCATTGGCGGAAGTGGCTGATTATTGCCGTAAGAGGAAGAATGGTGTTAGCGCAGAATCATTTATTGATTACTACAAATCAATAGGTTGGAAACGTAATGGAGAAATAATAACCGACTGGAAAGCCGCATTAAGGAGTTGGGAGAAGCAGGAAAAAGAGAGTAACCCAAGATCAAAAAACAAATTTAATAACTTTCATCAGAGATCTTATGACTATGATGAATTAGAAAAAACTTTGTTGGAGACAAATGTTAGGGAAGGGCGTGATAAGAAATGATGGAAATGGGCGAATACGAAATTTGCAACAGGTACCGACATGCAAAGCATAAAGGTGAACAGTTGGAGATTCTTGCGGAACTAAACGACGTCCCAAGGCACAAAATTATTGGAATTTTATTGGAAAACGGAGAAAATGTAAAACTTCCAATAAGAACAAGGGGAAGAAAACGCAATACGGATTTTACAGAAAAAGAATACCAGAAAGCATTACTTAATAGGCTCGATGAATTGGATGGTCAAATTTCTGATCGTGAAAATGAATTCAAAGATATATGCACAGTTCTTTTTGGAACTCGATTCGATTGAGATGAAAAGAAAGGAGAACTGATTCATGAGAAATAAAGATGAAGAACTTAGGCGAGAGGGAATGGCATATGCTCTGCGAATTGCAAAGGAGAATGGAATTGACTCTCTGGAAGAAGAGTGCCGCTTTCGCGGCGCAACAAAATTACCACTTGCGCTACCCAAGAATGCAATAGATGAATGCGTCAGCAAGATTAAATTAAATACCATAGACACGGTAACGATTTTGTCTGCAATGGTTTTGCACGATGAGTTTGACTTTGGTAAAAGCCACATACAGAGATTTGTTGATCGCTTCAATAAAAAGGCAGAATGCATCATGGATGATTATGCTACATGGGAAGATCAGATACAGATCTTGAAAGAAGAGTGTGGGTTGGATTTTAAAATTCGCAGAAATGACACTGATGTGAAAGTGAGATAAAGGTATGAAAGAAAAAATGCGCAACGATAGCGGCGACGCGCTTAAGAGATTCAGAGAGGTGCCGTATCAGCTGCGGTGCGGAAAGGAGCAGGGAAATGATTGAATGCATGAGAACGGATGCAAAGAAGCCGGAGCCTGAGGAGTGGATTTTGAAGGAATATTTATTCCGCGGGGAGCGGAGAGATGACAGGGAATGGGTGGAAGGATTTTTGTTTGTGGTAAATGATGTCCCATACATCTTGCCACATCACAACACAGGGCAACCAATACACGCAGATAACTTGCTGAAAACAGCTGTCGAAGTGCTGAAAGATACCGTTTGCCAATGTACAGGGCAATACGATAAGAATGGCAAGCTGATTTGGGAGAATGATATTGTTAAGTGCGGGAATAAAACAGAGCTTGTTGGTTGGGATCAAAATTTTGCAAGTTGGCGTCTACCCAAAAGAGGATGGTTCTACCGCCATATTTACGGGGATGCTTACAGTTCAGAGGATTGTGAGGTTATCGGAAACATATTTGACAATCTGGATCGGTTGGAGGACGACGATGAATGATTTTCTGAAATTTTTTGACAAGGTTGCATACAAATATAAGTTACATCTAAGGTTACATCTAAGCATTGCATACAACAAGGTTGCTGATTGGGGAATTTATATTTACAGAAGCGGGCGCGGGGAGAACGGAAAAGATCTTGTGATCGTAAATGTATCGGATTGTGACATGGAGCTGTGCTTTGCCAGAGCGCAGGTGCAGTTGAAAGAGTGGTTGTTGGAAAACGAGGGAGGATATTAAGCTATGACGGAGAATGAAGCAATCGAGAGAATCAAGCACCGGATGCATACGGTGGAACAGGTAGTCGGGGAAAGCGGAATGGAAGATCTGGAAATGGCGATCAATGCATTGGAAGAGATTCAGCGATGGCATACGTCAGTTGTTAATCCCAACATCAAAAATGAGTTTGCAAACCGTTCGACGCAGATTTGTGTGAACTGCGACCATAAAGATGAATACATTGAGGAACTGGAAGCAGAAGTGGAAGAGTACCGTGCAATCGGCACGCCGGAAGAATTACAAAAAGCCGAAAAAGAAGAAAATATTCTCAAATTTTATTATTGTGATAGCGAGGATAGCTATTTGATAGGACTTAGGGTTGGCAACTTTTACTATGCACACTATCTGGATGGAAGTTGGGTATTTGATATGTCCAGATATCTACCTTGGGGTAAGCACGTTAAACAAGAATCCACTGCATGGAAAGAACATACATTTCCAAGTGAACCAAGAGAAATCAATTTTTCCGAGTGGCTTAAAGGATTTGTTAAAAAGAAATGTGGCGGCACACCGGAAGAATGCAAAAAATCGGTGGCAGTTTGCAAAGCTATGATTGCTCGCAAAATTACACCTGAGAACATGGAAGAATACATGAAATTTGAGGATGAATGTGTAAAGAATGGATTCACATTTGACAGTCTGTTGAAAGCAAGAGAGAAGCAGACAGCGAAGAAAGTGAAATCAATATCCCGGGTAAAAGACGGAGACAGCTATGTCGGTCTTATAGGGAGATGTCCTTGCTGTGGAGACATATTGGAAGAGGACACCGTATATTGTGATTGTGGTCAGAGATTAGATTGGGGGACGAACGATGGGAAGATTGATTGATGCAGACAATTTGCAGTTCAATGGGCGAAATTACAATAAAAGTCAGATGAAAGCAATTCTCGATTTTATTGATTCGCAGCCAACCGCCTACGACCCGGACAAGGTTGTGGAGCAGTTGGAAAAGCTGAAAAGCCTTGTACCAGTAAATAGGGTACTTGATGATATTATAAATGATAAACCAAAGGAATTAGGAATGCTTATAGCCTATGAAAAGGCAATCGAGATTGTGAAAGGCGGTGGAGTAGATGCCTAAAGCAGTATTGGTTATGGATATGCCGGAACAGGTATGCCAGAAATGCACATTGTGCTATGAGACGGAGGATGACGAATACCTGTGCTGTGCGGTAGGAAAACTTTTGCCAGACGGAGAAAAGCCGGATTGGTGCCCGCTTGTGGAACTGCCGGAGAGATCAGATCATCCAGAGCATTGTGACAATGGAAGGTTCGATGCAGGCTGGAACGCTTGTTTAGATGCCATAGAGGGAGGTGTACATGGGAAAGAGCAGAGCAAGTAAGCTGAACGGCTACCGGAGTGCGGTAAGCCGGCAGAGAAACGATGTGTATAAGTTCAAGACCAGAGGTAAGAAAAAATAAATCAGAAAGGAGTGCGAGCTTCCCGGGAAGATGCGCATCGGCTCCTTGAGAAAAATGATTGGATTTGAGTATAAAGGGCAGGTTGCCTATATCACAAGGGTGGATGATTTCCGTGATTACATGGAACCAGAAGTCTACGAAGCTGTTCGGAAAGCCTTTGAGAATGGGTTTGATGGCGGACTGCGACAGGAATATGAGGAGTTACAGGCTGAATATGATGAACTGCAAACAGCGTATGACATTCTTGAAGATGAGGTGGGAGACATTGATGCCGTCCAAGCTGAACGGGAAGAATGCGAAGAGGAGCGGGATGCGCTACAGGAAAAAGTAGACACACTAACGCATCATATTGAAGAGCTTATAAACCAGTATTATCAGCGTTACATAAAGACGGAAGAGATTATTCCGAAATTAGAAAAATTGATATGAAAGGAGCCGGGACCTATCCGGATAAAAGGCGCGCCGGGTTCCTTTGAGAGGAAATGAAAGATTTAGGAAATTATGAGTGTGACGGTCAGATTGAAATGACGGAATACTTGAAATCTCAAATAAAGTGTGGAGTGGTAAAAGATCTGACTGCATGGATCAACAGCCAGGGGAAAGCGCAGTACACGCAGATCGGCGAAGTGGTAAAAGATGCGTATGAAAGGCACAAGGATTCTGCTGAACTGGTAGATAGGATCACGAACGCTGTGTCGGTGTATGTGCTTACCCAGTCTGTGGGGTATATGGATTACTTGAGAAGCGAAAGCGGGGTGGTTGCAAATGATTAACGGAGAATTGCTAGTTGATAACTTTGCCGGCGGGGGCGGCGCTTCCACTGGGATAGAACTGGCAACCGGATACAGTGTTGACATTGCAATCAACCATGATCCGGAAGCCATCCGGATGCACAAGGCGAATCATCCGAATACCAAGCACTACTGTGAAAATGTGTGGGCGGTGGATCCGGTAAAGGCCTGCAAAGGTCATCCGGTAGCACTTGCATGGTTTTCACCGGATTGCAAACATTTTAGCAAGGCGAAAGGCGGAAAGCCAAAGGATAAGAACATTCGCGGTCTTGCGTGGGTAGCCTGCCGATGGGCGGGATTGGTGAGACCAAGAGTGATTATGCTTGAAAATGTGGAAGAATTTAAAACATGGGGACCGCTTGGGCGGCGGCATCATCCGATCAAGAGCAAACAGGGCGAAACATTTCAGAAATTTGTTCAGCAGCTCACAGATTTAGGCTATGAGGTAGAGTTCCGGGAGTTGGTAGCGGCAGATTATGGCGCGCCAACCATGCGCAAACGATTCTTCATGATCGCGCGGTGTGATGGAAAGCCGATAGTCTGGCCAGAGCCGACACACGCACCGGCAGACAGTGAAGTGGTTAAGGAAGGACTTGCCAAACCTTATGTTGGAGCATACACGCAACTTGACTTTTCACTTCCATGTCCGAGTATCTTTGATACATCGGAAGAGATCAAGGAAAAGTACGGAATCAGGGCGGTACGTCCGCTGGCGCCGAAGACAATGGAAAGGATCGCAAGAGGATTAAAAAAGTTCGTCCTCGATAATCCAGAGCCTTTTATCATTCAGTGCAACCACGGCGGAGAGCGCAGACCGAATGACATTAGAGAGCCGATGCCAACCATTACCGGGAAGCATGGATATGGAATAGTGGAACCATATATGGTGCAGATAGGGCAGACCGGCTTTACAGCGGACAGGAGTAAAGATGTCAGAGAACCTTTGACAACTATCGTGAGCAAGAATGAACATTGTTTGATTGAGCCTAAGTTGGCACCATATCTATCAGTGAATAGGGAAAACCATTTTGGGAGTGATTTGCGGGAACCGGTGCACACAATAACGGCAAACAATCAGCACATGCTTATGATGCCAACGCTGATTCAGTACCATTCTGAAACGGCACAGGGAGAGGTCAGAGGACAGACGATAGAAGACCCGATAATGACCGTTGATGGTTCGAACAGGTACGGACTGGTTACATCGTTTTTAAGCAAATTTTATAAGAGCGGCACAGGGCAGGATCTGCGCGAGCCGTTACATACCATCACAACATCACCGGGACACTTTGGGGAAGTCAGAGCTTTTCTTGTGAAATATTACGGACAGGGAACAGGTCAAGATATCAAAGAACCTCTGGACACGATCACATCCAGAGATAGATTCGGATTGGTTACGATAGAGGGTGTCGATTATCAAATCGTAGATATTGGACTGCGGATGTTGGAGCCACGGGAACTGTACGGATGCCAGGGTTTTCCAGAGGATTACATAATCGACCATGATTATACCGGCAAGACGTATCCGCGGAGCGAACAGGTGCGCCGCTGCGGTAATGCTGTGTGTCCACCGATACCGGCAGCATTAGTCAGGGCAAATCTTCCGGAATTGTGTGTTGCGGAGCGGATGCCAAACATGAGGATCGAGTCAGAGCAGACCGGACAGCTCCGGTTTGCCTAGAACGGAGGAATAAAAATGAAAGTAAACTGGGAAAAGAGTGTCTTTACAATATTACCGACAGTGATAATCGTGCCAAAGAAGTATGCCATTAAGAAAAGAACTTATGTGGCTTTCGCCTGGCTATATTGGTGGATTGACCTGATGGAGTAGAGCAAATCGGCTATAGCTCCGCCAGCAGTAATGCGGCGGGGCGGAAAGAGAGGATAAAAGATGCCTAGCAAAAAAGTTATGTACGAATGTAAGTATTGTGGTGAAGAGTACCAGAATTACGATGAATGCGAGGAACATGAAAAATCACATATTCGGAATTATGAGGATGCAGATACGGAAGAAATTATCGACGCATTGAAACGGGTGAGTGAATGTGCATATGGCTATCATATTGGCGGAATGGTGATGGGTATGCCGGTTACAAACTTTGAAGGTTTAATGACTGAAGCTGCAAAACGGTTGGAAGAGCATTTAAACTGACCTTTAACCGAGAAAGAGAGGAATAACAATGTGTAATTGCATGAATGAAGCAATTGAGAAAATTCAGAAAGCAGGAAGATACGAAAGCGTGGAAGCACCGACAGATCTTTTGTCTGGGAAAGCGTATCTGGAATTTGTAGTAAAGGAAAAAGGCAAGAAGAGAGAACGGAAGATGCCGGTGTTACTGCCGCGGTGTCCATTCTGTGGTAAGCCGTACGATGAAAAGCAGATGAAAGCGATTGATTAAGGAGGAAAATCATGAAAATTAGAGTTTCGATATATTTTGAAATTAAGGATTCGGAGATATTTGGCGGAGCAAGTTCCATTGGATATGCAGAGCAGAACATGGATTTCACGGTCGCAGAAGAAAAACCAAGGATTTTTGAAGAAAGTGCATACGACTATGTGGAAAAATCCATTGCAAACATGGCGAAAAATTTAGGTGTGAGTGAGGAATGCATCAGGACCATCAGCAAAGAGGAATATGAGGAAAATACGGAGGACTAATGCAGTGCGAAAGAAAATTATAACAGCCATCATAACCGCAACACTCCTGATTGCCGGATGCAGTGATACAGCAAATGTCAGTGCGGGACAGGAAAACACAATGGTACTGGTGGGAAGTGGAATATCTTATTTATGCAGATAGTGACACAGGAGTGATGTATTTATATACCACAATAAGCACGGGCGGCGGTCTTACCGTTATGCTCAATGCAGACGGGACACCGAAGATCTGGCAGGGAGAAGAATAAAATATTGGAGGATATTGGCTTATGAAGTTTTCAAAACTGACTAAGCCAGAACTTGAAGTAATTATTGAAAACGCCAATTTTACGGAGCAGGAAGAGGAAATATTTTCTCTTCTTGCCCGTGGATTTATACCAAAAGAAATATCAATGAAAATTTGTATTCCGCTAAGAACAGTAGAAAGGCGTATCTTTGATATAAAGCAAAAAGTCAAGAGATTGGAAGGTGATTTAAACGGAAAATCTTTCTAAAAGTGAATTGTTGAATTTTGCCATTGAAAATGGTATTATCGACATAGACACCATTCAGAAAAAAATTGAGATGAACGAAAGGAAGAAATTTATTGAAAAACACAACTACAGCATTTGGGAAGGAAAAGACGGTAAGTTTTACACATATTTGCCCGATGAAGAAAGCCAGAGAGGGAAAAAACTTGTAAAAAGAACATCTGAAAAGGCGATAGAAGACGAGATAGTGAAGTTTTATAAAGCCATGGAAGATGAACCGACAATCAGCCAAGTATATTCTAGCTGGATTTCTGAAAAATTGGAATATGGTGAAATAACAAGGCAGACAAAGGACAAGTACGAAACGAATTTTAAAAGATTTTTTGAAAATGAGTATTTGCCGATTGCAAATAGAAAAATCCGGTATATTGACGAAGAAATATTGGAATCATTCATAAAAACAGCTATTTCAAAACTGGAACTTACGCAGAAAGCGTATTCCGATATGCGGATATTGATTAATGGAATTTTCAAATATGCAAAGAAAAAACATTATACCAGCTTGAGCATAACCAATTTCATGGGTGATTTAGAAATTTCGGAGAAGTCATTTAAAAGGAATCATAAGTCTGACAACGAATTAGTTTTTTCTAAGGATGAAGAACTTTTGATTGAACAATTCATAATGGAAGACCAGCCTACATTGATTGAACTTGGAATTATTTTGGCATTTAAAACCGGACTAAGAGTTGGAGAAATATCCACGCTTTCATGGTCAGATATTGAAGAAAATAAGATACATATATCAAAGACAGAAATACGATACCGAGATGATAGTGGCAAGTATGTGTTTGATGTTCAGAATTTTCCAAAGAGCGATGCCGGATTTAGAGATGTTATAATTACCGAAGATACCAATGAACTTATGAGAAAAATAAAAATGCTTAACCCTTTTGGAGAATATATTTTTATGAAAAACGGTAAAAGGATAAAAGGACAAGCATTTACAAGACGTTTATATGTGATCTGCGATAAGGTGGAAATTGGTGAGCGATCAATTCATAAGGCGAGAAAGACATATGCTACGAAGCTTATAGATGGAAATGTTCCAGAATCTGTAATAAAAACGCAAATGGGTCATACTGATATTAGAACAACGCTTGACCATTATTATTTTAATAATAAAACAGAGAGTGAGATGCAAGAATACATTGCGAAAGCACTATCGATGTAAAAGGTAACACGAGGTAACACCTTTAGGTGTAAAGAAACCTAGTATTTATGCGGGTTTGCGGGTTTTGATACCGAGTTCAAATCTCCCTTCCGCTACTATTTTTTTAAAATTGAAAACCTTGTGAAGCCTTGATTTTACTGTAAGAAAGGAGATTTTGAATGGTGTCTTTTCTGAAAGTAAAAATCAAAGGTAACACCAAAGGTAACACGAACAAACGTACGAACGCTTAAGGCGTTCTTTTTTTATTGCAATTTTGGCGGTGATACGGCGGGAAACAGGCGTTATTTAGACGGTATTCTGGCGGTTTTACCGTCTTTTTTTATGCCACAATATAAGCAAAGGGAGGGATGATAATGTTTTCTGACGATGTTCTTGAGAAAATTTTTGCCAGAAAAGAATTGCAATCATTAGATTTGTCAACGCAGTCATCTATCATTCACGCAATTGAGGATGTTTTGGAGGAGGTTGAAGAAAATGAACATAAACGGAGTTTATCCGGCACCGGGCTATAGTCAGCAAATTCCTTATCAGGCATCATATGGGTATAATCCATATGGTAATCAGCAAAGAATTGAACAGCCGCAAAATTATTTTCAACCGGCGCAAACACAGCAAATTCAGCAGCCACAAATGACGCCTATTGGAATAAATGGAAAAATTGTGCTTTCTGTTGAAAATATTACTGCAAACGATGTGCCGATGGATGGAAGCGTGGCGTTTTTCCCAAAGCAGGATATGTCGGAAATATATGCCAAAAGCTGGAACGCAGATGGTACAATCCGCACAATCGTTTTTAAGCCGGTTTTAAATGATATGACTAACAATTTATCGCATGAACCAGAAAAAATGAAATTTGACCTATCAGACGAGTGCACAGGCGCATTTATGGGAAAGTTTGATGAACTGTTTGGGAAAATTGAACAGTTAGAGGAACGTATTGATAAAATTCCGGTTCCACAGAAAAAAACTTCTCAAATTAAAAAGGAGAGTGAATCCGAATGAATCCGATGCAAATGATTTTGAATCAAATGATAAATTCTCCGCAGATGCAAAACAATCCAATGGCTAAAAATGCCATGCAGATGTATAAAAGCGGAGATACGGTCGGACTTAAGACAATGGCGGAGAATCTCTGCAAAGAAAGAGGAATTACAGTAGATGAAGCAAAGCAAAAGGTTATGAGTATGTTTAATCATTAGTACATTTTGGGTTGCGCGCACAATAACCGGTTATCCCATTTGTAAATAAATCAGATGGAGGTAAACAAAATGTTTAATGGAAACGCATCTCCTAGTCTTGCTGATATTGCAGCAGTGACAGGAAACGGAAGAAACAATGATGGCATGTGGGGCGGCGATGGCTGGTGGGCTATCATTATCTTCGCTATGATTTTTGGCTGGGGCGGCTTTGGCGGCAATGGCTGGGGAGGAAACGGAGGCATGGGAGCGACAGCATCTGCATACACCGACTCTGCAATTCAGCGTGGATTTGACACGCAGGCTATCATCGGGAAGTTAGATGGTATTGCAAATGGTCTCTGTGATGGATTTTACGCACAGAATACCGCCGTTATGAACGGTTTCCATGGTGTAGACAATGCAATCTGCAACCTTGGATATCAGACGCAGCAGGGATTTAATACCACAAACGTAACACTTATGCAGGCACAGAATGCTTTGCAGTCCCAGCTGGCTAATTGCTGCTGTGAGACCAGAGAAGCTATCCAGGGCGTGAACTACAATATGGCGCAGAACACCTGTGCGCTGCAGAACACCATGAACAGCAACACGAGAGACATTATTGACAGTCAGCAGGCAGGAACAAGGGCAATCCTTGATTACCTGTGCCAGGAAAAGATTTCTTCCTTACAGGCAGAAAATAACGACTTAAGAAGAGCCGCATCACAGGATCGCCAGTCTGCATTGCTCACTACTGCAATGTCGGCACAGACCCAGCAGATCATCAACGCTGTAAATCCAGCTGCAATCCCGGCATATGTTGTGCCAAATCCTAACGCTTATGCGTATGGTTGTGGATGCAACACAGGATGTAGCTGCTAAAAGTAGTTGCTACACAAAATTGAATAATTGAGTATCTTAATTGAGTTTAACTCGACTATGTCTGCAAAAGCAGTATTACTTATAAGCGCAAAGGGCAGACTGAAATATGTTTGTCCTTTATTTCATGAATAGGAAGGTAGAATACATGGACGAAATTAAAAATAAATTTATCGAAGCAATCAAAAAGATTGATTTTGAAAAGCTTAACATTTCGGAGCTTAAAACTCTTGCGGAAATAACTGGATCAGTAGAAAAAATGGCAAAAAAAGATTATTCTGAGCTATTGATGGAAAAATTTTCTCCAGACCACGGATTTGTTTTTTCGAGCTCCGATACAAAAACAATAGCAGAATTAAAATAAGGAGGTCATATTATGGCAGAATTTACAGGAATTGCATTACAAACAGTTGCACAGGGCGAAGATGTAGCACTTACAGAAACTCCGGTATGCGCAACAAAATGCATTGTTCATAGACAGGGAAGCGGCATTGTTAAATTAAGAGGACTTACAAATCAGTGCCGGGCAAGATTTTTGGTATCTTATTCCGGAAACATTCAAATTCCTACAGGTGGCACAGTTGAAGCTATTTCACTGGCTATTGCAATTGACGGAGAACCGTTGCAGTCAACTCAAATGATTGTTACACCGGCGGCAGTTGAAAACTTCTTTAACGTTTCGGCGCAGGCATATGTGGACGTTCCTCGCGGTTGTTGTGTTACGGTAGCGGTACAGAATACGTCTACGCAGGCAATCGAAGTTCAGAACAGCAATTTAATTGCAGTCCGGGAAGCGTAAGGAGGGCGGTTTTATGGATATTAAGAGAATGCACGAAATGATCGAAAAACTGTCTGAAAGCGCAGAGTGTGAGTTTGCAAAAGGTATCGAATGTGTGGATACAGAAGAGATGGGAAAAGTCACGGACATGCTTAAAGACCTTGCGGAAGCCATGTATTACCGGACGCTTACAAAATCAATGGACGAATCAGACCCAGAGCAGGTTCTTGATATGTTTGAGCGTTACGGAGACGGCAGACGGTATTATGACCGTTACCGGTATGCAGACGGCAGATTTGCGCCAAAAGGAAGAGGAACGCGGAGAGGATATGACGAGCCGCCTTACTGGCACATGACACCTGAAATGTATCACGATATGGAGCATGACCGCGACATTGATCGACCACATGGGCGAATGTATTACACAGAGCCTACAATTGCGGCAGATGGCGGTATGCGTGACCGCAGAGAGGGTAAAAGCGGAATGAGCCGCAGAAGCTACATGGAAAGCAAAGAGCTTCACAAAGGCAATACGCCGGAGGACAAGGACGCAAAGATGCATGACCTTGAAAAATACATGAAAGAGCTTTCGGAGGATATGGCGGAACTTATCTCCGACATGACACCGGAAGAGCGCACAATGACAAAAAGCAAGCTGTCAACGCTTGTTTCCAAAATGTAATGGCAGGGGCAGAAATGCCCCTGTTTGTTTGAACATTGAAAACTGAATATCAGCTAGTGATTTGTGGATTTGAATGTACTGACCCCAAAATAGGGATGTTGATTTTTGGGAATTTTTCAAAAAAAGTATTGACTTGTTACATGTAACATTATATAATGTAACTCGTAACAAGGAGGTGGTTAAAATCGCACCCAAGAGCAGAGCTGATTATATGAAACAACGTAGAGAAAAGACAAGAAATTTTAGTGTTGAGCTTGACAAGGAGAAGTTTGAAAAGTTAGAAGAAAAACTTTCCGAAAAAGGAATGACTAAAAAAGAGTGGCTTGACAACAAGGTTGATGAAGAAATCAGCAGTTAAACAAAAAGAGCAGTTGCAAATGATTTGACGGTCATGCAACTGCCCTAAAACCGAGATAACTCTCTGTGAAATATTTTATCATAGAGAGTATCTCTTTTCAAGAAAAAATTGAAAGGAAGGAAAAATCTATGAGAGAAATGTATATTGAAGAAATTACCAAAAATCTGAATTTACTTAGCGAACACTTTTTAAGATGTGTCTGGATTTTTACAAGTAACCTTGCATCTGACAAGAAAGGCGGTGCGAGATGAAAGAGCAATTAATCACAGAAATTCAGAACATACAGGACGAAAAATTTTTGCAGTTCATTTTGAACACAATTATTTCATTTAAGCAGAAATGGGGGATTTGCTGATGAACGATATTCAGATGAAGCAATTAGAACAAACTTTAACCAGCATGGAAGTTGCGGAAATGGTTGGAAAGACACACGCCAATTTATTAAAAGATATCCGGCGATACTGTAAGCAATTAGGAGAAGTAAATATTCACTTCTCCGATTTCTTCAAAGAAAACACATATTGTACAGAACAGAAAAAGAACTGCCCTTGCTACGACATCACGAAGAAAGGATGCGAATTTATCGCCCACAAGCTGACCGGAGTAAAGGGAACGGCTTTCACAGCTCAATACATCAATCGCTTCCACGACATGGAACAGGCGCTGAAAAACCCGCAGCCTGCAATTACGGAGAAAGACCCGTTTGAGCACTGGGAGATTCGATGGAAACATGAAACGGAAACATGGTTTTCAAAGAACAACTGGAAGTTAATTATAATCCTGGAACGGTTTGGATGGACCCGAAAATTTTTATATCACAAGATTCTCGTGGAATTATCGGATCTGCATAACTTGCGCGCAATCGAAAAGGCATATTACGCCAGTTATGGATATCCACCGGAATACGCTCTTGATCTGCTTGATTTCAATAGAGACCTCAACGATACGGCGACAAGATACATCAATTACCTACTTATTGAAGAATAAAAGGTAAAATAAGCATGAATTTAGAAACCACTAGCTGATATTTGGCTGGTGGTTTCTTTTTTGGAGGTAAAATATGTTTTTGATAAATGGTATTGAATGGAAAATAGAATTTGTTCACAGTGTAAGCGGCAAGCTGATGCGCTCTGATGGCTCTACAAGCCTTGCTGTGACAGATTGGAACGACAGAGCTATATATGTTTCAGATAAACCGAAAAATGGTTATTTGCGCAAAATACTGGCTCATGAGCTTTGCCATTGTTTTTGCTTTTCCTATAACATTCATATGCCAATCGAGCAGGAAGAGTATCTCGCGGACTGGATAAGCCTGTATGGGGCAGATTTGATTTATTTGCTGGATGATTTGATAGCAAACATTGATTGGAGGGCGGCATAGTGGACAAAATAGATGAATTGTTAATGTATGTGCAGAAGACAAACCCTGGAATGACAAGGGAAAAGTTGATAGATGAACTAAACAAAAGCGATTATGCCGCAAAAGCTTTACTTTTTACTTCCGAAAACTTTCGGAAAAATTTCTAATCCCCCCTACCTTAAGAATTGGACAAGGATTTT
>ERZ1034915.797-NODE-797-length-20053-cov-8.921792_pt1 | contig 20053 bp, 12 predicted proteins | sample MGYA00520592_ERZ1034915 | MGnify/ENA primary metagenome ERZ1034915 (study PRJEB33766, sample SAMN09781787) | gut metagenome | biome: gut microbiome | host: Homo sapiens | place: Madagascar | study: EMG produced TPA metagenomics assembly of the PRJNA485056 data set... | reverse complement strand
GGTGGCAGATACCGCCCATAGAACGAATAAACTGATAGATAGTACCCCCCGGTTTTGAGATTTTTGCATAGCAAAAAGCTCGAAACCGTACCCGGCGCCGGCACCTTGCCGGTCGGGGGGCCCGGGGGGCGAAGCGCCCCCGGCCGCCGGAGGCAAAGCTCCGGGCAGAGTTACGGCTGCGGGAACGGGGACGCAGTGATCCGGGCTGCGGGAATCCACTGGTCGCTGTAGGCGCAGGAGTCCATCGAGCGCGGCGGGCCGAAACCGACCTTGTCGACTTCGTTGTACGGATTGCGGGGCTGGTCGGTGAGCTTGCCCAGCGCCCAGATCATCCAGCCGACCCGTTCGCGGGCGCAGAGCGTTAGCATTCCGGCCTGAAACTCGCGGCAGACGGTTTCGCCCTTGTCCCAGTGGGTTGCGCCGAACTCGGTGCACATCACCGGCGCCTGATGGGTGTCGCGGAATTTCACGATGTGCTTCTGCACGATCCACGGATGATTGTCCAGCGGATAGTCGTGGAATGCGAAAACGAGGTTGTTATAGGGAGCGTCGGCGGTGGACGCGACCGGTCCCCAGGTCTGTTCGAGGGAGCGGCTGTGCGACCAGTCGGCGGAACCGACGAGGATGATGTGTCTGGTGTCGACCTTGCGGATTTCACGGATCGCGCGCATATACCATTCGCGGGCCAGTTCGGGACGGATGTCGTGCGGCTCGTTCATCAGCTCATAACCGAGCACGTGCGGTTCGTTTTTGTAGCGTTCGGCGACCTTGCGCCAGCGGTTGGTCCACTCCGTCACTCCGGCTTCGTCCCACAGTGAAACGGCCTGCTTGCTGCGGGCTTTGGCTTCGTCGATCTTCTCGCTGAAATACCCGTGGTCGTCGAGAATCACATACATGTCGTGCCGTTTCGCGGCCTGAACCACCGGGTCGATGAAGTCGCGGATATGGGCGTCGAGGTCGATCGGTTCGTTGACGTTGTTGTTGAAGTAGCGGGTGTAGAAAGGCAGGCGGATGGTGTTGAGGCCGCGCGCCTTGGCGTACTCCATGACCGCGTCGTCCTGATTGCTGATGATCACGTCGCGGCAGTAGCCGATTCCGGCGGGCAGGAACTCCTTGCCGTCGGCGGTGACGATCTGCGGACCTTTCACCTTGAGCCACGCGAAATCGTAGTCAGGGCGATAACCGAAAACTGCGAGCGGCAGCGATTCGCCGCTTTGGGGGCCGGAAACGGTGACGAAGTTGTATTTCTGAATGGACAGGGGCGGATTTTTCCAGGAGTACTCGAACCGGCCATCTTTGACGGGAACCTTCCGGGCGGTCTTTTTGCCGGAGGCGTCGCGGAGCTTGATCGTCACTTCGGAATCGCCGCCGGAGACCCGGCCCTGCAGGCGCAGTTCCGTGGCGGCCTTTTCCGGTTCGTTCGCAAATTCGACGGAGAGTTTGCGGGCTTCGCCGAGCCGGATTTCGGCGACGTCGAAGTCGGCGATCCGGTTCAGGCGGAACGCCAGCATCCGGGCCTTGCTGCCGCTCGGACGGCGCGGCACCGGGAACTCCAGCGTCTGCCACTCCGGGCCGCCCTTGAAAGTGACCATCCGCCCCACCGAACCGCGCGGATCGGTGAGATACCAATGGGCTTCCAGCTGGTATTCCTGACCGGGTTCTCCTCCGCGCAGCCGGATTTTCAGCGGCGCGGCTTCCGGGAACTCCGCGAGGTCGAGCTGCGGCTTGAACTGGAAGTTCCACCGGATTCCCGGCTGCTGTGTGAATTCCGTGCGCCGGAGCGTCAGGATGCCGTCCCGGATGGAGGCAACGGCCTTCTGTTCTCCCTGACAGGTGATTTCCGGCTCGCTCCCGGGTTTTGCCGGGAAGATGGAAAGTTCCCGTTCCGGAGACGCCATTCCGGCGAAAAGCGGTGTCGCGGAGACAAATGCCGCCATGCCGAGTGAAAGCAGTTTCTTCTGTATCATCTGTGAACCTTTCAATTTGGATCAATGCGCTTTGAAATACCAGTCCGGCTTGATGTTCTTGCCATCGCTTTTGCCGTTGTTCATTTCAACGAGCGACTTCCACGCGGCGTGTCCATCCGCCCAGAGGTAGTTGCCGCCGTTGCTGTGACGGGAGGCGATTCGTGTCGGGACACCGTCTCCCGCGCGAGCGATAGTCAGATAATTATCCTGATAGTTGCTCACGTGGACAGTACCATCCGGCACGTCGCCGATCAGGGCGGTTTCCGTGGGCAGACGCTTGAAGTAGGTGAGTTTCTGGGCGCGATCTCCGCCGGAACCGGTCAGGGTCGGGTTATAGCTGATCCAGCGGTTCCAGCCCAGCCCGGAATAAATTCCCGGTTCGCCCGTCTGCCAACCGGCTTTGGCCGCAGGAACACCGGCCCAGTTCGGACAACCGAAAATACTCGGCTGACCGAATCCCTTCAAGTCCTTTACCATATCGTCCCACTTTGCCTGCGAACGCCCTGTATAGGGAGCAAGTTGAAGTTTCCAGTAGGCCGGATTACTGCCGTCCTTGGTCGCGGTGGGAAGCCAGCTGTCGTATTCGCCGGTGTACATCAACAGCGCGGAGCCGAGCTGCTTATGGTTGCCGAGGCATTTGATGGCATGCGCCTTGCTCCGCGCCTGATTCAGCGCCGGAAGCAGCATGGAGGCGAGAATGGCGATGATCGCTATGACCACGAGCAGCTCAATAAGGGTAAAGTTCCTATCCATGAAGCACTTGGGATTCCGGTTGCGATTTTTGCTCCGTAATTTTTCCATCTTACACATTCTTACCTCCGTATGAAAATTCTGTTTATTGGTATCACTGCTGTAAACAGCAAATCAGGGTCATATTCTGTGGGGCGGTCAACCCCGTACCGGTTCCTGAGCGGTTTTATCGGCCGGAAGAAACCCCGGCGCCACCCGCTTGACGCCGCCGCGGGGAGCCGATCCGTCTTGATGTTCCTGTCATTGTTTTTGCCATTGTTCATTTTGTGTTTATTTTGCCTTTACCTTGAAAGTCTGACCGCCGGGGAGTGAGAAACCATGGTCGGAACCCTGATAATAGACGATCTCTTTGGGGGCGATGATACTGTTGTACAAACTTGTCACTCCCGAGGGCGGACATACGTAGTCGCCGAGACCGGATTTGACGATGGTGACTTTGCAATGCTTGCCAATGCGTTTGGCGTGGTTGATGATGTCGTAATAGTTCAGTCCCGGAACGTATGACGGCCGCCAGCCGTTGAGCCGTTTTACGGTAACGCCGCCTACATCGGCACACCACGGGTCGTTTACTCTGGCTTCATTGACCTGACTGTCGAGCGAGGCGCCCCAGATGGACTGCATGCCGCCCTGACTGCCCCCCTCCACCTTGAGATTCATGCCGTTCCACGCCGGAAGTGATTTGACAAACTGAAGTGAACGCATCACGCGCATGGCCATGCCGTTGAAGTAGGCTTTTTCCGGGTCGGCATTCTGCGCCGGATCAAAGGCATAGTTGTGTTTGCCGGAACGGATGGAGGCGGCAAAGTCTTTGTAATACTGTTGATCTTTGCCCAGCTCGTATCCATGGGCATTCACGCTGAAGTAGATAGCGTTGCGCCACGCTTTGACAAAGGGCTTCTGGGCTCCGGTGCCGTAACCATGATAGCTGACGATGGCGTCAAGAGATTTGTCTTTGGCTTTGGCGGGAATGACCAGATATCCGGTAACCGGACGGGGCCCGGCACAGTCGATCGTAACTGCGTATTGCTTGAAATTCTTGTCAGGCATTGCGACCTCGTTCAAGGTGTATTTGAGTGGCACTTTGTTCAGTCGCGCTTTCTGTCTGGTCCAGAATGCATCGAAGTCGGCAGGTTCGGCAACGGCCTGCTTAAGAGAGAATATCTCCACTCCGGCGCCGCCGTCAAAGGCTTTTTGGCGTTTCACCGCGTGGTTGCCTTTGCGGAAAGTGACAGGGATATTTTTCCCCTCGGAATCCCGCAGCCATGCTTCAAGCCGGACGAAACCGGGTTTATCCGTGCTGACAACGACCTCCTCTGCTTTTCCCGGCACAACGGTAAATTCGCCGCTTTTACGGATACCGTCATCGCCGGAACGCACCCAGAATACGGAATAATTTTTCTCAGGCGGAGCCTGTTCTCCGAAATCAACCTTGAAGGTGAATTTCATCGGCTCTCCGGGCTTATAATCAGGATTGTCCCGGTCAAGTGTCACGGTGAAAGTGATTTTGTCATGATCGATTTCCTGAGCCTCGACATTCAGAGAAACGGCACAGAGAAGCAACAGTAGTTGAATAATGTGGTATGCTTTCATTTTTTCTCCTTATTTTCATGCTGAAACTTCGATATTCGCTGTTCAAGCATGCTGCACAGATCGTCTAACCGGGTAAAACGGCTCATGTTATCCTCAGATACTCTCGGCGTACTGCGAACCGCGGGGATGATTTCGCAACAGCAGTTTCCAGGCGTAATGGAGAAGATCATATTCATGGAGCGATCAGTCATTTCATCATTTTTTCCGCCGTTGAACCTGCCGGACCGTCATGATCCGGCAGAATTCAGTTTATTTCCTTTTGGGGAACGGAGAAGCCATGATCCTTGCGGTGGGGATCCAAATGTCACTATAACAGCATGAGTCGTATGTCGGCTTGACAAGGGGAGTCCGGGGATTGTCCTCCAGACGCTTCAATGCCCAGATCATCCAGCCCACGTCCTCTTTGGCAAAGAGTGCCATCATGCCGGAGATGAAAGAGCGGCAGGCTGTTTCACTCTTGTTCCAGTGGGTGGCTCCGAACTCGGTGCAGAGCACGGGAACGTTGTACTTATCCCGGAAACTGGTGATGTGTCCGGCTACGATCCACGGATGGTTGTCGTCAGGGTAGTCGTGGAATGAGAACACCACATTGTTGTAGGGAGCATCTACTGTTCTGGCCGTTTCCCCCCATGTTTTCTCGATGGCGCGGGCGTGTGACCAGTCGGAATTGCCCACCAGAATGATGTGGCGGGTATCGACCTCGCGGATGGCCTTGAGGGTCTGGGTGTACCGTCTGGCGGCTTCGGCCGGAGGAATGTCGTGAGGTTCGTTGAGCAGCTCATAACCGAGGACAGTGGGTTCGTCCTTAAAGAATTTTGCCACTTCCACCCAGCGGTTGGTCCACTCCTGAAAACCCGCGTCGCTCCAGCGGGGGACGGTCTGTTTGGCGCGGGCTTTGGCTTCATCGATCTTGGCGGAGAAATAGCCGTGATCGTCAAGGATGACATACATATTGTTGCGCTTGGCGGCCTGAACCACCGGAAGAATAAAGTCACGGATGTGTTCATCGATGTTCAGTGGCTCAGAGTCCCGGTTATTGAAGAAACGGGTGTAAAAGGAGAGACGGATGGTATTGAGTCCGCGTTCACGGCAGAACTTCATTACCTCATCATCCTGAGCAGGGATGATGACGTCGCGGCAGTAACCGATGCCGACGGGAATGAAGTTCTGTTCGCCGTCCTTGCTCCTGGGCGAGGTGACGATGTTTTTGCCCTTGACCTTGAGCCAGACAAACTCGTCATCGGCTAAATAGCCGAAGACCTGATGCTCCATGGAGCGGTCGGAACTTTTGTCACTGCCGGAGATTTGGGCGTAGGCTTGGTTCCAGGTGTAGAGATTGGTAGGCGGATTTTTCCACTTGAGTTCAAATTGGCCGTTTTTTACCGGTACGGTTTTGGTAAAGACCTTGTTTTTGGAGTTGCGGATGGCAATATCCACGGACTTGGCTTCGGTCAGAACTTTGCCGGTAAAATGGATCATTTTCTGGAATTTGGCAGGATTGCCGTTGAGCGTCAAAAGGACTTTGCTGGGCTTTGCCACGGCGATGTCGGCAATTTCCACCTTGCCGGGATCGGGCTGGAATTGCAGAAACAGTGTCGTGAGACTGTGTCCATAGGTATTCGGAAGCGGCATGACGATCTCCTGAAAATCCTTTCCCGCCGCCACGGGATAATCCTGCGTGTGGCAGAACACCTTGTCATCTCTGCGCCAGCGGGTATTAAGTCTGGTATCCTTGGCGGTTCTTATCTTCAGCACCAGCGCATCATCCTCGGCAAACTTTCCATCCATGGGGGGATTGAAGCGGATCATTCCCTGAAGGAACATTCCCACGCCTTTTTGTTCCCGCTGAAGCACCAGAATATTTTCCTGCTGTTTGAATGAAGCACCGTCACCGGCGGCGATGGAGATTTTACCCTTTACCGGCATGAGCGAAGCTGCGCCGAGAGTTGCCGCCGCCATTGCAGCGGCCAATATTGCAAGTGTTGTTTTCATATTTTTTCTCCGGAGTTTATTATTTATTCTGAGTATAATACCAGCCGATATTGCCGTTTTTGCCATAACCCATGGCTGACTGTCTCATCCATCCGACATGACCGTCCATCCAGATGATGTTAAGGCCTTCGTTGTGGCGGCGGGAGATACGTTTGTTATGAGAGTCGCCGTTGCGGATGGGCAGCAGGACGTTGTAGTCATCCTTATAGTTTCCCATATCATACTGGGTATCGTCAACAGTGTCGCCGGCCAGAGCGGTTTCCGACAGGTGACGTTTTACTTTCTGCAATTTATACCGTTTGCCTTCTTGATCGAACGGGCTGATATTGTCGTTCCAGCCGAGACCGCTGTATTTACCCGGGTTACTTTTGTAATCACTTACGGCTTTGGCATTGAAGCTGAAGCCCTTGAACATGGGACAACTGAATATGCCGCCTGCTCCGAACCGGGTATCTTTGCACATATCGTTGTAAGTCGCCGGTTTCGTAAAGCCGCAGTACGGAGAAATCTCAAATTTCCAGTTTCCCGGAGTTCCGCCGGAAGTTTTCCCTGCAGGGAGCCAGTCCTGCCAGTCGACAGTATATTGCATGACTCCAGTTCCTATCTGTTTGCAGTTGGAAGAGCAGCGGGCCTGCATAGCCGCGCCTCTGGCCTTATTCAGCGCCGGAAGCAGCATGGAGGCGAGAATCGCGATGATCGCTATAACTACGAGCAGCTCAATAAGGGTAAAGTACCCGCGTCTGCATCTGCTGCATGAAGCGTAAAACCGGCATATTGCTCTTTTCATACCTCATAACTTCCTTGTTCTGGTGTTTTTGCCGTCCGATCGTTATCATTATCATTAATTATGCGCAGAGCCGGGTAAAATGTCAACAGGTAATCATGCAAAAGCAAAATTTTTTAAGAGATTGACCATACAAAATTGTATGAATATTGCACGGATTATCTGCTGATTTATTCAAACAATCCTTGCTTTTGATCAGGCAATCCGGTATAATTATAACAGGAAAAATCAGCAACCGTCATGGAAAGGTATCCGGATATGAAGCAGTTTCACGTGATTTCACATACGCACTGGGACCGGGAGTGGTACCAGCCGTTCGAGGTGTTCCGCCACCGGCTGGTCGACCTGATCGATCACCTGCTGGAGATCTACCGGGAGTATCCGGAGTATGTGTTCGAGCTGGATGCGCAGACCGTCTGTCTGGAGGATTATCTGGAAGTCCGGCCATACCGCCGCGCGGAACTGGAGCGGTATATCCGCTCGGGCAACCTGAAAGTCGGGCCGTGGTATGTGCAGAACGACTTCTTCCTGACCGGCGGCGAGGCCACCGTGCGGAATCTGCTGGCGGGAACCGCGTTGGCGGAGGAGTTCGGAGCGTGCGCCCGGTGCGGCTATACGCCCGACCAGTTCGGATTGATCGGACAATTGCCGCAGGTTTTCCGCGGCTTCGGCATCGACAACTGCGTATTCGGGCGCGGCTACCGGCGGGAGGGGGAAGCGCAGCCCAATGAGTTTGAATGGTGTTCGCCCGACGGTTCGGCGGTGCTGGCCTCCTTTATGAGCCGCTGGTACAACAATGCGCAGCGTTTTCCGGCCGATCCGGAACTGGCGCTGCTCTTTTTCCGCGAAGTGGAGGCGGCGCAGGAATCCGAGGCGGTCACACCGCACCGGCTGCTGATGAACGGCGTTGACCATCTGGAGGCGCAGGAGAACCTGCTGCCGGTTCTGGAGGAGCTGAACCGCCGGATCGCGCCGGATGTGATCCGCCAGTCCACCCTCTGCGGTTATCTGGAAGCGGTGCGGACGTTCGCGGCGGAGCATGGCATCGCGCTGCACCGCGAAACCGGCGAACTGCGCTACGGCGCTTCCGGCAACGTTCTGCAGGGGACGCTGTCGGCCCGGCTGCCGCTGAAACGGCAGAACGCGCACTTCGAAGCGCTGATCGAACTGCGTCTCGAGCCGCTGTACATCCTGCTCGAACAGCTCGGCGGCGACGCCCTGTACGACCGCGACTATTTCCGCTATCTGTGGAAATCGCTGCTGCGCAACCATCCGCACGATTCGATCTGCGGATGCAGCACCGACCGGGTCCATCAGGACAACGCCAACCGCTTCGCCCGGATCGGCGATCTGGTGAAAGACCTGACCGACCGCGGCGTCCGGCAGTTCTGGGCGCGGCTCGACCGGAAGGGATTGAATCCGGCGGAGTATCTGCTCACGTTGTTCAACCCGCTGCCTCATTCCCGTTCGGAGGTGGTGACGGCGGAGGTGTTTCTGCCGCTGGACGAAAACCCGGCGTCGATCCGGCTTACCGGTCCCGCCGGCGAACCGGTGCGGTTCGCGGTCCGTTCGATGGAACGGCGGTTCCAGACCAATTACTCGGCGATCAACCTGCCCGGACAGATTCCGGCACTGCGGGTCGAGCTTGAGATTGCCGCCGAAGCGTTGCCGCCGTGCGGCTTCCGGGTCCTGCGGCTGGGGTACGGAGAGGGCGCGCCGCTGGAGGTGGCCGACGCCGCAGCCGGAACGGTGCTGGAGAATGCGTTCGTGCGCTTCACGGTCGACGCATCGGGGCGGACCGAACTCCTTGACAAAGATTCCGGTGAAATATTCCCGGACCTGGTTTCGTTCACCGACGAGGGCGATGCCGGGCACTCCTATAACTTCCTGCCGGTCGAAGGCGGAAGCATCCGGGAGCTGGGCGCGATTTCGCGGATACATGTCGTCGGCTTCCGGCGGGGATTGCGGCAGGGCGTGCGGGTCGACTATGAATTCGAGCTGCCGCGCGATTACGATTTTGAACTGTGCCGCCCGACGGCGGAGACGGTTCCGAACCGGCTGGCCGTCGAGTACATCCTCGATGAGTTTTCCCGCCATGTCGCGGTCGAAACCCGGATCGAAAACCGCTCCGGCTCCCACAGGCTGCGGGCGGTGTTCCGTCCCGGAATCGTGTCGCCGGTCACTCTGGCGTCGGTGCCGTTCGGTTTCGAACAGCGCACCCGCGACGAGCTGCTCCGGCAGGAGGGGCGCCACAACGCGGACCAGCCCGACTCCGGCGTGATCACGATCCGGGAGGGAAAGCGGCAGTTCAGCTGCCTGAACGAGGGGCTGCATGAGTACGAGCATCTGGCCGACGGCCGGATCGCGCTGACGCTGCTGCGTTCGACCGGCAATGTGAATGCGGTCCGCTACGACGAGGCGGGACGGTGGGTCCGTTCCGGTGCGGAGTGGTGCGCGCCCGAAGGTAAATTGATCGGGGACCACATCTTCCGGTTCGCGCTGCGTCCCGGCGAAGCGGCTCCGGCGGAGCTGGAGCGGGAACTTCAGGCGTACCTCGCCCCGGCTTTCGCCGCCTTCGATTCGGTCGATCCGCATAAATTGACCGGCGGTCGGCCGTGCGACCAGTGCAGCGCGGTACGCGAACTGTTCTTCCGCGATCTGCCGCCGGAGAAGCAGCGGCTGCCGCTTCAGGCTGCCGGCATTGAATTGAACGGCGACGCGGTATTTTCCGCCCTCAAAAAGGCGGAGGACGGCAACGGCGATATTCTGCGCATCTACAACCCGGAGCGGCGGGAAAGCGAAGTTTCGGTGCAGCTGCCTGCGGGCCTGCGGGCCTGCCCGGTCCGGCTGGACGAAACTTCCGACGGAGAACCGCTGTGCGGCAACCCGCTCCGGCTGACGCTGCCTGCGGCGGCGATCCGGACGCTGCGTCTGGTGCGGGAGGGGTGATGGCGCCTTCGCGACGGCAACAGGCGGTCGATGCGGTCCGCCGCCGGATCGAAACCGGCGAATGGCTTCCGGGCGTGCGGATTCCGACCGAATCGGAGTTGACCCGGATTCTGGGGGTGTCGCGCTGTACGGTGCGCGGCGCGCTCGATGAGCTGGCGCGCGCCGGTGAGATCGAACGGCGCGCCAATGTCGGCTGTTTCGTGGCTTCCGGTCCGGGCGGCGACTCTTTCCGCAGCGGACTGATCGCGTACCTCGAATCGAACACCTCCGGCAATTTGTCGGGCAATCTGCAGTTGCGCGGCGCCGAGCTGCAGGCGTTTGAATACGGCATCGACCTGATCTACTGCAATTTGAACGGCCACATGGAGAAGGCGGCGGAGTTCATCGAGCGGCTGTGCCGCCGCGGCTGCCGCAATGTGCTGTTCGCCCCCGAGATCTGCCGGAACTACCATGAGGTCAACAATCCGGTGCTGGATGCATTCGAGGCGGCGGGCCTGAACTGGGTGGTGATCGGCAGTCCGCTGGTGCGCGACGGGATGATCCGGGGGGATTTCGTCGGCAGCGACAACTATGGCGTGATGCGCAACGTGGTCCGGCAGCTGGTGCAGGCGGGCCATCGCCGGATCGGCAGCATCCGGGTGTTCGACGGCGTGTTCTCGTCGGACCAGCGGCTGGCCGGAATCCTCGACCAATTGCGGCTGGACGGGCTGCCGGCGGAACCGGAATACCACCTGACCATCCGGGACGTGCCGCTGGAGGAACAGGGGCGCGAACGGCTCCGGCAGCTGATGAAACTGCCCGAACCGCCGACCGCGATCATCTGCATCCACGACGCGATCGCCGCGAATGCGATCGACGAACTGCGCAAACTCGGGAAGCTGGTGCCGCGCGATGTGTCGGTGTTCGGCTTCGACGACTCCTTCATGGCCCGGACCCTCCTGCTTTCCTCGGTGCGGCAGCCATTCACCGAAGTCGGCAAGCGCGCGGTCCGGCTGCTGTATGAGAAACGGTTCGGCGGCGACTCGGTGCGCCACCAGGAGTTCCTTCCCTGCCGGATCGTGAACCGCAAATCGGTGGCCGAGCTGGTGTGATCCGTCACCTTTCGACAGCAGCGAGAAGCGTCCCCAGCACCGGGAGGGTAAGGCGGCTGCCGCCGGTTTCGCCGGTGTGCAGGTTGAGGAATCGCCGGACTCCGTGAAGCGTCAGCTCCTGCGGCTTCGTGCTGTAATTGGTTACGTAGAGCAGCTCGCTTCCGGACTGTTGCCGGACGGAGTGGAACTCCACGCCGGGAACCGGAGAGCCGTCGGGCTTGCCGACCCGGATCGCCGGTGAAACACCGGCGCGGCCGGCAACGTCGAGCAGGATTTTCTGCAATTGCTTCTGATTGGCAGTCGTCTCGTAACGGAGTTCTCCGGGGACGGGGCCTCCGCCGAATTCGCCGATCCGGGCGAATGTTCCGCCGTTGCGGCGAAAGTTCCGCAGCGCCTCGGCGGTTCCCGCCTCCGGGGCGGGACAGTCGACGGAGATGATCGCGCGGATGTCGTCGAGATCGCCCGCAAGCAGCTGCCGTTCGTCGAGCAGCCGGATGCCGAGACCGGTGAAAAGCGAGGCTTTATGGAGGCGCTGAAGCGGGTGGACCGCACGGTCGTCGAACAGCCGGCGGCTTTTCGGGCTGTACAGCAGCGCGACCGGCCGGGGGCGCTCCGCCAGCGCCCGGTAGGCTCCGGCGAATTTCCGGATGGTTGCGGCGGTCTGCATATAGCGGATCAGCAGCGGCACATCGCCGGAGATGTCGAAGGCGTCCACACAAGGATTCATCACCCAGACCGTGCCTGCGCGGAGGCCGTGCACCACATTCTGCTGCATGACCATTTCAATATATTCCGGGGGTGTCCGCGCGTCGATCGCGGCGATGTGCCACTCGCTGTCGAAAAGCGCCTTGCGGCGGTCGTAGCCGGAGACCAGATCGTAATAGAGCGACTGGTACATGGTGTTGGCGGCGTACTCTCCCTCGGCGGAGTATTTGTCGGCGTACGAATCCGTGCCGAGAAGATCGGTGAACCCGGCGATCGCGAAGCGGTCGATCCCGTCGGCCAGTTCGGTCTCTTTGCGCTCTTTTGAATCGCGTTTCACCCAGGTGTGGCCGAACTCCCACGGCAGGACCTTCACGTGGGTCGGCAGTTGCGTGTGGCGTTTGACGTCGTCGTGGAGGAAGCGCAAATGGGCGGTGCCGACGCCGGAAGTAAAGAGAAACCAGTCGTAAAAGCGGTTTTTCTTCTCCCGGTCCAGCGCTTCCCGCCGGGTCAGCGCGATCGCGTCGTAATCGGGATAGGCGCTTCCCCACGAACGGTTCAGTTCCCCGATGCCGGAATAGCGTTCCCGGAGGAAGTCGCGGAAACGCGCCTGCATCGCGGGCGTGTAATCCTCATAGCCCGGCTCATTATCGAGGCAGATCGCCGCCACGTTCCGCTCCCGGTCGAGGCGGGGGATCAGGTGGCCGAGATAGGCCCGGCAGAGGGCGCGGTAGTCGGGGTGGATGATCGAAGCGCTCAGAAAGCCGTGCCCGGCGAGCCGCTTTTCCGCATAGGAGCCGCTCCATTCCGGGTGCTTTTGCAGCAGGAACGGCGGCGTGTAGGGAGCGACGAGCATATCAACCGCGATTCCGTAATGCGCGAGCCGCCGCAGTGACGGCAGGGTGCGGCTGCGATAGTGCTCCTCGTTGAAGCCGCCCTCCGGGGTGATGAGCTGGGCGGGCCAGACCGAGTCGGAGACCAGATCGCAGCCGAGCAGCGCCAGCTCCGGCGCGTAATTTCCCAGTTCCCAGCCGATGACGCCGAAGTGGAAATCACGGTCGCCGGGCGTCAGGAAACCGGCGGAACGGTCCCGCGTCAGCGGAATCGCCGGTGCCGGAACGTGCGGAGCGGCAAGCCGGGCGGCTTCGACTTCGAGATCGGCGAGATAGGCGTCGAAATTGGCCGTCTGCCCGATGTGAAGCCGTTTCCACAGCGAATCCAGTGCGATGCGGATGGCGGCTCGTCCGGCATTGTCGCGGTCGAAGGCTGCCGGAGCGACTGCTGGATTGAGGTCGTATGCGGGATCGGCAAGGAGGCGGCGGTCGGCTTCGGCGAGCCGGGCGAACTGCGCGCTGCGCTCCGGGTAGTCCGGCTGCCGCGCCGGGGGAGAGGCCGTGTTGGAGACGGTCAGCTCCCGGTAGCGGCCGAAAGCCCCGGGAATCCCGTTCTCCGGTCGGGCGAGCGTGATCGAATACTCTCCCGGCGGCAGCGCCGGGCCGGGAAGCTGCGCCCACATGCGTTGTTCCATTTCAAGCCGCGCGCCGCCTCCGTCGAGGACAAGGCGCAGCGGGAAACGGTCGATCTCATCGAGCAGCGGCAGGGAGATTTGCGTTGCCTTGCCGTACTTCAGCCGGAAACGGCCGCGGCGGACCAGGTCGAGCTTCAGCACCTCATTGCCGGAGGCATCCCGGATCAGCAGGAGGTTGCCGTCGAGCAGCAGCCAGGTGTGGCGCAGAGCGGGCAGATAGTCCAGCGCGACGGTCAGGGGGCCGCCGTTGTGACGGAATGCCGGAACCGGAATCGCCTCATTGCGCGGCGGGAAATATTCCGGTTCGGCGGGCTGATGGCGGAGCAGTTCGGCGGCGGCCGCCGGGAACAGGCAAAACGCCAGCAGCAGTGCGGTGGTGGAAAACAGCGGTCTCATACTCGGTCTCCTTCCGGGTGTACGGTGATCTGGATGCGGCCCGCCGCAGGCGGACAGGTGACAAACAGGGTGTCGAGCTGCTGCCCGGATTCGCGCCGCGCTTCCGCGGGGATTCCGTTGACGGTGACGATGTACGGCAGCCCGGCGGCAGCCGGCAGGCCGAGTTCAAACTCCCGGCACAGGCCGGTTTCGACTTCAAGCCGGTTGTTTTCATAGTGGAATGAGAGGGCTTTGCCGCATTCGACCGGTAGGGCGGAACAGCCGCCGCCGTGAACGAGCGCCGGGCGGAGTTGGAGCCTTCCGTGCCGGAAGCGGACGCCGAGGATATCGTCGAGCATGTGCTGGAGGAAAACGGCGGTCTGTTCGCAGTTGCCGCTGTCGACGGTGTAATCTCCGGCGGGATCCTCCGCATAGGCGCACCAGAGCTCGCGATGGTCGGCGAGAAAATCCCGGATGTAGCCGGAGAGTTTCTCCGGGCGGTGGTGGAACCACCACTCCGGGTAGAGGTTGAACGGGCGGCGGACACTCTCCTCAAGGAAGCAAAGGCCGTCCCGGAGTTCGGCTTCGCGCCCGGTCCCGGCGAAGTAACCGAGCTGCTGGGCGAAGAACTTCCCGAGCAGCATGAAGCGCCGTCCCGGAGTTTCGCCGGTGACAAGCGTGTGATCGTCCCAGCGGATCGCGGTGTCGGAGAGCAATTCGGCATAGGCGCGTTCCCACGCCTCCGGCCGGCCCTCGTACCAGCGGCGGCAGTACAGGATGATCCAGTTCTCTTCCGGCATGAATCCGCGCCGGTCCAGCGAATAGCCGCTCCGGTAAAAGCCGCGTTCCGGGTCGAAAAGGCGCTGCTCGATCCCGGCGGCCAGCAGGCCGGCCTGTTCCGCAAATTCTCCGGCGGAGTTTTCGTCGCCGAAAGCGGCGGCAACGCGCCCCAGCGCCGCCAGCCCGCTGTGCATGGCCGTGTTGGTGAAGAGATCCAGCAGCAGTTCGCTGCTGCCGTCGAACCCCTGCTCGTTGTAGTTGCCGGCGTCGAGCAGCCGGAACTCCGGGTGATAGTGGTGACGCCAGGCGGCGCGGCAGACTTCGCGCAATTGGCGGTAGAGCGGTTCCGCTTCGGGGACGGGACCGCCCTGCCGGACGCAGCATTCCAGCGCCCGGGCCAGATGGCCGGGAGTGTCGACCTGAACCGTGTTGGCCCGGATGGAACCGTCGCGGCGGTAGACGTGCGGCAGATAGTACTGCCCCGCCGGGATGTGTTCAAGGCTGAACCGCAGGATGCGCAGGCCCAAATCCGTCAGGCCGACCGATGCGAGCACGCCGGCGGCCTCCGCCGCGTCGCGGGGATAATGGCTGGTGCCGTAGCACTTGATGTTGCCCTCCTCCCCGAAACTGGTCTGGCAGAAACCGCTCGGATCGACCCGGTCGGCAAGGGATTTCAGCGATCCCCAGAACAGCGCGTTCAGAAAAGGGGTTCCGAGGTCGATGTCGCACTGCAGGCCGAAGTTTTCCGCCAGCTCCCGCCGGGCGCGCAGGTAAAACGCCCGGGTGATCCGGTTGTCGATCAAGGGCGGCTTCATATTCCCTCCTGTCCGCCGAACGTCTGTTCAAAGCCGTATTTGTCCTTCAGCTCGGCAGGGGAGTTGCCGGCGGCGTGCCCGTCGAGGAACGCGCCGTTGGCCCGCCCGGAATGGGTGTGGCGGGTCAGGTTGTTGGTCATGCCGCCGTTCGGATAGGCGTAGACCAGCACGTTCTGCTGAAAATCGACGCGCGAAATGCTGTCGACGTAGATCAGATAGGCGGCGGGGGAGCGGCGCTGGTTTTCCGGAATGATCGGGTTGTCCGGCCTGACGGTGTAGAAGGGATTGCTCCACCACTCGTAGGAGACCACGCCGTAGGTGTAGTAATCGGCGTACTCGTTGTCCACGTCATAGCTCATCGGTTTCCACGCCGGACAGGTGAACAGATTGGAGGGCTGCAGGTAATTCTGCTCTTGCATCAGCTTCCAGTGCGTGATCGCGGTTGCCGCGTTCTTCTGGTAGTAGGCGCCGGGAAGCACTTTGTAGTCATTCCCGTACATCGCCCCGGCCAGTCCGAGCTGTTTCAGGTTGTTGGTGCATTTGCCCGACCGGGCCGTTTCGCGCGCCTTGTTCAGCGCCGGCAGCAGCATCCCCGCCAGAATCGCGATAATGGCGATTACTACGAGCAACTCAATCAAAGTAAAATGAAAGACGGATGCCGCCGAATGCGGGGATTTGGTCCGTGCGCGTTCGGGAACACGATGAAAAACGGGGAATGCGGGGATGCCGGAAACTGTTTTCATAGATCGGAAGCTCCTTATATTGATTGAGTGATGACTGATTGGGAACTTTCTGCACGGGTTATGCCGTAATCCGGCCGGATTCCTTTCAGGTGCGGGTGAAAAGGCGCGGCGCGATCCGGATGATTTTTTCAGGGCGGTCGTCCGTCAGCAGTTCGACCGCACGGCGGCCGATGGCCTCGAAATCGATCGCGACCGTGGAGAAGCCCCCCAACTGCGAGAGTACCGGAAGGATGTTGTCGTAGCCGATGATGTCATATCGTGAACTGTCCGCGGTGCGGGCCAGCTCCGTGGCGATGCCGGAGGCGAAGTAGTCGTTGACGGCGAAAAACGCGGTCGCGCCGGGGTGCGAAGCGAGCAGCTCGCGGGTCAGGGCTTCGGCCTGCGGCACCGCCTCGGTGCAGATGTCGCGGAACGGGTCGAGGTAGCGGAAGTGGATGCGGCTGTTGGAAACCCCGAGTTCGACCAGCTTCCGGCGGAACCCGTCGGTGCGGCGGGCGTAGTTGCGGCAGTGCAGTTCGCAGGAGAGGACCGCGAATTCACGGTGTCCCCGGCGGTAAAGCTCTTCCGCCGCCATGGCCCCGCCCTCGGCGTCGGCGTTGTAGACCTTGAAGAGGTTGTCGAAGTAGCCGAGGTCTTCGGGAAGCTGGTAATTGAGCAGGATGAATTTCAAAGAGCGGTAGCGTTCAACCAGGTTGAGCATCTTTTCTTCGTGGGTCATGCCGCAGAAGAGGATGCCGCGCAGGTCGTTGCCGCGCTGTTGCAGCAGCGTGTCGATCATTTCCGGCGCGGCCGCGGTTTCCGCGAGGATCACGACGATGCCCGTCCTGGCCGCCTGCGCGGTGATGCCGGAGTAAACCTGCATTTCGAGCGCGCCGCTCTGGAACTGCTCCGGCTGGCGGTCGAGCAAAAGCAGGCAGACCTGACGCTGCGTTTCAGCCGAAGCGGCGGCGACGAAAGTGCCGCGCGATCCGTGCCGCTCCAGCACTCCGGCGCTGACGAGGCCGTTGACCGCCTTGTTGACGGTCATGTGAGCGATCCGGTACTGCTTGCCGAGGTCGCGCTCGGAGGGCAGTTTTTCGCCGGGCCGGTAGACGCCCGACAGGATCTGCTGGTGCAGGAAGCGGCTGAATTGCTCGTATTTCGGCGTATCGCTCATCGCTTCTCCTTTGGAAAAAAGGTTCGTTTCTTGTATGATACATATTATATTATACAAAGAAACGCCGCCGATGTCAAGTCCCCTTCCGGAAAAATGCGGAATATTTTGCGGGACGGCTCGGGCTTGATCTGCCGGGAACCCGCAGCCGCTCTCAGCGGTTATGCTGCAATTGCAGGATTTTCTGCATGAAAGGATCGCGGTGCAGCAGATAGGAGACCGGGTTGCGGCCGGGGTTGGAGTTCCAGTACTCGACGTACTCCGCCGGCGTCAGGTCGACTTTCTGTTCAACCCCGGTATGCAGCGTGTCGGCGGCCCGGCGGCAACCGGTCAGGTCGAGCGCCGGTTCAACTGAAACGACCAGTTTGGAATTCGGCAGCGAAAAGAAGAACGGATCGATCCCCCTGCCGAGGCTTTTCGGGTTGTCCAGTCCGACGCTGGTCACGAAATCGAGCTGTTTCGCCACCGCCGTCAGGTTTCCGGCGGAGGAGTAGATGTTGTGCGCGATCACGTAGACCGGCACCCGTTCCGGCAGCACCGCCCGGTCGCCGGGCTGCCGCTTGGTGAAGGTCGCGGCGAGGAATTTTTCGTTGTCCAGATAGGGGACCGCGACCTGCCGGAACTCGTTCAGTCCGGGCATGTCGTAGCTGCGGCGGTTCCGGCGGTAGAATTCGCGGTGCTGCTGCAGGAAACGCCGCATCTCCGGCGAATCCTTCAGCGCGAAGGTGGTGGAGTAGCTCCACGGGCCCGGAATCAGCAGCGCGAGGATTTCATTCCAGACCGCGTCGCTGCCGCCGGGATTGTTGCGCACGTCGAGCACGACGGCCCGGATTTTCCGATTTCTGCTCTTTTCGAGAATCTGTGTCCGGTAGAATGGAATATCCTCTTCCCGCATCGCCGGAATCCGGATATACAGGATTTCCGGCCCCGGCAGGTATTCGACCAGCCTCGGAATATGCCACGGCTGCCGCAGCGGCCCCTTCCAGATGAGTTTGTCGCCGGAGGCGAGCGGGAAGGTCACCGTCGCGCCGTCAGGCCGTTCGAACCGGAACACCAGCGGCATTTTTCCCCAGCGTCCGGAACGGGTGTAGAAAGGGATTTCGCCGCTGTCGTAAAAGGTTTTCCGGGCGGCGTCGAAATTGTCCAGATGGTCGCTCTGTTCGGCCAGAAACAGCTCCGGGGAGATGCCGTCGATCGACAGCAGCTTCATGCCGCGCGGATAAGTGACGCCGTGCAGCGTGAAATCGAATTTCGTATAGTACGCCCCTTCGCAGTAGATCAGCCCCAGGTCGGGACCGGCGGGACGGCGTCCGCCCTCGCGGATGGTGACGGCGGCGGTCGTTTCAAGCGCCGCCGGGTCCACAAAACCGCGGTAGACCGACAGGAAGTCGTGCAGTGCGGGAGGGAGCTCCGTCAGGGCGGCAGTGACCCAGAGGTGGTTGCCGCGGCAGGCCTGCAGGGCGTCCTGGATCAGCCGGTAGAAGGCTTCGGGGGATTCGCCGCCGGTGATCCGGCTGCGATAGGCGGCCAGTGTTCCCGTGATGTCCACATCGTAGACTTTTCGGTTCACGGTGAACAGCGGGCAGATTTTCTCCAGCATCGCGGTGAGGTAATCGAAGTCGGCCAGCATCTGCGCTCTGGTCAGGCGGGGAATGTCGATGTCCGGCAACACCGCGAAGCCGTTCACCCTGCCGTCGGGAGCGCACGATACGAGAAAGCGGACCGGGTGGTCGGAGAAGCGGCAGCGGACCTCGACGCGGTCCTCCCCGAGTTCCTGGCTGGAGAGGATGCCGCGGAACACGCCGAAGCGCGCCGCCTCCCGGATCAGCTCCTCGCGGTCATGGCCGGAAAATTTTCGGAGTCCCTGCGGGGAGCTGTTCCGCGCGACTCCGGCTTCATCCCCGGTGAAGAAAGCGGTCAGCAGCGCCTCGGCGGCCCGCTCCGCCGGAATCGGGGCGCAGAACGCGGCGGAGACAAGCACTCCCAGCAGAATCGATATTACGGCGCGTTTCATTTCCGGACCTCCCGCGATTTCTCTCTGATACTCTAAGTATACCACTCCGGGAGAAAATTACAAGAACCTCCGGGCCTTTTCGCTACGGAAGAAAAAGAAAAACGCCTCTGTGTCCAGAGGCATCACAGGCCATTTCTATTCCGGATTGGGGATAATCCCCCGCCCCTTGAGATGATTTTAAAAATCCAGAAATTACACCGTGTACAAGTTTCCTGAATAGGGGATTTCGCTCCTTTCGGAGCGACCAAGGCGCTTCGCCCTTGGAACCCGACCGGCAAGGTGCCGGTGCCGAATACTTCAGATCCGGGAAAGGCGGTACGCCTTTCCCTCCGGGTGGGGGAGCCCTGATGGAGACAGGCATGGTTGTACAGGAGCGGCACACCGCTCCGGTCGGCACAAAGCCCGCTTTTTTGCGGGCTTCAGGCACTCCCTGCGGTAAGCTGCCGCCGGAGGTCACGCGCGGAACCTCCAGATGCTGACCGGATGATGTGAAGTTACCCTCATGGAGGCTGAACTCCGCCTATCCTCATAATACAGGCAAGGTTCAGTAAGGCCCGTATTCCAAGATGCTTGCCTGTGGGGTGGCAACTGCATTGTTGCCTGCTCTCGCCTTGCCTATCCTCATAATACAGGCAAGGTTCAGTAAGGCTCGTATTCCAAGGTGCTTGCCTGTGGGGTGGTAACTGCATTGTTGCCTGACCTCGCTTTGCATATATCGGCAGATAAACTCTTATCAGCCTCCATCAGGGTATCTGTCTATTACCCGGTCAGCATCTGGAGGTTCCGCGCGTGACCTCCGGCGGCAGCAGGCGCAGGGAGT
>ERZ1034915.793-NODE-793-length-20094-cov-7.775288_pt1 | contig 20094 bp, 27 predicted proteins | sample MGYA00520592_ERZ1034915 | MGnify/ENA primary metagenome ERZ1034915 (study PRJEB33766, sample SAMN09781787) | gut metagenome | biome: gut microbiome | host: Homo sapiens | place: Madagascar | study: EMG produced TPA metagenomics assembly of the PRJNA485056 data set... | reverse complement strand
TAAATACAAATTAAATAATATGAGTCTTTTAGAGGATATAAAAGAATTTAAAGATGGCTTATATGAAGATTATTGTAAAAGACAATCAGATAAACTAAAAGGTAGGGTATTATCTCCTGAATCTATTGAAAAAGCTAAAATATCAAGAAATAATAGGACTCCAGAACAGAATGCCATAACAGCAAGGAATAGATCTAACTCAATGAAGGGTAAAAATAAAGGACCTAGATCAAAAGAAATAATAGATAAAATAAAAATTTATAGGAAAAATAATCCACTTGTATTATCAGAAGAAAGCAAGAAAATTAAATCCTTAAAATTGAGAAGACCTTTATCTGATCAACATAAAAATGCTTTGAAAAAGTCTCATGATAAATATAAAATATATTGTAAGGAATTAGGCATCATTTTTGAAAATATGGATGATGTGGTTAATTATTTATTGGCAAATATTTATCTTCAACTAAGCATTGTGAATCTAATATAAATAAGTGTTGTTGTGGAGATAGTAAAAGTTCTTATGGTTATAATTGGTATAAAATACCTAAAAACATAACCTTAAAAGATATAGAAACTAACAGATATATCTTAAAGAAAATAGATAAAAGAAAGAGGATAACAAAAAATTATGAAAATAAGAAAACTTTATAGAATTGAATCAGCACATATAGTTAAAAATGCTTACTCACAAAGATGTTCACATTCATACCATGGCCATAGTGGAGTCATTGAAGTATTTTTCAAGGCAGACGAACTTGATAATGCAGGAATGATTTTTGACTTTGGGGCTATGAAGAAAACAGTAGGATCTTTCCTTGATATGTTTGATCATAGTGCACATCTTTGGAAAGAGGATGAAGAGGGAATTAAATTTTTTTCTAATGCAAATGAAAGATATATTATTCTTCCCTGTAATCCAACTGCAGAAAATTACTCAATTCTTTTTAGAGACTGCATTAATGAAATTCTTGAAAATCAGAAATTCTACAATGGAGTTCATAATGTAAGATGCGTCGGGGTAAGATATCACGAAACTGCAACTGGATATGCTGAGAGTGAGGAGAGTGACCTTAAAAAATATTCTCTTAAAGATATTTATTTTTCAACTTTAACTATTACAGAAGCATCAGATGAAATGAAGGAGATTTTAAAAGTATGATTAGAAAAAGAGCTATAGGTGAGAATGAAATTGCACTTATAAATATTTTTGAGAGTATAAATGGGGAGGCTTATGCTTCAGGTAAACCAGCAGTCTTCATTCGTACATTTGGATGCAATTTAAGGTGTAAGTTTCCCTGTGATACTCAGGAATGTTGGTCAGTGGCAAATATGTTGAAAGTTTATCCAGAAAGAAGTTCTTGGCCGGATCCATTCAAGTGGAAAACAGCTAAAGAAATCTTTGATGAAGTGGAAGAGATCGAGAAAAATTACTTCCATAAATCAATTTGTCTTACCGGAGGTGAACCTCTAATGGAAGAGAATAAAGGATTTATGCTCAATGAGTTAATTCCTCTCTTTGTAGATGCTCACTATGATGTTGGTATTGAAACAGATGGTGGAATTGATTATACCGATTATAAAAAGAAATTTGGAGATTCTAAGATTGTCAATGGTAATGGAGATAGAGAGGGTGTAACTATTATTGCAGATTACAAACTTCCCTGTTCAGGCATGACAAATTTAATGATTCAATCTAATCTAGATCTCTATTCAGAGATGGATGTCCTTAAGATGGTTATTTCAGATAAAGAAGAAGATTGGAAAGAGCTTGATAGACTTCTTGCATCAGGAACAAAGGCATCAATTTTCTTGAGTCCATGCTTTGGTCAAGTTACTATGCATAGAATTCCTGAATATGTAATTCAACATGCAGATAAGCCAATTAGAGCTCAAATTCAAGCTCATAAAATATTCTGGTCCCCAGTAGAAAAAGATGTATAAAAAAGGAGATTTATATGAAGCCCGTTTGGTATGATTTTGTAAGAGAAAGATATTTTAAGAAATTCCCTAATAATAAAGAAAAAGATTTTAAGAGAGATTTAGATAAATACTCTAAAATTCCCAATTTTAAAGCCTGTGAAAATATCCATCAGATAATGACTAATTATTCTAAAAGAAATGATCTTCCAGATGTAGAAGAAAATTATGTTATTGCGGATCAAGTACTCACTACAGAATCTCATTGGATAATGAGAATGGTAACTCAGTATTATTTTACAGAAGCTTTTAAAGCTATGAAAATTGATCTTAATGATGATAATGTTAGAGAGCAGAGTTTAGGTAAAGGTACCCCAGGCAGAATAGCTAAACTTTATCTCGGAGAAGATCCAGAAGATACCACAGAGTTGCTTTCAGGTAGATGGAATAAAGAACCCTACATTGCTTGCTTCCCAAATACAGATAAGAATCACTCTGTAATTACTAAGGAAGTAGATGTAGTTGCTTGTTGTTCTCATCACTTCTTACCCTTTAGTACCTTTAACGGGGGTAAGGCTATTATTGAATATATTCCAGGAGAATATGTTCTTGGTATCTCTAAAATTTCTAGATTTATTAATTGGTGTGCTAGAAGAGGTTGGTTACAGGAAGATTTAACTAACTATATCGGCAACACTATTAAAAGAATCGCAGCTACAGAAGATGTTCATGTCAAATTAGAGGGATTAGTTCACGGATGTGAAACCTTTAGAGGAGCAAATTCTAAAGCAGGTAATCTTACTACAGAATTTAAGAGTGGGGTTTTTGCAAAAGATTGAGATTAAATATCTCAATCTTGTATATTATTACAAATAAATATAGAAAGGAATTTATATATGAAGCTAGTTAGTATTACTCCAAAAAATGGATGGCAATGGATGTTTGAACAACCTATTGCTATGTGCCTTACCCATCTAGTTCAACGTTATCCAGAGTATGCGGAAATGATTAGAAATAGGCCTAAGGATTGTTTCATTATGCTTGATAATAGTATAGTTGAATTAGGCGAGTCAGTTACTCTTAAAGAAATTTTCGATGCTGCAGATAAAGTTCAAGCTAATGAGATTATACTTAGAGATGCCTATCCTAATGGTCCTCGAACAATAGAAAGAATTAAAGAAGATGTTCAATATATTAGGGATAATGGATTAGCAGGAAAATATAATATCATGGCAGTTTGTCACGGGGAAAATGAAAAAGATTTTAGAGCAACTTTTGATTATATTAATTCTGTCCCTGAAATAACTACTATTGGAATTCCTAAGGTTCTTTCTCGTTGGTGTGGGGATAGAGTTAACTTAGCTAATATTTGGATGAATACTAATAAAGAAATTCACCTATTAGGTTCTTGGTATACATTAGCAGAGTTAATTAGACTTCCAGAGGATGTAAGGTTAAAAGTAAGAAGTTGTGACACCTGTTTACCTGCTCTAAATGTAATTCAAAATATTGGAATTTATGATACTAGAAATGGTACTATAGATCTTGAAAAAGAGTATCCAGAACTTACAAAAGAGAAATATGATAAAATGATTAATTCATTCTATAAGGAGTATCTTCACTTATGAAATATAAATGTTTAACTCTTATATTAGAAAATTGTGATCAGATCTATCTTGACCCCAAAGATGTTGTATTTTTAAATATATCAAATCTTACTACTAATATTAGAGTAGAAAATGGGGAAGTAAGCAAATGGTATAAAGCATCTAAATTAGATCTTACTATACTTGCTTCAGCTAATATAGAAGTTGATAGATTTGGAAGTAAATATAAAGTATTTGATAGATTACTTAGTTACCCAGATATCACTTCTATTATTATTGAGTATGAAGATGGATCTTCAGAGCAAATTTTTGTAGAATGGGAAGATTTAACTCCAAATGGATGTGATAATAAATATCAAGAATCCGTTATGGTAGGAGATAATCTTTTAGTTACTATTAGTCCAACCCATAAAAAGGATATAGAAGATATCTTAAATGATGGGTTAGATTTTTATTTAGAAAATATAAATTTAGAAACTGACGCGAGTTACTTTTAATTTTAGTAAATATCTCTTCCGAAATATCATATAATATAGATAGAAAATAAAGAAGAGGTATTTCCCATGAAGTTCTCAATTCTCAAGAGTTTAATCCCTATAGTAGAAGAAAAGATGGAGTACTATAACAACAGATTCGCTAAGAAGAAATTCGGTACTCTCACTGTGAAATATTCTGAGCCCTATATGGAGAAAAAGGATCATAGAAAAATTCAACTTGTAGATGTAGAAGTAGATGGGAAATATAAAATTCCAGGATGGGAATTTATAGCAAGTTTGGAATGGGTTCCAGAAGCTAATTCTAACATAATTAAAAAAGTAGATTCCGATATCGAAGTCCCTAGAGAGTATCTCACCTCTACTAAATGTGATCACTGCCATTCAAATAGAATGAGAAAGTACACTATAGTTCTTTACAATGAAGAAACCAAAGAATTTAAGCAAGTAGGTAGATCTTGTGTTAAGGATTATATTGGAGCAGATGTAGAAGATTATCTTTCTTACTTATCTATCTTTGATAATATGTATGATTGGTTCAATAGTTTACCTAAGGAAAGTAGAAACAATCAAGATAATATATTTAGAGTAGATGAAATTCTTGAACAAACTATAGAAGAAGTAAATCATTGTGGATATGTAAGTCAGGCAACAATTCAAAATTGGAATGATTCTCACCAATACGAAGATTATTGCCCATTAGAAAAAACTTCTTCTCAAGTTTTTAAGATTATGAATGAAATTACCGGATATGGTACTAACGAATTAGCCAGACCTAAATATGAAGTGACTTTAGAGACTATTGCAAAGGTAAAAGAAGTAAAAAATTTTATCTCTAATCTAGAAGATAAAGATGATTATACTCATAATATCAAAACTCTTTTACAAACTGAATATGTAGATAATAAAAATTTAGGTTTGGTTGTAAGTTCTGTAGGATATTATCTCAGAGAAACAGAACTTAAAAATATTCAGAAAGAAGAATCTAATTCCGAATATATCGGAAATATTGGAGATAAAATAGAATTTACTTCAGATGTAACTACAATAAGTTCTTACTATACTGAATATGGAATTACTTATATTTATAAATTTCTTGTTAAAGGAAATGTAATTATTTGGAGAACAAATAAAAAGTTAGAAGGAGTACTCACTATTAGAGGAACTATAAAAGAACACTCTGAATATAAGGGAGTTAAGCAAACAATAATTACTAGAGGAAAAGTAATTTAATTAGTTAAAATCCAGAGAAAATAATAATCTCTGGATTTTATTTTGTATATAATTGTAGAGGAGAAAAATAAAATGACTGATATAGAAATAGCTCAAAAAACTAAGTTATCCCCCATAAAATATATTGCCAAGAAATTGATGTTGTTAGAATCAGAATTAGATTATTATGGGGATTATAAAGCTAAAATTAAATTAGATAATTATAAGAATTCTTATAGAAAAGGTAAATTGATTTTAGTTACTGCTATGAATCCTACTAAATATGGAGAAGGAAAAACTACAGTTTCTATTGGTCTTGCAGATGGATTAAGAAAGATAGGTAAAAATTCTTGCCTAGCTTTAAGAGAACCTTCACTTGGTCCTGTATTTGGATTAAAAGGTGGAGCTACCGGAGGTGGAAGGACTCAAGTAGCCCCTATGGAAGATATAAATTTACATTTCACGGGCGATTTCCACGCTATTGAAAATGCTAATAATTTACTCTGTGCTATGGTAGACAACCATATTTATCAAGGCAACGAACTTAATATTAAAAAAGTAACCATTAAACGTTGCATGGATATGAATGATCGTCAATTAAGATACATTATAGATGGTATTGGAAATGTAAACGGAGTAACTAGAGAAGATGGATTTGATATAACTGTTGCATCTGAAGTTATGGCCTGTTTTTGCCTTGCCTCTGATTTAGATGATCTTAAAAAGAGATTAGGTAATATTACTGTTGGGTATAATAAGGATAATAAACCGGTTTTTGCCAAGGATATAAAAGCAGAGGGAGCAATGACAGTCCTATTAAAAGAAGCAGTTAATCCTAATTTAGTTCAGACTCTGGAAGGTACTCCTGCGATCATTCATGGAGGTCCTTTTGCAAATATTGCTCACGGATGTAACTCTATAATAGCCACGGATTTAGCTCTTAAATTATCAGATTATGTAGTTACTGAAGCAGGTTTCGGAGCAGATTTAGGAGCGGAAAAATTCTTAGATATTAAATCAAGAGTTCTTAATAAAGTTCCAGATGCTGTAGTATTAGTAGTTACTTGTAGAGCTATTAAACATACCGGTTTTGATAATGTAGTAAGACACTATCAAAATATTAAAAAAAGATTTGGATTAAATGTAATAGTTGCTATAAATAAATTCAGCGGAGATACAGAAGAAGATTATAGAGAACTTACAGAGAATTTAAATAATCATAATATGAAGTATGCTTTTGCTAATGGTTGGGCTGACGGAGGTATCGGATGCCAAAACTTAGCTCAAGAAGTAGTTAAATTATGTGATTTACCTAATGAATTTTCTCCATTATATAGATTAGAAGATTCTACTTATGATAAAGTTAGATCTTTGGCAAAATATTATGGTACCGATGTAGTTAGATTGCTTCCAAAAGCAGAGAAAAAATTAACAGAATTAGATGTTTATAAATGTCCTATTTGTATAGCAAAAACTCAGTATAGTTTCTCGGATGATCCAAATCTTCTTGGAGCTCCTAAAGGATTTCCCCTTACAATTAGAGATTTTAAATATTGTTCCGGAGCGGGCTTTATAGTAGCTTATGCCGGAGATATAATGACTATGCCCGGATTACCTAAAGTACCTGCTGCAGAAAATATAGATGTAAAGAAGGGTAAAATAGTAGGGATATTCTAACTCCTTAGTAGATAATAATTTAAATATACATTATAATATTTTCAATAATATCAGAGAGGATTTCTCAATGTATTTAATAGATCATTTTAAAAAGTTAGATAAATTAGGTCAGTTATTTTTCAAAAATAATTATGAGTTGTATATGGTTGGTGGAGCAGTAAGAGATATTCTTATGGATAAAACTCCACATGACTATGATTTTGCAACTAATGCAACTCCAAATCAAATGCTTAAAATAGCTGAAGAATCTAATATTGAAGTTATTCCAACAGGCATTAAATATGGCACCATAACTTTTAGAATTGATGGTGAATCTTTTGAAGTTACAACTTATCGTAAGGATTCTAATTATAGCGATGGTAGAAGACCTGATCAAGTAACATTTTCAACTAATATATTAGATGATATTAGTAGAAGAGATTTCACTGTAAATGCAATAGCTCTTAATATGCTGTCAAATACAAATGATTATGTAGATCCTTTTAATGGAATAAAAGATATTGAAAATAAAGTAATAAGAACAGTTGGAGATCCAGTTGAAAGATTTACTGAAGATGGGCTTAGAATTTTAAGAGCAATTAGATTTAGATTTAAGCTTGGGTTTACGTTTGATGCCTCTACCTATAGAGCTATTATGTCTAATTGGCAGTTGCTTAAACATATCTCCCAAGAAAGAATCACATCGGAATTTTTACAAATTTTAACTTACGGCCATCTAGATTCTGCTGAAGATTGTTATTTGATTGATGCACTGATAAAACAGATTCTTCCTGAAGTTCATATAGAGAATGTCTACGATTGCAATTGGTGGGAATATACATCTCTATTTGAATTTCCAGATATTGAAACTAAATTAGCTTTTATATTAAAAAATAGTAAAACTGATATTTTAGATCTATGCTATAAACTTAAATTAAGTAATAAAATGAGTAAGGATATAGTTGAAGCTATTTACTGTAAAAATTTATTTGAAGAAATGTTATCATCAAATGACACTCCTTATATAGTTAGAAAATTAGTATCTAAGTGTGGTAAAGAGAATGCTAAAAGAGGTTTTTATCTATATGATGAAATTTATAATCTAACTGAAAAAGAGTGGAATTATTTAATAGTACTATTAGATCACTCTGACATAGAAGCAGTTAAGTTATCTGATTTAGATATAACAGGAGATGATCTTATTTCTTTAGGTTTTAAGGGAAGAGAAATAGGTAAAGCTTTAGACTATTGTTTAGATCAAGTATTGAGAGATCAAAGTTTAAATAAAAAAGAAAAATTAATGGAATTAGTTAAAAATTATTCTTGAGGGGGTATTTATGAAAACACCTTATTTCAAAAAGACAACCGATAGCGCAGGAAACGAGTGGGTTGATTCACAGGATATTTTTCAATACACTGACGAGCTTGACCCATTTTTCAATAAGTGGTATCAGTTCATCGTTAAGAAATGCGAACAACTGAATTATTATAACAACCACACGTCGACCGCTTATGGCAATCCTGACTTATCATGGTTAATTGGATTTTGTTCAGGTTGGTTATCTGCAAAAAATTGTTATGAAGATACTAAAGATAACATTTGCTATATTAAAAATCAACATGATAAAGTTGTAATGAAATTTGATGTACCAAAAATTTCTCAATTGGAACGAGAAAATAGAAAAGAAATAAATAAACTTTTAGATAAGGTTTTTGGATAATATGGAGAAGAGATGTCAAGATTGTAAATATAGGGTATATGAGCAATTAGACACTAAAGAGGTTTGGCCCTTTTGTGCTTGTAAAGACAAGGAGTTACGTGATATAACAAATAAACTTAGGATAGAATTAAATAAATATCAAGTGCAATATCATATAAGAGACGATAAAGAAATGTCAGATGATGTACTTCCAAGTTGTCAATTGGTACAATCTGCCTATGATATATTATTGAATTCTCACTGCGATAAATATTGTGTGGAGTAAATTAAATGGAAATTAAAGAAATAAAAAATCTAATCAAACAACCTGAATATGATTTTCTTAAAACTAATGAACATTTAGGAAATCATATTTGCTTATTAACCTTAGGTGGAAGCCATGCATATGGTACTAATGTTGAAGGTTCTGATGTAGATATTAGAGGTATAGCTTCTTTAAAACCTGAAAATATTTTGGGAACGACCCCATTTGAGCAGTTTGTAGAAAGTAATACTGATACTACTATTTATGGGTTGACCAAAATCTTTCAACTTCTTCTTAATGTAAATCCAAACACTATTGAAATTCTTGGCTGTAAACCAGAACATTATCTTTTTACTAATGAAATAGGCAATTTAATTCTTTTAAATAAACATCTATTCTTATCTAAGAAGTGTATTGGAGCTTTTGCAGGTTATGCCGGTGCACAGTTATCTAGATTAGAAAATTATGTATGTAGAGAAAAACTAGCACAGCCACAACAAGAAGAACATATTAAAACTTCTATTGAAAATGCTATGAGACATTGGGATGAAAAGTATGCTAAGTTTGAAAATGGCTCTATAAAACTATTTATAGATAAAGCAGTAAATCCTGATATGGAAACTGAAATGTTTGTAGATGTAGATCTTAAGCATTATCCTCTTAGAGACTATAAAACTATGTGGGCCGAGATGAATGAGATTGTTAAGACTTATAAGTCTATTGGGGTAAGAAACTCTAAAGCTATAGAGCATAAGAAACTTAACAAACATATAATGCATTTGTTTAGGCTTTATTTAATGTGTATTGATATTCTTGAAAAAGAAGAAATTAATACTTATAGAGAAAAAGATCATGATTATTTAATGGCTATTAGAAATGGTTATTATATGAATGAAGATGGGACTATTAAGCCTGAACTTTATAAAGAACTTGATCTTTTAAAATCTAAAATGAAGGATCTTGAAAGAACTACCAAACTTCCTGAAAAGCCTTATTATAAGGATGCAGAGAATCTTTTAATTAGATTAAATAAGATGTCTTTAGATATTGCTGAATGTAAGAAAACTAATGTAGGATTTTTAAGTAAATATTAAGGAGTAAAAATGACATTTAAAATTTATGAATCAGAAAATCAAATATCTCTCCCCTGTATTAAACAATATATACATCCCTTGGGAATGGGGGAAATAAGATATCAAATATTATGGAAAGATGATCTTGGAAAAATTCAAATAGAAGGTCCTTTCTCTGATATATCTAAAGCAGTTGAAACTCTTAAAAATAAATTAGAATTGGAGAAAATAGTATGAGATTCGAAAAAGTAGGTTTAAATCAGTTCCTTAAAGATTATGCTAAAGCAAAAGTAGCGGGTAGAGAATTAACAAAAGATGAATTAGAGGAAGCCACTCAATATTATAATGATATTGAACTACCTAAAAGAAGTACTAGTGGCTCTGCAGGATATGATTTCTTTATTCCCTATACTCAATGGTTTTCCGATATAGATGATGTTTTAATTCCCACTGGAATTAGATTTAAATGTGACCAGGATAAATTTCTTATGTGTGTCCCTAGATCCGGATTAGGTTTTAAATACGGAATGCATTTAAAAAATTCAGTTGGAGTTATAGACAGTGATTACTACAATTCAGATAATGAAGGCCATATTATGTGTAAGGTAACTTGTGATGAACATTTCACTTTAGAGAAAGGTAAAGGGCTTATGCAAGGAATTATTCTTCCCTATTTCAAAGTAGAAGATGATGAATCTGAAGTTGTAAGAAATGGTGGATTTGGTTCTACAGGAATGTAATTCATTCTATTCTAATCTGTATTATATTACAAACGGAGGTTATATGACTATTAAAGAATACCAGGAATATGTAAGAAACGGTGCTAGTGATAAATATGATAATAAATTAGCTCTCCTTGGGTTAATGGGAGAAGTTGGAGAATTATCGGATGTAGTAAAGAAAGAGACTATCTATTCGGATATGTCTAAATTTGAAGCTAAATATGGAATGTCTGTAAAAGATAAGATTAAAGATGAAATGGGAGATGTATTATGGCAATATACTCTAGTAGCTTGTCTTTATGGTCTTTCTTTCGATGATATCATTACCGAAAATGTAAGAAAATTAAATTCCCGTCATGGCAATCAAAAAGTTGCTAAAGACGGTGGTGGTGAAAGATGATTAAACAGTATGATCTTTGCTATGTAGGTGCCGGACCTGCAACAATGTTCTCTGTACTTAAACTAATTGAAGAAGGATATAAGGGAGATATTCTTATATTAGAGAAGGGTAAATCTCTTAGAACTAGATCTAGATCTGAAGTTATAGAAGGAGTATTCGGGGCAGGAACGTACTCAGATTCGAAAATTTCAGCCTCAATAGATGTCGGAGGCAATATTCCAGGGTTAACTGAAGAACAACTTAAAAAATATGAAGATTATCTTTTATCTGAGATAAATAAGTTTAAACCGGATTCTATGGATAAATTTAATTGGGATAAAACAAAATCCTTTAATACAGATCCATCTAGTTTAATTTGGGATGTCCATAAAACTTGCCATGTAGGAACTGATAATGGATTCATTATCTATTCTAATATAGAAAATTATGTTGAATCTCAATCTAATATAACATTACTTACAGAAACTGAAGTTACTGAGGTGATTAATCTATCAGATGGTTCTTTTCAAGTAGCTGTTAGTCATAATAAAGGTAAAAATATTTATAGAGCTTTTAAGGTCATTATAGCTACGGGTCAGAAAGGAACTTTACCATCTTTAATTATAAAAAATAATAATTTATCTTCTCGTCCTAGAGCTTTACAGTTAGGAGTAAGAGTAGAAGATCAAATGAATTCTCAATATGAGAAAATAATTAAATCTAACTATGATTTCAAATTTGTTTCTTCTTTTGATTATGGAAATGGAGTTAAGGGAAGAGTAAGAACTTTCTGTTGCAATTCCGGAAATGCTCATACTTGTGCTGAAGTAACTCCTATGGGATTCACTTGCTTTAACGGACATGCTCTTAGAACTCCAGATCCAACTAACCACACAGTTAATTACGGTATTATGTGTGAATTAGATGGAATGCCAGAGTATAATAGCCAATCAAATCAAATTGAGATGATGAAAAAAGTAAATAATCTTCCCACTTGGAAAGAAGATAATTTAGATGAGTCCGGAAATCCCAATCCAAAGAGAAAATTACTTGAGGGGTTTGAACATCTAAGAGGTATCTATCCAGATGTAATTGTAAATGAATTAACTAAATTTGTTTCTGAACTAAATAGAGTAGTTAATTTAAACAAAGCAAAATATTTATATCCAGAAATAAAGTTATCAGGAGAAATTCCAGATTTAAGTCCTTCATTCGAAACTACTAAAAAGAATTTGTATATGATAGGTGATTGCAGTTATAGTAGAGGTATTATGAAAGCTGTAACTTGCGGAGTTATATTTGCAGAATATATTTTGGAGGAACAAAAATAAATGATTATAGAGACTCAAGCTCTCAAAGAAAGTTGCAATAAAATTCTTAATGCTATTGATTCTAGTGGATCATCAGATCTTACAGATCTTGTAGAGTTAAAGGCAGAAGAAGGAAAACTTCATCTTAATGTAACTAATACTGAATATTACGTATCAGCTATATTTGATATTAACACAGATGAGAATTTCCATGCTACAGTAAATGCTACAAAATTCTTAAAGCTTATTCCTCAATTAACTACAGAGGCAATTGAAATCACCTTTAAGGATAATTATATTAGCATTAAAGCAAATGGTAATTATAAAATCCCAGTAGCATTCTCAGGGGATTCTATGATGACTCTACCTAAAATTGAAATAGAGAATAAAACCTGTGAAATGGTGATTGATTCTGAAATTCTTAAGAGCATTGCTTATTATAATGTAAAAGAATTAGCTAAGGGAATTATTAGTAATCCTGATATTCAGAAACTTCATTATGTAGATGATAAGGGAGCTCTTACTTTCACTTCAGGTGCTTGTGTAAATAACTTTACCCTACCTAAACCAATTAAGATTCTTCTTAATAATAAGATTGTAAAATTATTTAAACTTTTTGATACTGATACAGTTAATTTCTCTCTCGGTCATGATGCCCTTAGCGATGAAATTATTCAGACTAAAATTCAAATTAAGAATGCCAATACAGAATTAACTGCTATTCTTAGTTGCGATGATTCTCTTATGAGAGCAATTCCAGTAGATAAAATTAGAGCAAGAGCAGAAGCAGTTTATCCCTATTCAGTAAATATTTCTAAGAATGATCTTTTACAGGCAATTAACAGATTATGTCTCTTTACTGGAGATGATAAGGCTAAACCAGCTATTTTTGATTTTAGTAAAGATAGTCTTACTATTTGGGATGATAATAGAAACAATTCAGAAACACTTGCTTGTACCGGATTTGCAGGTGAAGAGAATTATGAAGCTATTTTAGATCTTAAAGATTTAAAACTTACTCTTGATACTTGTAGTGATCAATATATTTCTCTTTCATTCGGAGATGGTAAGGCAGTAGTTCTTAAACGTCTAAATATTTATAATGTTTTACCTGTATGTGAGTTGAGATAATGCCGGTTAATAGAGGTAAGCAATTCGAATTAAAAGTTCGTGAAGATCTAGTAAGAAGCTTCCCTAAAGGATATATTTATAGATTGCCTGACCAAATGAGTTATTATAAGGGTTCAGGCAATCCATGCGATATATTATTTTTTATAGAGGGGAATTTATTCCTAATAGAAGCTAAATCAGTTAATACTTCTACTTTTAATATAATAGAATTTGCTCAATATGAAAGATTAAAAGAAATTAAAGTTAAAGGAGTTCATCCTTTAGTTCTTATATGGTTTATAAAGCAAGATAAAGTTATAGCTTTCCCTATAGAATCTGTAGTAAAAATGAAAGAAGAAGATGGTTTAAAATCTATAAATGTAAAAACTTATATGAATTATGAACATATAGAAATTCCATCTATTAAAAAGAGAGTATTTATGGATAGTGATTACTCTATAATTCTAAAATATTTTCAGGAGAAAGAACAATGATAGATAATGAAAAATTAACTCAATATTTTAATGATATTCAAGAGAAAGCAAATTCTTTCTCTGAAATGACCACTCAAGTAGTAACCGCTTATAGTGGAGATCTAGATGCAATTATGGAAGATCTTAAGGTAGCAGTTACTCAACCAGAAGCTATTTCTACAGATGCTTTAGAGAGATATTACGCAGAACTTACTAATTTAATTTATTTTATGGCAGATAAGGTAGAAAAATTAAATGTATATTCTGATGTAAGTAAGGCAAGTGCTAAAGAAGCTTATAATAGATCTTACCTAACAGTTAGTACAGAGAAAGATGAAAAGGGTAAATCTATTAGAACTGTAGCAGAAAATACAGCTTTAGCAGAAAGCAATTCTCAATATGAATCTACAATAAATACCATTTACGATCATGCTTATAAGACCTTAAGAATGAAAATTGATTATGCCTTAGAAATGGTATCCACTCTTAAACATATTCTTAAGAGAAGAACTCAAGAGGAATATGTATCTTTTTCAATGAATAATATGAAAACTTTTGCCCCAGAAGAAGATGATAATTAATAAAAAATTAGTGGGCTAAATTAATTAGTTAATATATAATATAGATAGAAATTAGGAGTGATTTATGACAGTACAGGAATACTTTAGATCCTTAGATAGAGAAAAACTTATAAAAGAATATCTTTATTATTGTGATTATCCTAAGTCAACTGCTAAGAAAAATACTATTAGAGACCTTTTATCAAAGCTAGATGGTTTAGAAATAGTAGTAGATCCTTCTAAAATAATATTTAGTGTACCGGTCCCAGATTCTGAATCCCATCTATTAGATTCATTTTCTATAGATAGAGAGGATTTATATAAAGATGGTAGAGTAGAGATATATGCTTATGAAATGGCTCCTATGAGAGAAATTTTAGGTTATCAAATAAGTCAAGCATGCAGTTATTTTTTAGGTAAGTATAAATTTGCATGCTCTATTCTATATGAAATGACTTTTTTTGGATATAATTTAGATAATCAAGAAAAAGAAGCAATTCATTTTTCTAATGGGATAAAGGAGCAGATAGAAGAGATAAAATCCGGTGAAGCTAAATTAGCTCCAGTTGAAGATTTATTTAAGCATTTCGGGTTTGAAGATACCCGATCAGAAGCTGAAAGATTATTTGATTCTGAAAAATTTACTATAGAAGGTAATTATAGTAAAAAAATTACAGAAGCTCTTTATAAATTAGAAAAAGAATATTTAAAAATCTCAGAATCTTAAAATTAGATTCTGTATATATAGATAGATGAGATGGAAGAAATTCCATCTCAAATGAGATACAAAGACTTTGACCTCCTCGTGGTGTATCTCGGGTCGCGCTAACAAGTCAGATTATATACCCGCAGAAATTTGATAGCTAGATTTGCTTACTTTGCAATAGACTTTTAATCTGTGTGTAGCAGATATGCAATTACATCTTTATTTTCTGCAGCTAGCAATACTTACTTTTAAAAGAATAATGCGGATTTATTATAGTATTGCAATATAAAAGTAGGGCCCATTTAGGGTCAAATATTAAAAATGAGGTTTCCAGCTATTCTGTCTTACTTTTCTTCTTATAAACTGCAAAATAGATAGATAATTTTAGGAGATCTCATTTTTATTTTATGATTAAAATTCAAGGAGTAAATATATGAAAGAATTATTTAGAGATTTTTTATTTAATAAAAATATCTTGGTAGCAAACGGTGAATCTGAAGATAAAGAACTATCATCTCTTCTCTGTACTGCCCTAATGTCCAAATATGGATATAATGTAGTTAAGGGAAATAGATATATGAATAAAAATCTATTCACTTATGTAGCCTCTAAGATAGATGATGACCCTGTAGAACCATTTTATAGAGGGTTTCCAGAATCAGTAGAGGAGCTTTGCCCTGAAGAATTTCTATTTGATCAGCTTTTCTCTTATTATAAATCTTATGGTTTAGGAGATTTTTCTGAGGAACAACATTCAATATTAGAAGAACCTGTAAAAAGAATAGCTCTTCTTAAAAGCTTTACTATTAAAAATATAGTTATTCTCGATGAAGAGGCTGCTTTAGAAAAATTAACAGATTGCATTAAAGATATTTGTAAAGGATCTCGTCCCTTAAATGAATCTCAATATCAGATAGTTCTTGAATTTATTAAAGAATATAAAATTTTTCCTAAAATTAAATCATCAAATACTTCTATTAGACTTCTTATAGATACAAAATGCCTTTATATTTCAGATAATCTCAATTTAAATGAGTTCCCAAAACTTGTGGAAGAATTAAATTATAGAGTTTATTCTAATAAAGATGTTAAGAAACTTAATCTTAAGAATCAAGACAGAAAATTCTTAAAGAATATTCTTAATAGAATGTTGTCCGTTGCTACTACTCAAGATGTGATTCAGTGTATTGAGAAGAGAAAAATTTGGAAGGGTATTTTACATCATCTTCATTATAATAATGATAAACTTCAAAATATTATATATAGAGATTATCTTAAATCCCACACCGGAGTTTTTGAGATGTATCTCAATGAGGGTAATGTTATTGAGGGTATAGATTATTTAAAAGAAACTAAAGGCGCTTCTGCAGTAATGAGAAATGCTGATTATATTCTCTCTAAATGTAATTATTCTATAGTAGATGAAGTAATAGATAGATTAGTTGAAATTGCATCTGAATCTAACACTGTAGTGTTACTTCAGATGATTAGTCACTATAATGGATTCGAGAGAGGAATTAGAAATTATTCATTTACTAAATTTAATCTTAAGAAGAATCATATTCAAACTAATGAAGAACACAATCATTCTAAAACAGTTGGGTTATCAGATTCAGTAATTACTAAGATATATAATAAATTAAAAGAAACCCTATATAATAAATTTAAGGGTAGAGTAAATAAAATTTATATAGATCCAGTATTTAAGAAAATTGCTTTACCTTTAGATATGGCTGCTTCAAATGGAGGAGTTGGATCTCTTCCAAGCGGATCTAGAATTACTATCCCAGAAGGTGCCATTGTTCGTGCTTTCACTTATTGGGAAAAAGTAAATGATATAGATCTTTCAGCTATGCTTTATGATGAAGGTATGAATGTCGCAGGAGAATTTAGTTGGAGGTCTTATACCGCCAATGGAGCAGCTTCTTCAGGATTTATTTTCTCAGGAGATCAAACTTGTGGATATAAAGGTGGAAGTGAGTACTTCGATTTTAAGCTTGAAACAATTCAGAAAAATTACCCAAGAGCAAGATATATTGTATTAAATGATAATGTCTTCAGCGAAATTAATTTTTCTGAATGTTATTGCAAAGCAGGATTTATGTTAAGAGATAAATTTAAGAGTGGAGAGGTTTTTGAACCTAAAACAGTTCAAACTTCATATCTAGTAAATGCTCAATCTACATTCTGCCATTTATTCGCAATCGATATGAAAACTAGAGAGCTTGTATGGCTTAATATCAATAAGGATTCTAAGGCTATAGTAGGTGGAACTGAAAGTGGAACCTATCTTAAAAAATATATGAAACTAACAGAGTCACTAAATATCTATGATGCTTTCTCCCATATGGGATCTAAAGTGGATTCTATAGATGAATGTAGATCGGAAAGAGATTTAATTTTAACTCCAGATAGGGTTGATATAGATACTAAAGCAGAATTAATTACTCTTCAAGATTTAGAAAAATTAAATAAATATATAGAAGATTAATAATCTCTTTAGAGCCAACTATTAAATTAGTTGGCTCTTTTTCTATTTTATCATATAATATAGATAGAAAATAAGAAAGAGGTATTAGTTATGAAATTAAGAGAGCTTTACGGAAACGCAAAAGCACTTAAAGATGTAGTGAACACTTTATTGGATTTTATTAATTCTAAGGGGTTGACAAATGAAACCGCAGAATATTTAGAATCTGAATTAGAGATGTCTAAAGAAGATTCTTGTGATCTTGTAGAGGAAGGAATTCAGTAATATGAGAAAGTCAGGAGATAAAGTATTTGTAATAATCAAACATACTGATACTGAGAATAGTTTTGTACTTGATATCAGAGCAAGAATTCTTAAAAACCAATTTAAATTAGATCATCCAAAATCTAAAACTTCCTGGTTTGTAGAAGATCTATACGGAGATTCTAAGGGGAGTTTTTATGAAGAAGAGCTTTTCGATACTAAAGAAGAAGCTATTAAATCTATTTTGGGAGGTAAAGAATGAAAACTTTTGTAATTAGAGGTAGAGACTCTAGAAATAATCTAATTGAAGATTATATAGAGGCTAGAGATGCTCAACAGGCAAGAGAACTTTTCGAATGTAAATATTCAGGAGTAAAAATCCAATCAGTTCTTTTAGAGAGATATTCTTATTAAGGAGTAAATATTATTATGATCATTCACAAACATTTTATTAAGATTAAAAGCACTGCTTTTGGTACTCGTATTACCAGTAAGAAAGAATATAATCTAATTCTTTTATTTGGAATTATTCCGCTTTACGTTAAAGTGACTAATTTGATGGTATAAGAGAGGTGGATAGAATATGATTCAATTTAATTTAGATGAGCTTAAAGAGATAGAAGAAGTAGTTTCTGGGGATCTTAAACTTAAAGTACAACAAGCTATTAAAAGAGAAGAAAATGGAGTTATTACTACTTTAGGAATCTTTATCCCATTCTCAAAAGCACAGTTCATTGAAGTAAGAAGATATGAAGATAGTATTATGGACACTGAAGTAATTCATTGTATAATGCCTTCTCTCTATGAAGAAAATTATGAGAAAATATATCCAGATCTTGAAAGGGCTATTGAAAAATCTAGACAAGAGATTAATGGGGATGTAACTGTTACTGCTTGTTACGACACCGGAAGTTCTGATGGATTCAATATTAGATTTATTAATGCATTGAGAATAAATGGAGTAGATACTCCTATCAATTATTAAATAAGGGGAAATTTATGGAAGGAAAATCAATAGAAAATATCATTATAGAAAAATTAAAGGGATATAGTTACTATAAAGATATCCAGGAAAATAAAGACCTATATAATATTATGCATGCTTATGAAACTTTAAAATATTATATAAATTTTCATAGAGAAAATGAAGAGCTTACAGAACAATTAGCTGAAATAGTAGCAGAATTACAAGCAGAAGACTATTAAAGTAAGGAGAAATATTATGGCTATAAGTAAATTATCAAAAGAACAAATCATCTACAATATCACCTACATTCTTAGAAATTCTAAGGATCTAAAAGAAGCAGAAGAAGGAATTTCTAAATTTCTTGATAAACATTTAGAGAATAAATAAATCTTTTGGTGAGTTAGTAGATCTAACTCACCTTTTATTATATAATTATAGATGTAAGAAAATAAGAGAGGCAGTTTGTTATTATGATGGGCATTCAGGATTTTTATAAAGAAAGAAAATCCCTTCAATCTTCAGAAAAATTTCATTTTAAATGGCCCTTAAGATATCCACAATTTGAGTGTATAAAGAAAGGGATTGAAGTATTCCAAAATTCAAGAGAATATTTTTTAGATTGTGTTCCTAGATTCGGAAAAACTAGTGCGGGATACTACCTGGGTCTTAATATTATAAAATCTAATATAATAGTAATTTTTACCGGAGTAACTACAAAATCAGAATGGGAAAAAGAAATTAAAGAGAATTTTGATGTTTCTAATTTAAAATTTTATTCAGATAATGAAGTCTTAAAATCTATGGATATAAGCAACTTAGACTCTAATTGCACCCATGTCTTTTATTGCAATCTTATGTTAATGGAAAGAAATGGAGATGTAGAAACTAAATTGCTTTCTGGATTATCTAAATATAAAGTAACCTATATCTTGGATGAAGTCCATCATTTTGTAGGAAGTGAAACTGTTCAAAAATATATCTCCCTTATAAGACAATGCAATAATCATTATCTAGTTCTTTTAACCGGAACTGCTTATACAGATTTTTGTAGATCTTTTAAAGAAGAAAATATTTATAGATGTACTTATGAGGATACTTGGAATTATAAAAGAGAGGGTTTAATAGATTATTGCCTCCCTAAATTACATCTTACAATTCCTACAGAATTAGCTTCTATTTTAAATAAAAAGAAATATGATTATCTTAAAT
>ERZ1034915.792-NODE-792-length-20099-cov-6.534973_pt1 | contig 20099 bp, 15 predicted proteins | sample MGYA00520592_ERZ1034915 | MGnify/ENA primary metagenome ERZ1034915 (study PRJEB33766, sample SAMN09781787) | gut metagenome | biome: gut microbiome | host: Homo sapiens | place: Madagascar | study: EMG produced TPA metagenomics assembly of the PRJNA485056 data set... | reverse complement strand
CGCCCCCCGGTCCCCCAGACCGGCAAGGTGCCGGCGCCGTGTACGGTTTCGAGATTTTTGCTGCGCAAAAATCTCGAAACCGGGGGCATCAATAATGGGTTGGAGTAGCTCTATCGGCGGTATCTGCCACCGGGTGCTACCCGGTCGGGTTGCAAGGGCGAAGCGCCTTGCCCGTCGGAGACAGTCACGGCAGCGGCACCTTGCCGCCGCTATGCGCCCAGCTACCGGAGCCTGATTGCAAATCAGGCCGCGTAGCGCACAAGGTCTGGAGGCCGTAAGGCCGCAAGACCCGCCTGCCGCGAAAGCGGCATGGCTTCCACGGGACTTTTAAAAACCGCCCCGAAGAATGGGGAATCCACTCCAATCGGGAAAAATATGGAATGCAACCATAAGGAATAGCAAATGAAAAAAACATGCACTCTCCTCCTGGCCGCCTTGCTGAACCTCGCCGCCGCGACGGCGGCCGAAGTCTGGCGGGAAGCGGAAGATTTCACCGCCTCCAACTGGCCGCACCGCTCCATCTACCTGCAGAAAAACGGCGGCGGCGCTTCCGGCGGGCTGATCCTCGAACTGTTCACCGCCAAAAAGCCGGCCGGAGCCGATCACTATTACGCCTCATACGAAATTGAAATCCCCGCCGACGGCAGATACGCCCTCTGGGCGGCGGTCTCCAATCCCGCTTCCGGCTGGGCTTCCCCGATCGTGATCGCGGTGGACGGCCAAGTGGTCTGGGACGATCCGGCGGCGATGAAGTGGAAAAGCGGCGCATTCGGAGCACCCGCCCCGCGCGCGGTGCTCGGCTGGATCAATCCCGGCTCGGTCGAACTGAAATCCGGCAAACACCGGATCGACTTCCGGGTCACGCGGCCCCGCCGCGATTCCAACTCCTACAGTTGTTTCTTCGACGGCTTCCTGCTGACCACCAGCCGGGCGGTCAGGCCGCGGGCGAATTACCGCATCTCCAAGCTGCAGCCGGAGTGGAAAAAACTTCTCGCGCAATCCGGGGACTTCCGTTCGCTGCAATTCGCCACGGAGCAGAAGCTGGTGCGCGCCCTGATGAAGGAGAAGGCCCCGGTCGAGGGCGTTTCCGATGAAAACGCGGCGATGGCCCTGAAGAAACTGCTGGCCCGCCCCCTGCCTGCGCCGATGCCGAAAGGAAGCATCCACCGGATCGGAGTCCACGGCATGGAAATCCCGCTGGTCCGCAAGGGATTCCAGGATGATAAAACCGGCAGAGCCTTCGAACTGCTCGCCCGCGCCGGAGTCGATACGCTGCGCACCGCCGAACTCTGCTGGCACCGCCTCGGCAAGGATGCCCCCGCGAGCTTCGACTTCGAGAACATCGACTATCAGGTGGAACAGGCGGGCAAATACGGGATGAATTTCATGTTCACCATCGGCTACCCCGCCGCAAAATTCAACAAGCACCCGTTCCATCTCTCCACCTTCAAGCCGGAACATGAGGCGCTGTTCCGCGAATACCTGCGCCTGATCCTGCCCCGCTACGACCGCTTCGCCCAGTATTGGGAGTACGCCAACGAAGTGGATGCGCCGAAAGTCTGGTGGCGCGACGCCACGCCGCAGGACTACGTCCGCGACTGCCGCATCCTGCGCGAGGAGATGGATAGACTCGGCATCAGAACTCCCGTGCTCGGCATCTCCGCGACCTATTCGCGCAGCGCCGCGCGCGACAAAAACGGCGAGGGGCAGGAGTTCACCCGCCGCTGCCTGGCCGCCGGGCTGGAGCGGTACATCGACGGCTATTCGCTGCACTACACCTGGCAGATGAAAGAACAGGATTTCGTGAAGTTTTTCCGCGAACTCTCGCCCGGCACGATCAGCAACAAACTCGTGAACAGCGAGGAGAGCGCCTTCAGCCATCCGTCGGATGTCATCAAGCTGATGGCGCGCGACCTCTATCTGCACGGATTTGAAAGCGTCTACTGCTACCTCGCCCGCGACCGGATGGAGGGGGCCAGCCTGAACCGTTCCGGCTTCTTCGACATCGACTGGCGCCCGAAGCTGCGGCTGCTGAGCCTCGCGGCGGCGGCGGACGCGATGAAAACCCGCGACCTCGTCCGCATGGCCGAACCCGCCGAAGACGTGGAAGCCTATCTGCTGCAGAACAACCCGGCCGCTCCCGCCGGCACTCCGAAATACGCTGTCGTCCTCTGGAAAAACGGCGCGGCCGAGGCGATGAATCCCGACTTCACCCCCGGCCCGACTCTCGAACCCGCCACGGTACATTTCCGCGACGGCAAGGTAGTCAAAGCCGTGGACTGGCTGCTCGATGAAGTTCCTTTCACCACAGCTTCACCGCAATTCGAAATCACCGAACGCCCCCTCGTCGTCTACTGCGACGAGCTGCCCTCATGGCCTGAAGTCACGCGCGGCGAATGGCTCAAAAAGCACCGCGCCTATACCGTGGCCGCTTCCGAAGCCGTCGTCCCCGCCAACTAGCCCCCTGCGGGAGGCTACTTTTTCAGTTTGAAGGTTTTGATTTCAAACGGCCTGAATGTGACGACGATCCTGCCGTCCACAGGAGTCAGTTCGGCGCCGTCTTCCCATTCGGTCAGGCCGGTTTCGACCAGACGGCAGGCGGTGTGAAGAACAGCGGAGGAGTGGCGGCCGCCGCGTTCGACCAGACGGACCACCGCGCAATCCTCTTTTTCCGCTTTTTTCAGCGCGGCCAGCTCCACTTGCTCCGCTTCCACCCGCACCGGCAGTTCGGCGGAACCGGCCAGGCCGTCGAAACGCTGCGGCGGACGGTTCAGCCGCAGCGCCTCGGCGCGGACTTCGGAGTCGACCGCACCGTTCGCGTGGGGCAGGAAGCTGTAGGTGAAGGTGTGATCGCCCCGGTCGGCATCCCAGTCGGGATATTTCGGGGCGCGCAGCAGCGCGAGGTCGATCACGTTGCCGAGCAGCCGGCAGCCGTATTTGCAGTCGTTCAGCAACGCCGCGCCGTACTCGTATTCGGAGAGGTCGGCGTATTTGTGGATCGGCACTTCGAAGCGGGCCGTGTCCCAGCTGGTATTGGTGTGGGTCGGGCGGCGCACGAAGCCGAACTGGATGTCGGAGGTCGATTCCGGGGTGCGGACGGTCAGCGGGAAAGCGACCCGCAGCATCTTCCGGGCCTCGTCCCAGTGAACGGCGGTTTCAAAGTCAAGGCGGCGCGAGTGTTTCCCAAGCGTAACGCGCTGGCGGATCGTGGAGCTGCCGATCCGCAGCACGAACTCCAGCCCGTCCTGAACCGCCCCCGAAAAAGCGCGCGCCAGCTCCGTACTGCGGGCCTCGCCGCACTTGTTGTTGATGTAAAACTCCTCGATGTCCCACGCTTCGTGGGCATTGGAACGGTCCACATAGAGGGAAAAGAGATTCGCCGGGGTTCCCGCCGGGATGAACTCCCGGCCGAGCTGCTTGTCGAAGGCCGAAATCAATCGCCCGTCCGCGTCGAAGCGGTAACGGATCAATCCGTTTTCCAGCAGCAGTTCCCCGGAACCGGCGGCGACGGCGTTCCGCGCGGTGCCGTTCCGGCGCAACGTCAGGAAGCCGGAAGCCGGAACCTTCACCTCCGCCGTAACCCGGCTGCCGTCGGCCTGCACCGGAACCGGGCCAGTTCCGGCCACGACCGCCGCTTCCGCCCAGTTCTCCGGCAGTTCGACCGGACCAGTATAGTCGATATTCAGCGAATTGAAGAAGGTGACCGCCTCACCGTCCCGCTCCAGCAACCTCGAAGCCGCTTCGTCAAGCAGTTTGCGGGTCGCGGCGAGCGCCTCGGCGTGTTCGCGCTCGGTGACCTCATAGACCTTGCGGATCGAAGAACCGGGAATGATATCATGGAACTGATTCAGCAGCAGTACCTTCCAGATCCGGTCGAATTCGGCGGCGGGATATTCCGGCAGCGGCAGCGCACACCACAGCGCTTCGGCGGCGGCCAGCAGCTCTTCGAGTTTGCGGTTGTTTTTCTTGGTGCGGGCCTGCACGGTCATGGTGCCGCGATGATATTCGAGGTAGAGCTCACCCTCCCACCTCGGCAATTCAGCGGAGTGCTCCGCCAGCCGCCGGAAGAAGCGGTCGGCACGATCGAATTTGAACTTCGGCGCACCTTCGAGATCCGCCAGCCGGGCGGCCCGTTCCAGATACTCCTCCTTCGGCCCGCCTCCGCCGTCGCCGATGCCGAACAGACTCACGAATTCATCGGTCACGGTGTTCTCGTTGAAGCGTTTTTCGGCCGGAACGAGTTCGGAGGGGGTCACCACCGCGTTATAGGTGTTCTCCGGCGGGAAATGGGTCAAAAGCTCGCTGCCGTCGAGGCCGCGCCAGAAAAACGCGTGGTACGGGAAACGGTTGGACCAGCTCCACGACATCTTCTGCGTCAGGAAGTTCGGACAGCCGGCCAGCTTCGCGATCTGCGGCAGCGACGCCGGGTAGCCGAACACATCCGGAATCCACAGATTATCCACCTCCACGCCGAATTCATCGCGGAAGAAGTTCTTGCCGTGCAGGAACTGCCGGACCAGCGATTCGCCGCCCGGCATATTGCAGTCCGCCTCGACCCACATGCCGCCGAGCAGCTCCCAGCGGCCCGACTTCACCGCCGCTTTGACCTTTTCGTACAGCGCGGGGTAGTGTTCCTTCACATAGAGATAGTGCTGCGGCGAGGAGGCGCCGAACACATATCCCGGATACTTTTCGATCAGGTCGATCTGGCTGGCAAAGGTACGGGCACACTTGCGGACCGTTTCGCGGACCGGCCACATCCAGCCGGTGTCGATATGGGCGTGGCCAAGCCCGACGGCGGTCATCGCGGAGGCGTTGGCGCGTTTTTCCAGCACCGGAACAAGCTCGGCCCGGGCTTTTGCGGCGTTGGCCGGGGATTCGGCGAACGCATCGGCGGCGCGGCTGACCGCGCTTACGATCAGGTCGGCGCGGCGGCAGCGCGGCGGCAGCACGTTGAGCAGGTCGAGCAGCACTTCAAGGTCGAGGGTCAGCAGCCAGAGTTCGCGGTTGAACCATCCGATCCGCATCACTTCGGCGGTGGCGTCGCACTTTCCGTAGGGATGCGGCTCATCCAGCTCCGGATCGGCGTTCATCGCGACGCCGAACAGTGCGTTGGCGGCGGCTTCCACCCAGAATTCCACGGTTTTCCCCGCCCGGTTTTCCGGCAATTGATACAACTCCTTCCGGTAATGGGGGCCGAAAACCGAGCCGGCGCTGAAGCCGAACTTCGGCACACCCGCCTCATCGAACAGCATCGCCTCGCCGCCGAGTCCGATCCGCAGCGCCAGCGGCCGGCCGGCCCACTCCTGCGGCAACTCCGCGGTGAGCCGGAACCAACCCGAATCCCAGGAATCCCCCCACTTCTCCCCTTCGCGGATCGGCCTGAACTCCCCGTTCAGCCGCTCGGCGAACGGGATGGGCTCGACGGAATGCCGCACCTCCGCCGTCAGCGGAATGGTTTCAAAAAAGAGGTGGCGGCTCAGGCGCTCCTGGAATTTCCGGGCGCGCTGAAGATAAAGGTCGAACTCTCGCTGCTGCATATGCTGGCTCCTGATTATTTATAAATACAACCGGTTGCATTATTGATGCTTTAAAGATAGCCGTTTCCCGGACGAATGCAAGGGCGTTTGTCAATTTTTCAGAAAAAAGCCGAATCGGCGAAGTCGGAAAAGGAAAGAGCGCGATACCCCTCCGAAGCGAGAAAACGCATCTCTTCCGCGAATTTCTCCGGTGCGGTATCGACCCACGGATGTGCATAATCGGGAATACCGTGATATACCAACACCGGGACCGCATCGGAACATCCGGCGGCAAGTGCGCGATGAAACGCTTCGCCGTCACCGTGAACCGCATAGGCGGGAATCATATAAGAATCATCTACGGCAGGCCGCCACGGCCGTTCCTCCACAATCCGGGCAAAACGGACGTCTCTTGCCCTCAGCGCCGCGTGAACATGAGCCGAACCGGGACCGCCCGGATAAGCGAAGCTGCGGGAACGGGGAATACCATTTTCAATCAATTTCCTTTCCAGCGCATCAAATTCAGCGGCAAACGCAGTTTCCGTCATACCGGTCACCCCGGTGTGATTCAGAGTATGGTTGCCAAGTTCGAAGCCGAGTTCATGCAGCTGCCGGATCTGCTCCCATGTCATATACTGCCGCTTGTCGGTCGCAAAGTCCGGCGGAAATTCGCAGACGAAGAACGTGGCGGAAAATCCCAATTCCATCAGCAGAGGCGCAACGAACTGCGCATGATTCGACACGGCGTCATCGAAAGTCAGGATCACAGTTTTTCCGAACATCGCTTTCTTCCTTTCAAAACGAGGTTTTCCAGTTGCGCTGGCGGGCGGCTTCGTAGAGCAGGATCGTGGTCGCGGTCGCGACGTTCAGCGAGTCGATCCTGCCCAGCATCGGAATGCGCACCGGCAGGTCGGAGTGCTCCATCCACAGCTCGGTCAGCCCGGTCTGTTCGGTTCCGACCACGATCGCCACCGCCTGCGTCATGTCCGCGTCGGTGTAAATCCGGTCGGTGTGCGGCGTCGCGGCCAGCGTTTTGATGTTGTTCCTTTTCAGCCAGTTGTAGGCTTCCTGGTTTTCCGCTTCGGCCAGCGGAACCGAAAACAGCGCGCCGGTGCTCGCCCGGATCACGTTGGGATTGTAGATGTCGGTGCATTTGTTGCAGATGATGAAACCGTCCACTCCGGCGGCGTCCGCGCTGCGCAGCATCGAACCGAGGTTGCCCGGTTTTTCCACCGCCTCCGCCACCAGATAAAGGCCGTTCGGGCGGACCGGCATTTCGGCCAGCGTGTGACGCTTCATTTTCGCAATCGCGATCAGCCCCTCCGGGCGTTCGCGATAGGCCATCTTCTCCAGCAGGAACGGCGCGACCTGACACACCTTCACCCCTTCGGAAGCAAATGTTTTCAGCAGCGGGAACTCATTCTGCCCCAGGAAATGTTCCGGGGCGAAAAAAACTTCGACGATCTCCATGCCGTATTCGCGGGCGCGGGTCAATTCCCGATACCCCTCCAGCACGGTCAGCTGCTCCTTTTCACGCGGCCGCCGGTCGCGGAGCTTGATCACATGTTTGACCGAATCATTCTGCGTACTGGTGATTTTCACGAATTCCATAGGTTCCGCCTGCTGTTTTACTGTTATTTGTCACCCTATTAAAATAGCACGCCGCAACCGGAAAATCCAACCTTATCCGAACGAATACAGCAGGATCGCCCCGACCATCATCAACGTGGCGATTCCGCGCCGGAGCCAGACGTCGCCCCCTTTGGGCGTTTCCAGATTCCGCACACCCATTCTCAGCAGCAGCAAGGTCAGCAGGATCGACAGCGGCCCCCGCGCCGCCATGATCACGTTGCCGAACACCGGCCCGACCATCGCATAACAGCCGTACAGAAACAGTTGCTTGAAAAACCATGCCCCGGCATACGGCGCCGCCGGTTTCAGTTCGGCCGGCTTCATGCGCCGCAGGAAAAAAGCGGGCAGCAGCACGATTCCGATTACAAAATTGATCATGCAGACCGCCAGCAATGCCCGGTGCCACAGCGTCGGGGCCGCAATCCCGTCGATCATGAATTTGATCGAAAGGTCGGAAAGGCAGTAGAATCCGAGCGCACCGAATACGAAGCCCATCCCCCGGAAATTGAACCTGCCGTTCTGATAGTTCATCACCATCGCCGACGCGGCCGCCAGCACAATGCCGCCGACCTGAAGCCAGTTGTAGCGTTCCAGCCCGATCGAGGCCGACACAATCGCCAGCACCACCACCCGCAGCCCGAGCAGCGATGAAAGCCGCGACGGCGCAATGCTTTTTTCCGCCTGAAAGAACATCACCTCGCCGCCGGTCGTGCCGAACGCCGTTCCGGCAAGCGGCAGCAGCCAGTGCCAGTTTCCCCAGAAACCCGGCTGCCACGCCAGCGCCAGCAGCGGAATACTGAACAACGCAATCAGCAATTGCGCCAGAATCATCAGCCCGACCGCGTTCCCGCCCCTTTTCATGTAGATCCGCGAACAGATATATCCGCCCGACTGAAACAGCGCCGCCGTCAAACCGGTACATACCCCAAGCAGTATCATTCGTACCTCCTCCTCATTCCTGTCAAATTCTACCTCTGTTCCCTATAATATAACGGGAAAGGAGCAGTTTGCCAGCCGGAACTTATAACTAACGGTACAGCAAGGCGATGCAAAAATGCCGGATGCCGGATCCTCAATCGATTTCGAGGAAGGTTTCCACTTCGGTCAGGCAGCGGCCCGCTCCGCCGGGTTCGACGAACATCAGGTCTTCGAGCCGGATGCCGCCCCATTCCGGATAATACAGCCCCGGCTCGACCGTCACGATTTCGCCGCCGCGCAACGGAACGCGGTTGCGCGGACTCAGCCGGGGCGCTTCGTGAATATCCAGCCCGACCCCGTGACCGAGACCGTGGAAAAAGCCGAAATCCGCTTCTCCGCTTCGACCGGTATGGAATCCGGCCCGCTCCATCGAACGCGCCGCCGCATTGTGGATTTCCGCCGGTTCGGCTCCAACCTTGACCAGCGACTTGCCCAGTTCGCGCGCCGCCAGCACCGCGTCGAACGCCTTCTTCACCAGATCGGACGCCTTCCCCTTGACCACGGTGCGGGTCAGGTCGCCCCAGTAGCCGGTCGCCGCCGAACGCGGGAAAATATCCATCACGATCGGCCAGTCCGCCGGCAACGGCCCCGAACCGGTGTTGTGGGGCTGCGCCCCCTGCGCGCCGCCGGCGCAGATGGTGCCGGTCGGCTCCATGCCGAGCCGGACCATCGCAATATCGATTTCACTGCGCAGCAGCTCGCTGGTCAGGATTCCGCCCTGCCATTCGATCAGGCCTTCGGAGGTGATCCGGCTCTCGCGAAGCACATCGAAGGCGCGGCGGACTCCGGCTTCCGCCGCCCGCTGGCTTTCAACCACCTTCTCCACCTCCTGCGCCGACTTGAATTCGCGCTCCGGGAAATAGGTGCCGTCCGCCGCCCTGACCGCCAGCCCCGCCTCGCGCAGCCGGTCCGCCCACAGAAGCGGGAACTCCGGCGGCACCAGAAAGCCCTGCACCCGCAGCCGGGCGGCGAGATTCTTCAGCATATCGATCCGGCCCGGCCCGCCGAACTCCGCTTCGGTGTGGACGGTCACGCCGGGGCGCGCCTGTTTCACCGCGCGGCTGAACTCCAGGGGCGAACAGATCACTCCGGCGTCGCCGTTCGCTTCGAACCAGATGAATTCGTCCGGCGTGGAAAATCCCGCCGCATAGCGCATATCCGGCGAACTCTCGCCGGAAGCGATGATCAAACGTGCGATTTTGCTCATTTCAGTATCCCTTTTATTTGAAAAAAAGCCGTTGAAGGGTAATATTGTAAATCGGCATACGCTTTAAAATAATGCATCCGGCTTTCGGATTCAATCATACAACCAAGGTTTTTTATGAGAGCAGAGTTCATTCTTCTTCCGGTCGCCGCCTATCTGATCGGTGCGATTCCATTCGGCTTCCTGATCGGCAAACTCAACGGAGTGGACATCCGCAAGGTCGGCTCCGGCAACATCGGCGCGACCAATGTGACCCGTTCCGTCGGCAAAACCGCCGGAAAAATCTGCTTCGGCTGCGATTTTCTGAAAGGGCTGCTCCCGGTATTGCTGACCGGACTCTTTCTGCCGCAATACCCCTGGCTGACGCTGGCGGTCGGCCTCGCGACACTGCTCGGACACATCTTCCCGGTCTACCTGAAATTCAAGGGGGGCAAAGGCGTGGCCACCGCGGCGGGCGTCGCAATGGCGATGGCGCCCTGGCCGCTGCTGATCGGGCTGGCCGTCTGGGCGGGTACGTTTCTGGCCACCCGCTACGTGTCTCTCGCCAGCATCGTCGCGGCGGCGGTGGTGCCGGTGCTGGCGGTGATCTTCCGTCTCTGCGGCGTCGGCAATCCGGTTTCGACCAGCTGGATCACCATCGGTTTCCTGACTCTGATCGCATTGCTGGCGATCCTGCGCCACATCGGCAACATCGCCCGGCTGCTGAACGGCACCGAAAACCGCTTTGAAAAGAAAAAAGCCCAATCCGAGGAGAAATAATTCCATGCGCATCACCGTACTCAGCGACGGCGGCTGGGGGACCGCCCTGGCGATGAACCAGATGTCCAACGGCCACGACGTGACGATCTGGGGACCGTTTCCGGACTACCTTGACGAAATGCGCCGCACCCGCCGCAATCCCCGTTTTCTCGCGGGTGTCGAGCTTCCGGCCGGACTGCGCTTCGAAGCGGATATGGGCAAAGCGGTCGAGGGGCGCGACATGCTGATTCTCGCCACGCCGACCCAGTATCTGCGCGGTGTGCTCGCGAAGCTCGCTCCGGTATTCGACCGGGAGCGCCATGTGCTGGTCGACGTCGCCAAGGGAATCGAAATCGATTCCTGGCTCCGGATCAGTGAAATGGTCGAATCCGTGCTCGGTGAAACCCGCTATGTGGTCCTTTCCGGTCCCAGCCATGCCGAGGAAGTCTCCCGCCGGGTTCCGACCGCGGTGGTGGCCGCGTCGGCCGATCTCGCGCTGGCCGAACTGGTCCAGCAGAGCTTCATCAACGACAATTTCCGGGTCTACACCGGCACCGACGTGGTCGGGGTGGAACTCGGCGGCGCACTGAAAAACGTGATGGCGATCGCGGCGGGCATCATCGACGGCATGAAGCTCGGCGACAACCCCAAGGCGGCACTGATGACGCGCGGCATCTCCGAAATGGGCCGTCTCGGCGAATTGCTCGGCGGCAAGGCACAGACCTTTTCCGGGTTGAGCGGCATCGGAGACCTGATCGTAACCTGCACCAGCGGGCACAGCCGCAACCGCCATGTCGGCGAAGAGCTTGGGCGCGGCAAAAAACTGCCGGAAATCCTCGCCTCGATGGGGATGGTCGTCGCCGAGGGGGTCACCACCGCCAAGGGAGCGCATGCGCTTGCGCGGCGGGTCAGGGCCGAAACTCCGATCATCGACGAGATTTACGCAGTCCTCCACGAAGGGCGCAACGTCCCGGATGCGATCCGCAACCTGATGAGCCGCAGCGCCAAACCGGAGTAAGCAATGCCGAAAATCCTGCTGTCCCTGCTGACTTTCCTGACATTTGCGGCGGCCTGTCCGGCTGCGGCGCAACTTGAACTTCCGGGGCGCACTCCGATTTTCACCGAACCGAACCATCGTTCCAAACTGGTCGGCGTGACCGGACAACCGCTGCGGGTGGAAGAAATCGGCACGCGAACCACCCTGGTCTCCATTCATCCGCTGGCCCGCTATCACCGTTTCACCGAAGTGAGATTGCCGGACGGCAAGACCGGCTTCGTCGATCCCAAGATCACCCTGACCGAACGCGGCCCCCTCCATTCCGGAAACGCCGTCGAATGGTGGCGTTACTGCCTGCTGCCGCTTTTCATGGCGGCGCTGGGCGCGACCGCATTCTCCCTCTGGAAAAAACGGGACGTGGAAGATCGCCTCCGCTGGCTGAAGCTCGCCCTGATCCCGGTCTTCCTGCGCCAGTTATTGCTGTTGCTGCTGGTCAATCAAGCCCAGAACCTGATCACTTCGCCTGCCGACGAAGGCGGTTATTATTCCAACCTGACCAGTTTTCTCGCATGGGATTTTTCCGTGCCGTGGCACTTCACGGTCGGCACCAGCATCTTTTATTTGCCTTTCGAGCTGTTCTCCGGGACGCGAGAACTGATCGACATCTTCATTCCGGTCTCATGGGTGGAGGGATTCATCATCTCGCCCTGTTCGCTCTTCCTCGGCTTTCTGATCGCCCGGAAACTGACCGGAAGCGTGAAGATCGCTTTTGGCGCTATGCTCACGTGGGCGGTGCTGCCCTTCATCTACCACCATCTGCCGGAATTCGAGCCGCGTTATTTCTCCTCCTTTTTCGCGGAACCGAGCTGGGCGTTCACCTACCGCCACTACATCAACCTGATCGCCTGCGGCTTCTCCGCGATGAGCGACACGCCGTCCACCATGCTGATGCTGCTGGTGATGGTGCTGCTGCTCTACCGCCGGGCGACGTGGCATAATGTGGCGCTGGCGGCTTTCCTGTACGCGTTCGGCTGCATGTTCCGAATCAACAACATCATCTTCGTCCCTGCGCTTGCGGTGATGCTGTGGTGTTACCGGCCGGAGTATCTGGATACGCCGCGCCGCTTTTTGCGGAACGGGCTTGTCGGCCTGGCCGCGTTCCTGATCGGTTTTATGCCCCAGTTTCTGGTGAACTGGCACTTCTTCGACAGTCCGCTGCGCTTCTCCTACACCAACTACGCCCACGGCGCGCATACCTATATCCACTGGATGTTCGTGGAGCTGACCAGCGCGTTTTACGGCACCACCAATCAGGTGATCTGGATTCCCGCGCTGCTTTCACTCTTTTTCATGCGGGACCGGAAATTGCGGATCACCCTGACCTGGTGGGCGGTGCCGATCATTCTGTTCTTCTTCGGTTACAGCCACGGCACCGATGACCCGATCCGCTTCATCCTGACCAGCTATCCGGCGTTCTTCATCGCGATTGCGGCATGCGGCATCTGGAAAAACGTGGAACGCCGCGACCTGCCTTTCCTGCTGCTGATTGCACTGGGCTGGTATCTGACCATCCCCAACCCCACCACCGCGAATTACAGCTTTTATCTGGAACAGCCGCCGCATCTGATCATGCGCAACTGCGATTTCGTATGGTTCGACATCGGCGGATTTCTCTGCATCGTCACCGGAGTAGCCGTGCTCACGTGGCGGAACCGGCAGACCGGAGTTTTCCTCGCGCTGGTCAATCTGCTCTATTTGCTGGGCAACGCCTACATTCTGGCGCTGATGCTGGTCGCCGCGCTGCTTTGGGCGGCGTTCGACACAGCGGTGATGCTGACCCCGGGACTCCGCCGACAAGCCCCGCTTCCTCCAGGCAACGATGGGACTCCCCCCGCGCCCCCAAGCCGGCCCCTGCACGCGGAACGATAAGCACCGCAGGAACAGAATTGCAAAACGCATCCACTCCGCACATCAGTGGCCGACGTGGAGCGCAAGCAGGATGCCGACCAGCAGAAGCACGCTTTCGGTGATCGCTCCGGCCAGCGTGATCCAATTGGCGGTGACGCCGCCGAATTTATGCAGGAAGTAGCGGCGGAAACCGGTGGCGATGAAATAGACCGCCGCTCCCGCAGCGATGATTCCGACCGGAAACGCCAGCATCAAAAGCACGTAGATCACCGCGGCCGCGATGCCGATCTTCTTATGGTTCTCCTCGGAAATCGCCAGAAACGGCTTCCCGGACTCGGAATCCGGCAGCATCGCCAGCGCCCCCTGCACCGTGAAGGCGCCGACCAGAATCACCACCAGCCAGAGCTTCGCGCCGTAAAAACACAGCAGGAAGAAAAACAGCGCCTTCAGCAGCTCAAACACCGCCAGCAGCACCGTCAGCTGAGGCGAATCGGTCTGCACAAGCTCCGGATTCAACGCGCCCAGCGACTCGCGGAACGGCACCCGGCGGAATTTCAGCAGCAACAGCGAAAGCAGCAGTCCGACGCCCCGCCCCGAATCCTTCAGATCGAGGAACGCGGTCGCCAGCAGCGCGAAAATGATCCCGCCCGCAATCCGGTTGAACACCGCTGAGCAGAATGCCGCGACCAGCACCAGCACCACCCCGATCGCCAATCCGAGCAGCGGGAAACCGATCAAGCGCGAAAACTGGTCGCAGCCCCGCCTGCGGTACTCCTCAAGGCCGGACGGCAGCGGAAAATCGATCAGCATCTCCCAGGCCGCCAAAGTGCCCCGTACCCATTTATCGACTCTAACCACGGTTCATGATCCTCCAATATTCCTCTTCCATGAAATCGTGCACCCGGTTCGCCAGATGCTTGCGGTCCTCGCCCGGCTCCGGCCGGATCACCGGCAGTACATGCACATCCGCCCGGATCTCCTTCAACCCCAGAATCCGCCAGATATGCGGCAGCAGCGTGTAGTCGCCATGCCACGACAGCGGCCCGCCGTTGCCGTCGGCGGGAGTCGACTCAAAAAAAAGCAGTGTCGGCTGGATCGGCAGCCCCTGCTCCGCCGCCGCTTCGAACGGTGTGGATTTGAAAGGCAGCAGCCCATGCTTGCCGTCCGTGCTGGTTCCCTCGGCATAGACCAGCATCGGGATGCCGTGGCGCATGGTTTCGACCATCTCCTCGGCGGTCGCTCTGGACTTCTGCCGGGAACGCCGGTCGATCCAGACCGGGCGGCTCAGGCCGACCATCCAGCCGAGGAACGGCCAGCGCCTGATTTCGATCTTCGGCGCAAACCGGATCTTGAACACCGAACCGTGCGTCACCACATCCAGATATCCCTGGTGGTTGCCGATGATCAGCCCTCCGCCGAACAGGTCGGGATCGCCGTGAACGGTGACTTTGAGATTGATGATCCGATTGGCCATTCTGGCCCACACCCGAGTCCAATACGAAGCACGCCTGACCGCCTTCCAGCTGTTTCCCCAGATAATCAGACGCACCCAGACCGACAAGCCTGTAAAACAGATCGCCAGCAGCAAAAGCCGCCATACAGCACGGATCCTGCTCATTCCCGCTCACTCTCCCGCTCTCTACACTCTACACATTGAAATGTCTCGCATAACGCTCCGGCACCGATTCGAAATCGAACCACACCGGGAAATCGATGGAACCGAACTCCCGGTCGAGAGCCGGAACTCCGCAAAATTTCGCACCGATTCTCAAATATCCCTTGAACAGCGGCGGAAGCGCCTTCACCGGTTCCGCCAGCTCCGGTACGCCCCCTTCCGGCAACGGCAACTCGAATCCGGGGCGCGGCACCGCCGAAATCTCCCGGCAGATCCGCCCTTCCCGCTCCAGCCAATGATAAAGCCCCCAGCCGATTGCCGCATCCGTATGCTCCAAACTGACGCAGCCGAGCATGTACCGGAATCCGCAGCGGCGGCGGTATTCGGCGATCCCCGCCCAGAGCAGCGCAACCGCCGCCCCCGAACGGTACTCCGGGGCCACGCAGGAGCGCCCCACCTCAAACACCTGCCGCATCAGCTCGTGCAGACCTCCGAACCGATATTCACGCTCGGAATAGAATCCGATCCCTGCCGCCGCCACCGTCCCGGCCTGCATCCGGTAAGTGCCGATCACCCGATCCGCCGCACGGTCGACCACCAGCAGATGCCGGCAATATTCATCATATTCATCGCGATCCAGTCCGATGCCGGGAAGTCCGGGCATCCTGCCCTGTTCGATTTTGAAGACCTGATACCGCAGCCGCATCGCCGCTTCGATTTCGCGACGGTTTTCCGCGATCTTGATCAGGAACCGCCTGTTTTCAACCAATGCCGGAGAGCAGTTCTCCGCTTCTTCCAACTGAATCTGCATCGCTCCGCCTCCTCCTGCCGGAAATCACAATTCACACTCCCGAAACCGGCAGCGGACTCCACTCCGCATTCCGATTCCGCCTCCGCTTCATCAAACACAACGCAATTTCGTTCCTATGTTTAATGATAGCACAAGCTCCGCGTTTTACAAGATTTTATCCGCTCAAAGTTGCTCAAAACCCTTGAGTTTATCCCATTCCGGCAGTATATTCAGCAAATGGCAGAGCGGAAATCCGGAAACGCATCCGGCTTTCCCCGCAATACAAACCGAAAAACAGGAAGAAATCTATGCGCTTACTCGCCCCGGCCCGCACCATCGGGCTGTCGTTGCTGCTGACGCTCACCGTGCTGTTTCTCTTCGGCTGTTCCGACGAACAGAGCCGTACCGTCGACCGGATCAAAATCATCTCCGGGAATGAACAATGCGCCCTGCCCGGACACGATTTCAAACAGGAACTCAAGATCGAACTCCTCGGCCCCAAAGTTCCCGGCCTGCTCGGCGGACAAGGCAGCCGCGCCCCGGTCGCGGACGTGCCGGTTCATTTCGTGCCGGTGGACGGTTCCGACCTGACCGTGACCCCGGCCACGGCGGTCAGTGACGCGGGCGGCGCCGTCACGGTAAAAGTCGCCGCCGGCAAACAGACCGGCGACCAGTATCTCGACATCATCCCCGGAGGTTTTGAAAAGAAGGCGATCCGGCTGCGTTTCATCACCGGCATGGAATTGAAAGGCGAGGGACGCGAGTACAAAGCCTCCGGCATCAGTACCGAACCGGTCGGCGTGAAACTGGTCGGAGCGGACGGGAAACCGGCCGCGGATATTCCGGTTCGGTTCCAGCTCCTTTCTACCGCAGAAGGGACCAGAACCACCGCCGCCGTCGACAGCCCGGTCGTGCTGACCGACGCCGACGGCGTCGCCGAAACCAGAATCAAGCTCGGCGACAAGACCGGCAGCTACCAGATCGGCATCGAAATCATGGCCCCGGACAAGGGTTTCCTCGTCAGCAGCAAACCTGTGAAAATCTTCGGTTTCAACCTGGTCGGCGTGGTGGTCAGCGTACTCGGCGGGCTCAGCCTTTTCGTCTTCGGCATGAAGCTGATGGGCGACGGCATCCAGAAGATCGCCGGGGAAAACATGAAAAAACTGCTGCAGTTCTTCGCCCGGAACGGCATCGTCGCGGTGCTGGCCGGCACCCTGGTCACGGCGGTGATCCAGTCCTCCAGCGCGACCACCGTGATGGTGATCGGCTTCATCAACGCCGGATTGCTGTCGCTGGTCCAGTCGATCGGCATCATCTTCGGCGCGAACATCGGCACGACGGTGACCGCGCAGATCATCTCCTTCAATCTTTCCGGGCTGGCGCTGCCGGCGATCACGATCGGCTTTCTGATCACCCTTTCGAGCCGGCGGGTCATTTCCGGCTGGGGCGAAACCATCCTCGGCTTCGGTCTGCTCTTCTTCGGCATGACCATGATGAGCGACGAACTCAAGGTGCTGGGCGAATTCGGCAGTTTCCGCGAGGCTTTCAACTATTTCGACTGCTCGCCGGTGAACGGTTGGATGCCGTTTCTCGCGGTGCTCGGAGCGATGGGCATCGGCGTCGTCGCAACGGTGCTGATCCAGTCAAGTTCGGCGGCGATGGGCATCGTGCTTGCGCTGGCAGGCTCCGGTCTGATCAATTTCTACACGGCGGTTCCCCTGCTGGTCGGCACCAACATCGGCACGACCATCACCGCGATGCTGGCCGCAATCGCCGCGAACCGCGTCGCGAAGCAGGCGGCGCTGGCGCACACGCTTTTCAACGTATTCGGAGCGCTGCTGATGCTGCTTTTGTTCTACGTGCCGTACGGCCCCGAACGGATTCCGGTCTTCCTTTATTTCATCAACGAAATCACCCCCGGCAACGCGTTCGCGGCGGTGCCGCAGAATCTCGAACGGCATATCGCGATGGCGCACACCTTCTTCAACATCGCGGTGGTCGTGGTGCTGCTGCCGTTCATCAGGCAGTTCGCGATGCTCTGCAACTGGATTCTGCCGATTCCGAACAACGCCCCGGTGAAGATCACCATGCTCGAACCGAACCTGCTCTCCGCCCCGTCGATCGCGCTCAAGCAGACCATCCGGGCAATCAAGGTCATGGTCGAGGATTCCTGGCAAATGGTCGACACGGCGGTCAACAAGCACTTCCTCGCCTCCAGCGTGGATGAAAAGAAGTTCGAAGCGCTGGCCAAGGCCGAGGAACGCATCGACAAGATGCAGGCCGAAGTCACCGCCTATCTGGTGCAGCTGACCCGCCACCAGCTGACCGAACCGCAGTCGGAACTGGTTCCCTTGCTGATGCACTGCACCAACGACGCCGAACGGATCGCCGACCATACCGAAATCATCCTCCAGTTGACCGAACGGCTGACCAAAACCGACAAGAAGATTTCCGAAGCGGGGCGCAAAGACCTCAAAAAGATGTGGGAAGTCCTGAACGACCAGCAGAAAAACGTGATCGCCGCCCTCGGCAGCGACAACCCGGAAACCCTGAAATTCGCGCTGAAGGACCAGCGCAAGATCAGCAAAATGGCCGATAAATTCGAGTCCAACCACATCGACCGCCTGCGCAAGGGCAACTGCCTGATGGCCAACGGCATCATCTTCATCGAAATGCTCGGAGAACTTGAGAAAATCGGCGCCCACCTCGAAAATATCGCGGAACGCACGCCGGAAATTCAGAAACATTATATCGAGCTGTAAACGGGGAAAACACCATGAAAGCAATACGCGTGATCGAATTCGAGCGGATCGCCTCCGCTGTCGCGGACCTCTGCGGCAAGGCGGCATGCGACCTGCCTCCCGACGTACTGGCCGGACTGCGAAACTCCGGCGAAACGGAGCAGAGTGAACTGGGCCGGGATTTTTTCCGCCAGTATCTTGAAAACGCCCGCATTGCCGCCTCCGACCGGATGCCGCTCTGCCAGGACACCGGATTCGCGGTCTACTTCGTCGAACTCGGCGACCAGGTGCAGCTCGACCGCGGCACGATCTACGAAGCAATCGCGGAAGGGACCCGCCGCGGCTACAAGGACCATTACCTGCGTAAATCGATCGTTTCGGATCCGCTTTTCGACCGCAGGAACACCTTCGACAACACCCCGGCGGTGATCCACCTGACCCTCGTGGAGGGCGAAAGCGTGAAAATCCTGCTGGCTCCCAAGGGCGGCGGCTCGGAGAATATGAGCGCGGTCAAAATGCTCAAGCCCTCCGACGGCCGCAGGGGAGTGGTGGATTTCGTGGTCGAAACCGTCCGCAACGCCGGCGGCAACCCCTGTCCGCCCACCGTGGTCGGCGTCGGTATCGGCGGCACTTTTGAAAAGGCCGCCTATCTCGCCAAGCATGCGCTGCTGCGTCCCCTCGGCTCCCCGAATCCCGATCCGCGCTACGCGGAGCTTGAAGCGGAAATCCTGCAGAAGATCAATGCCACCGGCGTCGGTCCCCAGGGCCTCGGCGGCGATATCACCAGTCTTGCGGTGCACATCGAATTCCATCCCTGCCACCTCGCCAGCATGCCGGTGGCGCTGAATTTGAACTGCCATGCGGCGCGCCATGCGGAGGTGACACTATGAAAGAAGCGTTGAAGCTCACTTCGCCGTTTTCCGAAGCCGCCGCCCGTTCGCTGAAGGCGGGCGACCGCGTGTTGTTCACCGGTGTGATCTGGACCGGCCGGGACGCCGCCCACAAGCGGCTCGTGGCCCTGCTCGACGAAGGCAAGCCGCTGCCGGTGGAGCTGCGCGACCAGCTGATCTATTTCGTCGGCCCCTGCCCCGCCCCTCCCGGCCACCCGATCGGCAGCGCCGGACCGACCACCAGCGGCCGCATGGATGCGTACAGCCCCCGGCTGATCGCCGATTGCGGACTGCGCGGCATGATCGGCAAGGGGAACCGTTCCGCCGCCGTAATCGACGCGATGAAGCAGTACGGCGCCGTCTATTTCGCGGCGACCGGCGGCGCCGGCGCACTGATCGCCCGGTGCATCAGGAAGTGCGAAATCATCGCCTTTCCCGATCTCGGCCCCGAAGCGATTCACCGGCTCGAAGTCGAAAACTTCCCCCTCGTCGTCGCGATCGACTCCCTCGGCAACAACCTCTATCACTGACATCCGCCGGAAGGCTTGTTCCTGCGACGCGAAGTGTCTTTGATCGGCTTTGCATTGCATCAGGAACAGGCAAGGTGCCCGTAAGGCCGGGCGGCAACCGTGGAGCTTCCGTGCCTTCCGTGCCAGTCCGTGGAAGTCCGTGGGTACAAAGCCCGGAAAGGCCGCACGGCTACCTTGGAGTGCGGAGATTTATCTCCGCTTTTCAGTCGCACGTGAGTTTTATACTCGGCTTTGCATTGCAACAAGAGCCGGCAAGGTACCCGGAGGGTAACAACTTTTAAGCACAAGAACAGGCTGGCTGCCCGGAGGGTAGTGAGCACCGCACCTCCGGCCTGCGGATGGCTCCGGGGGACGCCGCGCACGTCCCCCGGCCCCCCTCGCCGGTGGCGGAGGCCGGTCCGGTTGCAAGGCACTTCCGCTCGCGGGCGCGGCTTCGCCGCTTACTTGCCGGGCTGCGCCCGTCAACCCCTTCACCGCCCGCGTTGCGGGCTACGCCAGGGGGGGCTTCGCTCACTACGTTCGGCTTCGTCACTATCGTTCCTCGTTACTTGCCAAAG
>ERZ1034915.791-NODE-791-length-20117-cov-5.433905_pt1 | contig 20117 bp, 15 predicted proteins | sample MGYA00520592_ERZ1034915 | MGnify/ENA primary metagenome ERZ1034915 (study PRJEB33766, sample SAMN09781787) | gut metagenome | biome: gut microbiome | host: Homo sapiens | place: Madagascar | study: EMG produced TPA metagenomics assembly of the PRJNA485056 data set... | reverse complement strand
CAACACCACCGTGATTGTGGAAGCCATCTTAGCTGTTGCTTCTCATATCATTGAAGGGGTGGCAGGAGTCGTTTCCAAAGGGGGAACGTCTTATGAGACCATTTCAGGGATAAAATGCTCAGGAATTATTGGAAAACTCATTGTCGGCTTCTTTGCCATTTTGATATGGTTGGTGCGATTGGTGAGTGTCATGGTGGTAAATCTCCTCATTACCATTCGTTTTATCCAACTTTACCTCATGATTCCATTTGCGCCCCTAACGATTCCGACCTTCCTCAGCGATGACTGGCGAAGTGTGGGGATTGGCTACCTGAAAAACATCATGGTCTATGCTCTCCAAGGGGTCTTGATTTTCTTAATAATCTCCCTTGTCCCCCTCTTTGAATCAGCTGGGAAACTAGCTCTCTCAAATGTAGCAGGAGTGATGGAAATCCTAGCGACCGCCTTTGGTGGCTTAGTCCAGGCTATTTTATTGATCATTGCCTTGGTGGGCAGTCAACGGACTGCGAGAAGTATCCTAGGCATGTAAGGAGGATTGGGAAGGACGTTCCTCCCAATCTTTTTTCATACTCATATTAGATTGGAGTCTTATGAATACACGTGTTTTTAAGGACATCACAAAAGTTCAACACAGGGCTTGGCTAGGTTTTACCACACGACAAGTTATCTTTGTCTTGCCAGCCATTGCTATTACCATCCTGATTTTAGGGTTAAACCTCTTTTATTGGCAATTTGGGGATTGGTTTGTCTACGGACTTATCTTTACCTTTACTATTCCTCTTATGCTTTTTGGGGTCTATCGCCCTAATGACTTACCTTTTGAAACGTATCTTAATTATAGATGGCATTATGAAATGACCATACCAGAGCGTACACTAACTGGACAGAAAGGAATACAACGTGAAAAAAACAAATCGCTCAATGAAACCAAAGACCTCTTCTAAACACAAGAAGACACGTAAACCAAAAGAAGAAGTGCAGCCAACAACTGTTAATACGCTTCTTTACCAAGGCCTTTTTCCTAATGGTCTCATGCAAGTCACCCCGGGTTATTTTTTCCAGTCCTATCTTCTAGGAGATGTCAATTACCAAACAGTGGGACTTGAAGATAAGGGAGCGATTATGGAAACCTATTCAGACTTGATTAACAGTTTGGATGACAAAACCAATTTCCAACTCACTATTTTTAACCAGAGGGTCAACTTGGATAAATTTAGAAAGGGTGTCTTGTATCCTTTTCATGAGGATGGGTATGATACCTATCGGGAAGAACTCAATCGTATCATGGAAAATAACCTTGAAGCTGGAGAAAATAACTTTTCAGCGGTTAAGCTCATTTCTTTTGGGAAGTCAGACCAAAATCCGAAACTCGCTTATCGCTCCCTGTCTCAGATTGGGGAATACTTCAAGAGTGGTTTTTCAGAAATAGATGCGAACTTTACTCTCCTCAGTGGAGAAAGTCGTGTGAATCACTTGGCTGATATGTTGCGAGGGGAAAATCATTTGCACTTTACTTATCAAGACCTGGTGCGTTCAGGACAAACGACCAAGCACTTTATTGCCCCAAGCAGTCTATCCCTTCAAACACAAAAATCATATCGAAATCGATGATCACTTATTACAGATTGTTTATGTCCGTGATTATGGAATGGAATTGGGGGATAAGTTCCTACGTGAACTCATGCAGTCGGATTTGGAAGTGATGATTAGCCTTCATGCCAAAGGATCAGTCAAGTCAGAAGCCATGACCAAGCTCCGTACCAAGAAGACCTTAATGGAATCGCAAAAAATTGGGGAGCAACAAAAGATGGCACGATCTGGTGTTTATCTTGAAAAGGTTAGTCAGGTTATAGAAAGCAACATTGATGAAGCCGATGAGCTGATTAAAACCATGACGCAAACAGGCGACAAGCTCTTTGACACCCTTTTTGTGATTGGAGTCTTTGCGGATGACGAAGACCAGTTGAATCACTCCCTTGATATTATCAAACAAGTGGCAGGTTCTAATGACCTTGTGATTGATAATCTGACCTATATGCAAGAAGCTGCCTTTAATAGCTTATTGCCATTTGGCAAGAACTACCTTGATGGTGTGTCACGGTCTCTTTTGACCTCAAACATTGCCGTGAACTCCCCATGGACCTCTGTTGACCTACAAGATAAGGGAGGAAAATTCTATGGGATAAACCAGATTTCAAGTAATATCATCACCATTGACCGAGGAAAACTCAATACTCCATCAGGATTGATTCTAGGGACATCAGGTGCCGGTAAGGGGATGGCAACAAAGCATGAAATCATCTCAACCAAGTTAAAAGAAGCAGAGACTGATACCGAAATCATCATCGTTGATCCCGAAAATGAGTACAGTATCATTGGTCAAGCCTTTGGTGGGGAAAGTATTGACATTGCGCCTGACTCTACCACTTTCTTAAACGTTTTAGACTTATCCGATGACAATATGGATGAAGACCCTATTAAGGTCAAATCGGAATTTCTACTTTCTTGGATTGGGAAACTCTTAGACCGGAAAATGGACGGTCGAGAAAAGTCCCTAATTGACCGTGTGACACGGTTAACCTATAAGCATTTTGACAGACCGTCTTTGGTGGAATGGGTTTTTGTCCTTTCTAAACAACCTGAACAGGAAGCCAAGGATTTGGCTCTTGATATGGAACTCTATGTGGAAGGGTCACTAGACATCTTTTCACACCGCACCAACATCAAAGCCGATAGCCATTTTCTCATTTACAATGTCAAAAAATTGGGAGATGAATTAAAGTAAATTGCCCTTATGGTCATCTTTGACCAGATTTGGAATCGTGTAGTTAAAAACCAAAAACGTGGCAAGAAAACTTGGATTTACTTTGATGAAATGCAGCTTCTGTTGTTGGATAAGTACGCTTCTGACTTCTTCTTTAAACTCTGGAGTCGTGTCCGTAAGTATGGGGCAACCCCAACAGGGATTACTCAGAACGTGGAAACCTTACTTCTTGATGCCAATGGTAGACGCATTATCGCTAATAGCGAGTTCATGATTCTTCTAAAACAAGCCAAAAGTGACCGAGAAGAATTGGTTCATCTTTTGGGCCTATCTAAGGAGCTTGAGAAATACTTGGTTAACCCAGAAAAGGGAGCTGGATTGATTAAGGCAGGCTCAACGGTTGTTCCCTTTAGAAATAAAATCCCACTTCAAACCCAACTCTTTGACATCATGAGTACCGATCCAGAAAAGATGAGGGGTGAATCATGACAAGAGAGCAACAGAAGGTCAAGGTTGCCCGTAAAACCTTTCAGAGTAGTTTAAAAGTTAGCCGTATCCATTACCGTAGGAAGAAGAAGGGGTTGAAACGCTTCCTTCCTAAACGACTCTTTATCATGCGCCGAGCTGAAAAAGCTGAAACTAGAGAGCAACGACAGGCCTTAAAACAGACTTACCAAGAGGAGAAAGACCTAGCGACAGATACCTTTAAGGAAGACATTTCCTATGTGTCTCCCAGATGGCTAAAACGTAAGGAAATCAAGAAGCATCGACTTCCTCAAGCCAGACAGCGTCTAGCAGTCGCGAGAAAATATTTGGCTGAAGTCAAGGTGGCAGAAAAAGAGGAGAAAGCCACTTCTAAGTTTACCTATCAGAAAGAGCTAGGAGAACCAAAAACATCATGTTTCCAATTTCAGAAAGAGAAATCTCTTGAACACCTTCAGGCAGAAAAAGAGGTTAGATCAGCTAAACGTGACGTGAAGCAACTGAAAAGAGCCTATCAGGCCAAGAAACCCTCAACCAAGGTCAAACGAGGGTTACGCTATGTTGCTTCGGAATCACTGGATTTAGTTGCTCAAGATGATGACTTAGAGGGGATCCGAACTGTCAAGGATTTGAGCATAAAAAGCAGACGTTACGGAAGATTTACTTATCAGTCAGGAAAACTGCTGGTGAATAGTGGACAGACTGGTGTGCGTTTCACAAAGGCTAAAATCTCCCATGGGAAGGAACGGTATCAGAACTTCAAAAAGGGGAAAGGCTTCACTCGTCAGAAACCCCTAAAACCAAGAAGACGTTACCACACTTTTATTAAACGAGCTAGAAAACACAGTGTGTCGGGACTAAAGGGGCTTATTCAAGCGATTAAGAGTAGCTTGAATTTCTTTTCAACGATTGTTCTTAATCCTATGACTTGGGTAGTGTCTGGTCTCTTGTTTGTCTTTCTTCTGATGAGTTTTGTCATAGGAATCTTAGGAACTACTCTTATTCAACAGGACGAGAGTGAGCTGACAAAAGCTTATACACACATGACGTGGGAAGATTCGGAAAATACTCGGACCAACGCCACTGGCATTACCTACTACACGAAGATTGATGAGGTCATGGCCTTTATGAACCTTAAGTAATCAGGATTATGCTTTGGAAGAAGTCATGGAAGAGGGGAATAAGACCTATGAAGCCTATCTCAGTCAGCTTTGGCAGGACTTAAACGGTGGGGAGTCTTTGAAAGCCATGCTTGAGTTGACCAAAGAACCTACCTATAAACTCTATGATGACGATAGGGAAGATTTAAAAGAATTAAGTGAAGAAGGCACCTATCTTGCCCTCCAAGAATTAGATAACCCATTTCAAGGCCAGACTGAAAATGATACGCTTACCATGACGGTTCGCTATGGCTATGAGGTGATTGATGACAAGCCCACGCTTCATCACCATATCATTCTAGAAGCTAAAGGAAATCAAGTGATTGTAGCTCCCATGGATGGCAAGGTTTCCCTAGATGGCGAGAACATTATCATCACGTCAGGTAAGGGACTAAACAAGTCTCAATTGACCTTGTTTAATATCCATACTGATCGAGTGAGCGATGGCCAAAAGGTACAAGCAGGAGAGGTGATTGGTCAAACTAAGGATGGTGCTGGTCTTAAAGTGACCTATCAAAAGGTTGACGATGATTCAGAGAAACTGGTTTACGTCAATCCAGCCTTTTACTTTCCTAAAGTCATTCAACTCCAAACGACCATTCTCCCTACCATTGGTCAATTTGGAGGCGATGAGTTTGCGAGAGCCAAAGCTATCTATGAGTATTTGAAGAGTCAAGGGGCGACTAATCAAGCTATTGCGGCTATTTTAGGAAACTGGTCGGTAGAATCGTCCATCAACCCGAAACGAGCAGAAGGCGACTATTTGTCTCCTCCTGTTGGAGCGAGTGCTAGCTCTTGGGATGATGAGGGGTGGCTATCCCTTAATGGACCAGCTATCTATAATGGACGATACCCCAATATCCTAAGACGTGGCTTAGGCTTAGGGCAGTGGACAGATACATCAGATGGGTCACGCAGACACACCTTATTATTAGCATATGCCAAACAAAAGAATCAGAAGTGGTATGACTTAGGCTTACAACTGGATTTTATGCTCCATGGGGATAATCCTTACTATACCAACTGGTTAAAAGACTTTTTCAAAAATTCAGGAAGCCCAGCCAGCCTCGCTCAACTCTTTCTCATTTACTGGGAAGGCAATAGTGGGGATAAACTCTTAGAACGTCAAACAAGAGCCACCGAGTGGTATTATCAGATTGAGAAAGGCTTTAGCCACCCCAGTAGTGGAACCGCCCAAAGTGATCCAAAAGCTTTGGCAGCTGTTCGAGGAGACCTTTATGACAACTCTATCCCAGGTGGTGGTGACGGAATGGGGTATGCTTATGGGCAATGTACGTGGGGAGTGGCAGCACGTATCAACCAACTTGGCTTGAAACTCAAAGGCAGAAATGGTGAGAAAATCCCAATCATCAGTACCATGGGCAATGGTCAAGACTGGGTAGCCACAGCAGCACGCCTTGGTGGTGAAACAGGCAAGGTCCCAAAAGCAGGAGCGATTATTTCCTTTGCGGGAGGTGCTCATGGAACACCTGCCGCTTATGGTCACGTGTCGTTTGTCGAGAAGGTTTACCCAGATGGCTCTTTTCTTGTCTCAGAGACCAACTACAATGGCAATCCCAACTATACCTTCCGTAAATTATCAGGAGTGGATAGCACGATTAGCTTTGCCTATACGACAAAATAGAAAGAATAAGTTAACAAGTATATTTTTGTTAGCTTATTCTGTTTTATAAATATAGTGATAAAAATTCTATCTTTCAATTTTAAATATACGCTTAGTGATATGGTATAATAATTGTGAAAGGTGACTGAAGATTATCAAATGGAAACAAATGTTGAAAAAATTAAAAAAGAGTCAAAAACTGGTTTGACTTCTTCGGGTTTAGTTGACCATATTTTGAAAAATCATAAAATAGATATTCATGATGTCGACTCTATCTCACTCTTAAATATGGGCTATTATCATGGATATAAGCGATATAGATTTGTTAAGAAAGCTAATTCAGGTGGTAAGCTATCAATTACTTCATTTAAGGAAATTGTAGCAATCTATCAGTTTGATATGGAGCTAAAAGGCCTATTTTATCCTATTGTAATGCTAGTTGAAACAGCATTAAAAAATAGAACGATTGATTCATTAGTTGCAGAATCTAGTAGTGGGATAGAAGATGTATTAGATAATCAATTAGCTTGCTACATAGATTATTCTGGTGACACTGAGAAATATGCTAAGAAATTCCTACAGTATAATGAAACAAAGCAAAATATACTGGATACAATTGAATATTACTCAGACAAAAATGAAGTCATAAAACATTATTTAGATAGTGACTATCAAATTCCTCTTTGGGCGTATTTTGAAGTTATTACTTTAGGACAATTTAGTAGATTTTTAGGATGTTTAGTCAAATCAAGTCGTGAAAAATTGAATCAAGATTTTACGATTATTCCTAAAAGGTCGAATTCACTTGAGTTAGTTGTTAATTCTCTGATTGAATTAAGGAATGCTACTATGCACAATAGTGCCATTTTTGATGCCAATTTCTCAAGTGGTGTATCTAAAGCACTAAAAAGACAGATAAAACAAGATTTAGGGTTATCAACATTCACTTGTGTATTTATTGAGGATTATTTTATTTTACTTATTTGGATTTTGAACCTTCTAAAATTTGATTCAGGGATTCTTATTGAATACATCAATCAATTTAATGAGATTGTTGACAGATTCGATAAATCCCTAGATAATCGTGATATTTTCTTTAAAATTATCAGTACAAATAGAAAAACGTCGATTCAACAATTAAGTAAATTTATTGACAAAAAATGAATTTAGTGGTAATATGACATTATCGAATTGGGGCGTGCTAGTCATGTCTGGGAGGGTCTGATGCGTCAGTCCTCCCATTTTTTATTTATAAGCAATTTTCAGAGATTATCGGTAGTGCTACCGATAGCCTTTTTCTTTGTCCTTTTTTTGATGTGATACCAAAATCAAGCCGTCTTTTTTATGATGGGGAGAGAGTGACAGATTGTTACTACTTATCAAAAGAAAAGAAGGACTTTTTTATGACCAAACAATGTCATCATCACTTTTTAGTCAATCAGGAAAAGGCAGAAAAGCATGTCTTCCGTAAAAGTAAGAAGTATCGGACACTTTGTTCGGTAGCTCTTGGAACCATGGTGACAGCTGTTGTCGCTTGGGGTGGCCAAGTAGCATAAGCTGACGAAGTGGTAACACCTTCGCTAGATAAAACCGTTCAGTTAACGGAAAATCCTGCGACCAATTTACCCGAAGCTCAACCCACACCAGTTGCTGAACAGACCGCTAGTCTTGCTTCAACTGGTCAATCAGATGGTGCTATCACAGTTACTGTTCCTCATGATGTTGTGACAAAGGCGGTCAATCAAGCTACTGCTGAAGGGGTTACGACCATTCAGGATAAGCCTATGGATTTGGGAAACACAACTTCTGCGAGTGAGACCAGTAAGCAATTGGATAAGGCAGAAGCAGACGCTACGAAACAGGCTGAGAACATCACTCAGGTGACCAATACCTATAAAGCTGCTTATGAACAAGATAAAACTCGTGTTGAACAAGGGAACGCTACATTGGCTGCTAGTCATAAAGACGCCACTAAAGCAGGAGAGGCCTTGAACAGTTCAGTAGATACCGCTGTTTCAGAAGTGAAGACTCAAGACAAGTCTGCGAACGTGACTATTACAACTCAAACCGTATCATCAGGGGATGGTTCAACGGTTTCGGGCTATCAGGATTATCGTTCTTCCGTAACTGCTATTGATAAGCAAAATAAGGACAATCTTGCAGAATATAAATTAAAGAAAAATGCCGCAGATGCCATTGTCACAAAGAACTTAGCGACACAAAAGGAAAATGAAGCGGGTCTTGCTAAAGCAAAGGCTGATAATGAAGCTATTACTAAACGCAATCAAGCAGGGCAACAAGCGATAGATGACGAAAATAAGGTCGGTCAAGCTGCTGTGGATATTTACAATAAGAACCAACAGAAATTGGTGACAGACCGTGAAGCTGAGATTGCTGCTATCACGAAACGCAATAAGGAAAAGGAAGAAGCTGCTAAGTCAGAAAATGAAGCCACTGATGCCTAAACGCCAAGGAAATGGATCGCTATAAACGTGATTTAGCTGAGATTTCAAAGGGAGAAGAGGGCTACATCTCTCAAGCTCTTGCTCAGGCTCTCAATTTGAACAATGGAGAACCGCAAGCACGTCATTCAGCGGATACTAGAAACCCTAATCGTATCATTGCGAAGGGTAACGCTATGCTTGGTGGGTATTCTAAAATCCTAGATTCTACTGGTTTCTTCGTCTATGATAACTTTAAAACGGGAGAAACCCTTTCCTTTACCTATCAAAATCTTCAAAATGCTCGCTTTGATGGTAAGAAAATCACAAAAGTAGCCTATGACATTACAAACCTTGTTTCTCCAGCTGGAACTAATGCCGTACAGTTGGTTGTACCAAATGACCCAACAGAAGGCTTTATTGCCTACCGTAATGATGGGACAGGCAATTGGCGAACAGACAAGATGGAGTTTCGTGTCAAAGCCAAGTATTTCTTAGAAGATGGCTCACAAGTGAACTTCACCAAGGAAAAACCAGGTGTCTTTACCCACTCCTCACTCAACCACAATGACATCGGTTTAGAGTATGTGAAAGACTCATCAGGCAAGTTTGTCCCTATCAATGGCTCAACCATTCAAGTGACTAACGAAGGTTTGGCTCGTTCACTTGGGTCAAACCGTGCCAGTGATTTGAAGCTTCCTGAAGAATGGGATACGTCATATAGTAAGTATGCCTATAAGGGAGCAATTGTCTCAACGGTTACATCAGGCAACACCTATACAGTGACCTTTGGTCAAGGGGATATGCCCCAAAATGTTGGTCTCTCTTATTGGTTTGCCTTAAATACCCTACCAGTTGCACGGACGGTCAAACCTTATAGTCCAAAACCACATGTGACACCAAAGTTAGAGCCAATTCCAGAACCGATTAAGGTTGTGCCAAAAACCTTTACCCCAAAGACTTTTACCCCAGAGCCGTTACCAAAAGCACCACAAGTGCCAACGGTTCATTACCACGACTATCGTCTGACAACGACTCCTGATATTATGAAAAAAGTGGTCAATACCGACCAAGTGAACCTTCATGACAAAACGGTCGCAAAAGATTCAACGGTCATTTACCCTTTAACCGTAGACGCTTTTTCTCCACATCGAGCTAAAACCACAAGCCTTACATTTGAAGATTACCTTCCAGCAGGCTATGCCTTTGATAAAGAAAAAACGCAGGCAGAAAATGGAAATTATACCCTTACCTTTGATGCTGCTAAGAACTTTGTGACCTTGACCGCCAAGGAAGCCTTGCTTCAAGAGGTCAACAAAGACCTCACCAAGTCTTACCAACTTATGGCTCCGAAACTTTACGGTAGCCTTCAAAATGATGGAGCAACCTATTCCAACAGTTATAAGCTCCTCACTAATAAGGGAACCCCAAATGCCTATACAGTGACTTCTAATGTTGTGACAGTGCGTACGCCTGGTGATGGAACGACCACTAGCCGTATTGAGCCACAGAAGAAAAATGAAAATGAAGATGGTGTGGTCATTAACGATACGGTAGTGGCTTTAGGAACAACTAATCATTACCGTTTGACCTGGGATTTAGATCAATATAAAGGCGATAGGTCTTCTAAAGAGACAATTGCTCGTGGTTTCTTCTTTGTAGATGACTACCCAGAAGAAGTGTTGGACTTAGTAGACAATGGAACAGGTATCACCACTCCTGATGGCAAAGCCGTATCAGGGATTACTGTCAAGGCTTATGCGTCGCTGTCAGAAGCTCCTAAAAACCTACAAGCAGCACTTTCAAAACGCAAGATTGTGCCTAAAGGAGCCTTCCAAGTCTTTATGGCAGAAGATCCACAAGCCTTCTATGAGTCTTATGTAACACAAGGTCAAAATATCACCATCGTCACTCCTATGACTGTTCGTGAGTCTATGATTAATTCAGGAAAGTCTTATGACAATGTAGCTTATCAAGTAGACTTTGGACAAGCCTATGAAACCAATACGGTAACGAATCACGTGCCAAAAGTAACACCACATAAAACTAATACCAATAAAGAGGGCGTGTCTATTGATGGGAAGACCGTTCTTCCAAATACCGTCAATTACTATAAGATTGTTCTGGATTACAGTCAGTACAAGGACTTGGTCGTAACCGATGATGTTCTTGCCAAAGGTTTTTACATGGTAGATGATTATCCTGAAGAAGCGCTTAGCCTCAATGCAGATGGTGTCCAAGTGATGGATAAGAACGGAAATCTTGTCAAAGGGATTTCGGTGAAAGCCTATGCCTCATTGTCAAAAGCGCCTAAAGTGGTTCAAGATGCTATGGCCAAACGTCAGTTCACACCAAAAGGAGCCATTCAAGTTTTAAGCGCAGATGATCCAAAAGCGTTCTATGAGGCTTATGTTAAAACTGGTCAAACCTTAGTGGTGACCCTTCCAATGACCATTAAGAATGAGCTGACAAAGACTGGTGGGAAGTATGAAAACACCGCTTATCAGATTGACTTTGGTTTGGCTTATGTGACAGAAACAGTGGTCAATAATGTGCCAAAACTAGACCCACAAAAAGATGTGGTGATTGATTTGTCACAAAAGGAGAAAAGCCTTGATGGAAAAGAAGTTGCCTTGAATCAGGTCTTTAACTACCGCTTGGTGGGAGCACTTATTCCTGGTAATCGTGCGACACCACTCATCGAGTACCGTTTTGACGATGATTATGATGAAAGCCATGACGACTATAATGGTGTTTACAAGGCTTATACTGTGGTAGATGTCACTCTAAAAGATGGAACGGTTTTACCAAAAGGGACAGAAGTGACTAAGTACACGCTACAACAGGTCGACACGTCAAAAGGAACGGTTACCATCAGTTTTGATCAGGAATTCCTTGAAAAACTAGCAGAAGAATCCGAGTTTCAAGCAGATGTTTACTTGCAAATGAAACGAATCGCTTCAGGTAAAGTAGAAAATACGGTACTACATACCGTCAATGGCTACACCATCAGTTCAAACACAGTTAAAACAACTACTCCTGAACCAGAGGCACCAACTCCGAATCAACCAACACCACCCCAACCACCTATTCCAACGCAAGAACCACCAGTTCCAGCAAGTGTCTTACCAAATACAGGGGAGAGTCAATCCCTCTTAGCGCTTGTCGGTGGAGGACTTCTTCTTGGCTTGGCTTACGGACTTTCTAAACGCAAAATGGAGGACAACTAAATGGAACCCAAAAACATTTATACAATGGATTCAGACCAAGATGGCTTAACGGATGCTCAGGAGTTAGCTCTAGGGACCAACCCTTTTAGCAGTGATACGGACAGTGATGGACTGACAGACCTTGAAGAAGTCCAACAAGATTTGAATCCGATTCAACAAGGTAAGGAGAGAAGCTATGGCTTGGAATTATGACACAATTTCTAGAGCCCTTTCTGAGATGGCACGAGAAAACTATGAAGACATGGTCAAAGCCTTTTTAGCCATGGAGCTAAACATTCAAAACAAGTCACTTCTTGATACGCTCTATCAAGACTTTAGGGACATTGATGACTTGTCTTTAGTCAGTGATGACCTGCGCCTAAGAGCAGACGGTTTTCAGAGACAGATTCAAGAAGAAATGACGGACCTCTTGGATAAACTCTATCGAACAGGTGAGGGAGCTAGTTTCATTATGGAAGTGATTGCGTCCAACAATATTTCTGAGTCCCTTGCTCAGTATGAGGTTTTGAATGAGGAGGATTATTCATCTCTCACCTTAGAAACCTTGCAGGACATTATCCAAAAGGAGTTGTCTTTAACGAGTCAAGATTATTTTGGAGATGTGACTTATCTCGCCTTGCAGAAGGATTTGTTAGACCAGAAAAGCCATTTCTTACGACAGTATGTGACAACTTTGATGGAAAAGTTGCCACAAGAAAAAGACCAAAGAGCCTTGGTCCTAGACTAAAGCAGTGGGCTGAGAATACCTCTCAGCTCCTTTTTTAATTGGAGGAACGTATGAATCAAGAACAATTACTTGAGATGTTGCGGGCAAGATTGCCACGTGACCAGATTCTTTTGGAATCCTTTTTACGCTATCAAGCAGCCCATTTTGATGAGGATTGGGATAGCCTTATCCAAAATTTTACAACCCAAAGAGGAGTAGTCACTTCACCTGTTCAAGTGGTTCGCTTTGAAACAGAAGTTTCTGCTTTTGTAGAGGCAAGCCCCTTTGACGAGGCAACAGACCTAAGCAGCTACACGCAGACCTTTGGTCAGGCTGGCTTAAAGAAGTTACCTCAGTTAAACAGTGATGAGAAAGCCTTGGTGATTGAAGTCGCCCTCTTTAACCTAGCCACTCGCTTTCAGCTCTTAGACCAAGAAGGCGCCTATCAATCCATTTCGGTAGCTTCTCTTTTGAAAAAAGGCAGAGCTGCTAATTTGGTCAATGTCTACCGAGTGGCCAATAATTTGTCTGACCGAATTAGCCGTGATATTGAACAGTTTCTTCTCACCTATGAACCTGAATGGGTAAGCACCCAGGAAACGGTAAAGGAAAGAGAAGAGGTAGTTGAAGAAAAAGTAGTTCCAGAACCTTCTCAGGACATCACCTTTCGGGAAGAAGATTTTGCGATAATCGCAAGTCTTAAGGAAGATTTATCACAACTCGATTTACGAACAGGGCAAACAGAACATTTACTAGCTTATGAACATCTAAACTTGTCTCAAAAATTTGAGATATTAAGTCACTTTGACCAAGTGCGAAATAGCCGTCCAAAGCTACCAAACCTGAGACGTGGGGAGTTTGACCATGAAATGGAAATGACGCCAATCTATGAGGACAATGAGCTATTAACCTATTTAGAAGCTGATGGGACAGTCTATGACTTACAACGTCCTCTAACACCTCAAGAAGAAGTGTTCTTAACTGAAATGGGTCAAACCATTTTGGGTGAAAATACCGAAAAACTGACTCGTTTAGGAATAGACTTAGCTGACGTTGACGAGCAACAACGTGGGATACTGATAGATGCTGCAGGGCGTTTTCGTTTGAAGAATGCCGACCTAGCCTTATTAGGGGGCTATCCTAAGGCAACCGTCACTCAATTATCCCTTGCGACAGAATTGCTTCAGATGGGACTTGATCATGACAAGGCAGAATTTTTCTTGACCAGTCAGCTAGATTTAGATGAAGCAAGACCCGTTGCCTACGCCTTCTTGCATGAAGACCTCACTCTTGAAGAAGCTAGAACCTTTGAAAGCGACAAACAGTCCCAACCAGACCTATCCTTTAGAGAATGGCGAGAACACATCTCACAAACAAAACCTGAAATTATGACTCAATCACTCCCTCAAAATCCTATCGTAGAGGAAGCCCTTAAACGCTATCCGATTGCTTCGATTGTGACTTATAAGGGGCAAGAGTTTCAGGTCATGGCCATAGAAGACTCAGGCGTTAATAACCTGATACGGGTTGAATTACAAAATGATTTCACCGATGTGATTGAACAAAACCCCGTTCTTTTCTTACGGACACTAGAAGACATCACTCAAGCTCTTCATGTTCCTTCTGTCGAAGAAAAAGAGGGAGTGGAAGAAACTCATCAGGAATTAGACCTCTTTTCTTTTATGGAAATGGAAGAATCTCAAGAGCCTGTTTCTCAAGTGACAACATCTCTATCATCAAATAAGAGAGAGGCTAAACAAGAAGAAGTATTGTCAGAAGATGAGTTGAAACCAGAAGTCACTGAGACGCCCCCGGCCACTGATTTTCACTTCCCAGAAGATCTAACAGACTTTTACCCTAAGACAACAAGAGATAAGGTTGAAATCAACGTGGCTGCTGTTCGTTTGGTGAAAAGTCTTGAATCTGAACACCGTCAAGCCACACCTAGTGAACAAGAACTCCTTGCCAAATACGTGGGCTGGGGAGGCTTAGCTAACGAGTTCTTTGACGAGTACAATCCAAAGTTTTCTAAGGAACGTGAGGCATTAAAAACGCTAGTCACAGAGAAAGAGTATTCAGACATGAAACAGTCCTCTCTGACTGCCTACTACACGGATTCCACTCTTATTCGTCAGATGTGGGAGAAGTTAGAACGTGACGGCTTTACAGGTGGTAAAATTCTTGACCCGTCTATGGGAACAGGGAATTTCTTTGCGGCAATGCCTAAACACCTGAGAGAAAATAGTGAGTTGTATGGTGTAGAGCTAGACACGATTACAGGGGCTATTGCCAAACACCTTCATCCAAATAGCCATATTGAAGTAAAGGGCTTTGAGACTGTTGCCTTTAATGACGATAGTTTTGATTTGGTTCTCTCAAATGTGCCTTTTGCCAATATCAGGATTGCGGATAGTCGCTATGACAAACCCTATATGATTCATGATTATTTTGTTAAAAAATCCCTTGATTTGGTGCATGATGGTGGGCAAGTGGCTATTATTTCCTCCACAGGAACCATGGACAAACGGACAGAAAACATCCTCCAGGACATTCGTGAGACGACTGATTTTCTTGGTGGTGTGCGTTTACCAGATAGCGCCTTTAAGGCCATTGCAGGTACCAATGTCACAACAGACATGTTGTTCTTCCAGAAACATATGGATAAGGGCTACCAAGCAGATGATTTAGCTTTTTCAGGTTCTATTCGCTATGACAAGGATGACCCTATTTGGCTGAATCCATATTTTGACGGAGACTACAACAGTCAGGTTCTTGGGACCTATGAGGTTAGAAACTTTAACGGTGGGACACTTTCTGTGAGAGGAACTTCTGATAATTTGCTAGCAGATGTTCAGATGGCTCTTAAACAGGTTAAAGCGCCTAGAACTGTTGACCCTTCTGATATCTTCATCAGTCCTGATGTGATGAGAAGACAAGTCATTGATACCTCGATTCCTTCTGACATCAGAGAAAGCTTAGACCAGTATAGCTTTGGCTATAAAGATTCTACGGTTTACTACCGTGATCATAAGGGCATTCGTGTAGGGACAAAAACTGAGGAGATTAGCTACTATGTGGACGAAGAAGCCACCAAACGTGGGCAATTTAAGGGCTATTTCAAAAAGACTCTTTTCTATGAAGCGCCTTTGTCTGAGAAAGAAGTGGCACGAATTAAAGGGATGGTTGATATTCGGAACGCCTACCAAGAGGTGATTGCCATTCAGCGATACTATAACTATGACAAAGACGAGTTCAATCACTTGTTAGGACATCTCAATCGGACCTATGATAGTTTTGTGAAACGCTTTGGCTATGTCAATAGTGCTGTGAACCGTAACCTCTTTGATAGTGATGATAAGTATTCGCTCCTTGCGAGTTTGGAAGATGAAGGACTTGATACAAGTGGGAAAATAGTTATCTATACCAAGTCTCTGGCTTTTGAGAAAGCCCTAGTTCGTCCTGAAAAGGAAGTGACGGCAGTTTCTTCTGCCCTTGACGCTCTCAAGTCTAGTCTAGCAGATGGTCGTGGGGTCGATTTGGATTACATGATGTCTATTTATCAGACGGATTCTAAAGCGTCTTTGATTGAGGAATTAGGAGACGCTATTATTCCAGACCCAGAGTGCTATCTAAACGATAGGGAAGTGGTTTATGTGTCACGGCAGGATTTCTTATCAGGGGATGTGATGACTAAGTTAGAGGTTGTGGACTTACTCATTAATGAAGACAACTCTGATTTTCCTTGGGTCTATTATCAAGGTCTCTTAGAAGACGTGAAACCACCACGTGTGACCTTAGCTGATATTGATTATCGGATTGGCTCACGTTGGATTCCTCTATCCGTTTATGGGAAATTTGCCCAAGAAACCTTTATGGGACAAACCTTTGACTTGACTGATCAAGAAGTATCAACTGTTCTTGAAGTCAGTCCAATTGATGGCACTCTTTCCTACCAGTCCAAGTTTGCCTTTAGGTATTCTACCGCAACGGATAGAAGTCTTGGTGTGTCTGGGTCACGCTATGATAGTGGCCGAAAAATCTTTGAAAACCTGCTTAATTCCAATCAACCAACCATCACCAAACAAGTGGAAGATGGGGACAAGAAAAAGCATGTGACGGACGTGGAGAAGACAACGGTTCTTCGTGCTAAGGAAACACAACTTCAAGAACTCTTCCAAGATTTTGTGGCTAGTTACCCAGAGGTGCAACAGATGATTGAAGAGACCTATAATAGCCTTTATAATCGTACAGTCTCAAAAGTTTATGATGGCAGCCATTTAACCATTGATGGGCTTGCCCAGAATATTTCCTTACGCCCTCACCAAAAGAATGCTATTCAACGGATTGTGGAAGAAAAACGAGCGCTTCTAGCTCATGAAGTGGGTTCAGGTAAGACCTTAACCATGCTTGGGGCAGGATTCAAACTGAAAGAATTGGGTATGGTGCATAAGCCTCTTTATGTGGTGCCATCAAGTCTGACCGCTCAGTTTGGCCAAGAAATCATGAAGTTCTTCCCAACCAAGAATGTCTATGTGACGACCAAGAAAGATTTTGCGAAAGCCAAACGCAAGCAGTTTGTCTCACGGATTATCACAGGGGACTACGATGCCATTGTCATTGGGGATTCCCAGTTTGAGAAAATTCCCATGAGTTATGAAAAGCAAGTGACCTATATTCAAGATAAGTTACAACAACTCCGTGACATCAAGCAAGGCAGTGATAGTGATTATACTGTTAAAGAAGCAGAGCGTTCCATCAAAGGTTTGGAACACCAATTAGAAGAACTCCAAAAACTGGAACGTGATACCTTTATTGAATTTGAAAACCTTGGGATTGACTTCCTCTTTGTGGACGAAGCTCACCATTTTAAGAATATCAGACCCATTACTGGACTTGGTAATGTGGCAGGGATTACCAACACCACCTCTAAAAAGAACGTGGATATGGAAATGAAAGTGAGACAGGTTCAAGGAGAACACGACTATCGTAATGTGGTCTTTGCGACAGGAACGCCAGTCTCTAACTCTATTAGTGAACTCTATACCATGATGAGCTATATCCAACCCGATGTCCTAGAACGATACCAGGTCTTAAATTTTGATTCATGGGTAGGGGCATTTGGGAATATCGAAAACGCTATGGAACTAGCACCGACAGGGGACAAGTACCAACCCAAAAAACTCTTTAAGAAGTTTGTAAATCTTCCCGAACTCATGCGGATATACAAGAAAACTGCGGACATTCAGACCTCTGATATGCTTGATTTACCTGTCCCTGAAGCTAAAGTTATCGCAGTGGAGAGCGAACTGACAGAAGCTCAGAAATATTATCTTGAAGAGTTGGTTGACCGTTCAGACGCTATCAAGTCAGGCAGCATTGACCTTAGTGTTGATAACATGTTAAAAATCACTGGAGAAGCAAGGAAACTAGCCATTGACATGCGTCTTATTGATCCAGCCTATACCTTATCTGACAACCAGAAAATCCTTCAAGTAGTGGACAATGTGGAACGCATTTACCGTGAGGGTAATCTCGAGAAAGCCACGCAGATGATTTTCTCTGATATTGGCACCCCTAAAAGTAAGGAAGAAGGGTTTGATGTTTACAATGAATTGAAAGACCTCTTAGTAGATAGAGGGATTCCCAGAGAAGCAATTGCCTTTGTCCATGACGCTAATACGGATGAAAAGAAAAATTCTCTGTCACGCAAGGTCAATAGTGGGGAAGTACGGATTCTCATGGCTTCAACTGAAAAAGGTGGAACAGGATTAAACGTGCAGTCTCGCATGAAAGCAGTCCACCATTTAGACGTTCCCTGGAGGCCCTCAGATATAGTCCAACGCAATGGTAGATTAATTCGTCAAGGCAATATGCACCAAGAGGTAGATATTTACCATTACATTACGAAAGGGAGCTTCGACAACTACCTCTGGCAAACTCAGGAGAATAAACTCAAATATATCACGCAAATCATGACCTCTAAAGATCCTGTACGGTCGGCAGAAGACATTGATGAACAAACCATGACTGCTTCAGACTTTAAGGCTTTAGCGACAGGTAATCCTTATCTCAAACTCAAGATGGAACTAGAGAATGAGTTGACGGTATTGGACAATCAAAAGCGTGCCTTTCATCGCACTAAAGATGAGTATCGCCATACCATTTCTTACTGTGAGCAGAACCTCCCTGTCTTTGAGAAACGCCTCAGTCAATATGACCGTGATATTGCCTAATCTTTGGCAACTAAGTCACAAGATTTTATCATACGGTTTGACAATCAAATGATGGATAACCGTGCAGAAGCCGGAGACTATCTACGTAAACTCATTACCTATAACCGTTCTGAAATCAAAGAAGTCAGAACACTTGCGACCTTTAGAGGATTTGAGCTAAAAATGGCAACAAGAAGCCCTAGTGAGCCTTTGCCAGATATGGTGTCTTTAATCATTTCAGGCAGCAACCAGTATTTTGTCTCTTTAGACTTGAAATCAGACGTGGGAACGATTCAACGCATTACCAATGCCATTGACCATATCTTAGAAGACCAAGAAAAGACAGAAGAAATGGCTAACAATTTGAAAGATAAGCTATCAGTCGCAAGGGTTGAAGTGGAAAAGGTCTTTCCTAAAGAAGAGAATTATCAGATGGTTAAAGCCAAATATGACATCCTTGCCCCATTGGTAGAACAAGAAGCAGAGGTTGAGGAAATAGATGTAGCACTAGCTAAGTTCAATGAAACGATCCAACCGCAACACGACCAACAACTTTCTCTTGATTTTTAAGAAAAAGGCTGACAAAAAATAATGAACGCGGTAAAATGACATTAAGAAATCATCAAAGGAGAATTGATTATGACCCAGACAGTAGAAGATATACGTTACCAATTAGAAGAATGGTTAGCACAAGGATTTACCAGCTCTGAAGACCAGACTAATTATCAAGCCTTAAAGGAACAGTACGAGGATGAAACCCTTGATTACAGCTTTTCAAAGCGAGAAATAATTGGTCAATTAGAAGTTATCATCACCACTCGTGAGAATGACTTTCCAGACTTAGATGAAGTGACTAAAGGAGAGTATCTAGACCTGGTTGGCCAACTGGATGACCTAGACAAGGGGAAGGCAGATTATTATCGTAAGCAATTAACGTAGAAAGAGGTACAGATATGATTGAACAAATTATTCAAAGTCTTTTGATTATCGCAGCAACAGGGCTGATTTTGCTTGTCCTTTACCAGATTGCGAAGATGCTTGGAAGCTTATTTGTCATTGGATTAATCGGATTTTTAGCTTTCACAGAAGTCTATGGAATTTACCTCTTTTTTACAGAACGATACCTCTATGTGGAAGATTTAGCCACCAATGGTATTTTGAGCTTTACCACTTTCTATATTATTTTTAATCTTTTACTTGTCTTTGGACTTGTTAGAAAAGTTGTTAGAAGTCGGATGGCATGACGTAATGGGATTACCTAAGTTAGGTAGTCCTTTTTGTTTGTGATAACTTTTTCAAGTCCATCTTGTTATGATGGTGCTATCTTATGAAAAAAGGAGGTAGCGCTAGTGATGTTAAACAAAATGAAGGCTCGGTTGCTCATTGGCTTCGGTGGTCTAGCAGTCACCAGCTTTATGGTGATGATGGGTTACACCATTGGTTCTCAGTCTGTTACCAATCATACACAGAAACAAATTCAGACTGAGGCTCATAAAC
>ERZ1034915.789-NODE-789-length-20172-cov-6.139931_pt1 | contig 20172 bp, 18 predicted proteins | sample MGYA00520592_ERZ1034915 | MGnify/ENA primary metagenome ERZ1034915 (study PRJEB33766, sample SAMN09781787) | gut metagenome | biome: gut microbiome | host: Homo sapiens | place: Madagascar | study: EMG produced TPA metagenomics assembly of the PRJNA485056 data set... | reverse complement strand
GTCATAATATAAAAAAATTCCGCCCCGGCGGAATGGCCGCCGGGGCGGGAAAGAGGCAAACGGGGCTATAACAGCCCCAAATGGAATGGCTTTTCGGCTTTTGGCCGATGCAGGGCGCTCAGCGCAGAACCAGCTGGTCGCCCTGCGCATCCACGGTCAGGGTGCTGCCCTGGCTGCGGCTGCCGGCAATGATCTCTTTGGCGATCATGGTTTCCACATGGCTCTGGATAAAGCGCTTCAGCGGACGAGCACCGTAAACGGGGTCGTAGCCCTGATCGATGATCAGCGCCTTGGCGGCGGGGGTCACTTCCAGCTTCAGCTGTTTGTCGGCCAGGCGCTTGCCCAAATCGGCCAGCAGCAGATCCACAATGCCGCCAATTTCGTCTTTGGTCAGGCTCTTGTAGTACACGATCTCGTCCAAACGGTTCAGGAACTCGGGGCGGAACTTGGTTTTCAGCAGCTGGCTGATCTGGTTCTTGGCCTCAGCGCACAGCCTCGGTCAGCTGGCCGCCCTCCTCGTAGCCCACATATCCCGGAGGCGCGCCAATCAGGCGGCTGACGCTGAATTTCTCCATGTATTCCGTCATATCGATACGGATCATGTTCTTTTCATCGTCAAACAGGTTTTGTGCCAGGGCCTTGGCAAGCTCGGTTTTGCCCACGCCCGTGGGGCCAAGGAACAAAAAGCTGCCGATGGGGCGGTTGGGGTTGGCAATGCCTGCACGGCTGCGCAAAATGGCCTCGCTCACCCGGCGCACAGCTTCGTCCTGGCCGATCACGCGCTGATGCAGCGTGTCCTCCAGGCGCAGCAGCTTTTCGCGCTCGCCCTCCAGCATTTTTTCTACGGGGATGCCCGTCCAGCGGCTCACGATGCGTGCAATCTCTTCGTCGGTCACACGGTCACGCAGCAGGGAATCCTCTTTCTTCTGCTGGGCCAGTTTTTCCTGATCCTCCAGCTCGGCCTGCAGCTTGGGCAGCGTGGCGTATTGCAATTCGCTGGCCTTTTCATAGTGGCCTTCACGCACAGCCTTTTCAATATCGCCCTTGGTGCTTTCGATCTGCGTGCGCAGGCTCTGCACCTTGCCAATGGCGTTCTTTTCGTTTTCCCACTGGGCCTTCTTGCTGTTGAACTGATCGCGCATTTCGGCCAGCTCTTTCTGCAGGGTGTGCAGGCGCTCCTGACTGAGGGCATCGGTTTCCTTTTTCAGGCTGATCTCCTCGATCTCATGCTGCATGATCTTGTGCTGCAGATCGTCCAGCTCGCTGGGCATACTTTCCATTTCGGTTTTGATCATGGCGCAGGCTTCATCCACCAGGTCAATGGCTTTATCCGGCAGAAAACGATCGGTGATATAGCGGTCGCTCAGGGTGGCGGCGGCGATCAATGCGGCATCCTGAATTTTAACGCCGTGGAACACTTCATAGCGCTCTTTCAGGCCACGCAGAATGCTGATGGTATCCTCCACCGTGGGCTCGTTTACCTGCACAGGCTGGAAACGACGCTCCAGAGCGGGGTCTTTTTCGATATATTGACGATATTCGTCCAGCGTGGTGGCGCCGATGCAGTGCAGCTCACCGCGGGCCAGCATGGGCTTTAACAGGTTGCCGGCATCCATAGCGCCGTCGGTTTTGCCTGCGCCCACAATGGTGTGCAGCTCATCAATGAACAAAATGATCTGGCCTTCGCTCTTTTTCACTTCGTTCAAAACGCTCTTCAAACGCTCTTCAAATTCGCCGCGGTATTTTGCACCGGCCACCAGAGCGCCCATATCCAAGCTGAACACCTTGCGGTTCTTCAGGTTTTCGGGCACATCGCCCTTCACGATACGCTGTGCCAGCCCCTCGGCAATAGCGGTTTTGCCCACGCCGGGCTCACCGATCAGGCAGGGGTTGTTTTTGGTTTTACGGCTCAGAATACGGATCACATTGCGGATCTCCTGATCACGGCCGATCACGGGGTCCAGCTTGTTTTTGCGGGCGGCTTCCACCAGATCGGTGCCGTATTTGCCCAGTGCGTCATAGGTGTCCTCGGGGTTATCGGTGGTCACACGCTGATTGCCGCGCACCTCTGCCAGCAGCTTTAAAAAGTCGGCCTTGTTGATGCCGAAAGCCTTAAAGATCTCGGCGCAATCGCCGGGATTTTCCAGAATGCCGAAGAATACATGCTCAACGCTGATGTATTCATCCTTCATCTGTTCGGCCTGCTTTTCAGCAGCCTGCAGGGCTTTGTCGGTGGTTTGGCTGATATACACCTTTTCGGGGTCACGCCCGCTGCCGGAAACATGGGGCAGCGAGGCCACCTTTTCCACCACGGCGCTGCGGAAAGCGGCGGGGTCAACATTCATGCGGGTGAGCAGTTGCGGGATCAGGCCGTTTTCCTGCCCGGCCAGTGCGGCCAGCAAATGCTGAGGCTCGAGTGCCTGATTCTGATATTCAATGGCAAGGCTTTGGGCACTTTGCAAGGCCTCCATGGTTTTTTGGGTGAAACGACTTGTATTCATAACATCAAGCCTCCTTTATGGAAAAGTTTGAAAGCTGGGTGGCTATTGGTTAGCAATCGTATTGGCGGAGTGCTTAATAACGGCACAAAACCAAATCGGATTGCTGCAAAGAGCGGAATGCAACGGCGAGAAAGGCTTTGCAAAGGGTGCTTCGTCAATCTTGTTAGCACTCTATCTCTTTGACTGCTAATACTATACCGCTGCGCTGGGTATTTGTCAATAGGAAAATTGAAAACTTTTTGTGTACAATTTTGCCCGTAAGGCGCTGCTCAGCCTTGATTCTGGGCGGGGATTGGAATACAATACATTATATATTGCAAGCGCCGGGCGCTGCGCCCCAAAAGCACAGGCAAGCGCAAACCGGCGCATGGGTTTTAAATTTGTACAGGAAAGTAGGAAAGTATATGAAAATCAACAGCGTTTGCGTGCAGGGCGGCTACACCCCCGGCAACGGCGAGCCCCGCCAGATCCCCATTGTGCAGAGCACTACCTTTAAATATGATACCAGCGAGGATATGGCCAAGCTGTTTGACCTGGAGGCCAGCGGCTATTTTTACACCCGCCTGCAAAACCCCACCAACGATATGGTGGCGGCCAAGATCTGTGCGCTGGAGGGCGGCACGGCGGCCATGCTGACAAGCAGCGGCCAGGCAGCCAATTTCTATGCACTGTTCAACATTTGCAACTGCGGCGATCACATTGTGGCCTCCAGCAGCATTTACGGCGGCACTTTTAACCTGATCGATGTGACCATGCGCAAAATGGGCATTGATGTGACCTTTGTGGCCCCCACCGCCACCGAGGAAGAGCTGAATGCCGCCTTTAAGCCCAACACCAAGGCCATGTTTGGCGAAACCATTGCCAACCCGGCCCTGACTGTTCTGGACATTGAAAAGTTTGCAAAGGCAGCCCATGCCCATGGCGTGCCCCTGATCGTGGACAACACCTTCCCCACGCCCATCAACTGCCGCCCGTTTGAGTGGGGCGCAGATATCGTGACCCACTCCACCACCAAGTATATGGACGGCCACGGCGCGGCTGTGGGCGGCTGCATTGTGGACAGCGGCCATTTCGACTGGATGGCCCACGCCGATAAATTCCCGGGCCTGTGCACCCCCGATGAAAGCTATCACGGCATTACCTATGCCGAAAAATTCGGCAAGGAAGGCGCGTTCATCACCAAATGCACCAGCCAGCTGATGCGTGATTTCGGCTCGATCCAAAGCCCCCAGAATGCCTTTATTCTGAATCTCGGCCTGGAAAGCCTGCATGTGCGCGTAAAGCGTCACTGTGAAAACGCACAGGCTGTGGCAGAATTTTTGCAGAGCCACCCCAAAATTGCCTATGTGAACTACTGCGGCCTGCCCGACGATGCCTATTATTCGCTGGCACAGAAGTATCTGCCCAACGGCAGCTGCGGCGTGGTGAGCTTTGGCCTAAAGGGCGGGCGCGAGGCTGCCAGCACCTTTATGAAGAGCCTGCGCATGGCTGCCATTGAAACCCATGTGGCCGATGCCCGCACCTGCTGCCTGAACCCGGCTTCCAGCACCCACCGCCAGATGAACGATGAGCAGCTGGCTGCTGCCGGTGTGCCCGCCGAGCTGGTGCGCATGAGCTGCGGCATTGAGGATAAAGACGATCTGATCGCCGATATCGCACAGGCACTGGAACAGTGCTGAACCGCCCCCGAAAAGCCATTTATAAACGAGGAAACAAACAAACCCTATGCCCCTGATCATTCCACAAAATTTGCCTGCTTATCAGGCATTGGCCGATGAAAATGTTTTCGTGATGCACGAAGAACGGGCCAACTCTCAGCAAATTCGCCCGCTGCGCATCGTGGTGCTGAACCTGATGCCCACCAAGATCACCACAGAAACCCAGATTGCCCGCCTGCTGGCCAACAACCCCTTGCAGGTGGAATTTACCCTTTTGCAAACGGCCACCCACGGCGCCACCCATGTTTCGGCCGAGCACATGAGCGCATTTTATCATGTGTTTGAGGAAATTCGCGACAACCGCTACGACGGCATGATCATTACCGGCGCGCCGGTGGAAACCGTGCCGTTTGAGGAAGTGGATTACTGGCCCGAGCTGTGCGAGATCATGGAATGGAGCAAGACCCATGTGTTTTCCACCATGCACGTGTGCTGGGGGGCGCAGGCGGCGCTGTATTATCACTTTGGCATTCAAAAGCGCCTGCTGCCGCAAAAGCTTTCGGGCATTTTTGAGCATCGTGTGGTGCGCCCCAGCAACCCGCTGGTGCGCGGCTTTGACGAGGTGTTTTACGCGCCGCACAGCCGCTATACCGGCATTGATAAAGCCGATGTGGACGAATGCATCGACCTGCGGGTTCTGGCCGAAAGCGAGGAGGCCGGTGTGTATTTGCTGAACACCGACAGCGGCCGCCAGATTTTTGTGACCGGCCACCCCGAGTATGATAAATACACGCTGGACGGAGAATATCGCCGCGATATCAACAAAGGGCTGGACATTCAGTCCCCCAAGAACTACTATCCGAACGATGATCCGAACCGGGAACCGATCTTCCGCTGGCGCGCACACGCCCACCTTTTGTATCACAACTGGCTGAACTATTATGTTTACCAGAACACCCCGTATGATCTGAAGGATCTTACCGGGCTGGAATAAAAGCACAGCAAAACCGGCACGAGAGAAATTTCGCGCCGGTTTTTGCTGTATGAGGAGATTTTTGAGAGCATGCCGAATTTGCGAATGAATTGCATATTGACACCGGGAAGAATTGTGTTATAATGATTTGCGAATGAATCGCAGATTGGAGTGTGATGGTTTTGCAGAATGTGTACACCACAAAACAGCGAAAAGCCCTGCTGCAGTATCTGGAACAGCACCCGGACGAACGGCTCACCGCACACGAGATCGCAGCGGCGCTGCAGAAAGAAAACATCAGCCTGAGCGCCGTGTACCGCAATCTTGCACAGCTGGAGGCCGAAGAAAAGGTTCATCGCAGTGTCAAAAACGGCGCACGGGAAAGCTGTTATCAATATGTGGCAGCCAAAAGCTGCCAAGGCGCACTTCATATGAGCTGCGTGAAGTGCGGAAAAACCTTCCATATGGAAAATAGGAGTGCTGCTTTATTTGCAAAGCATTTGCAGCAGCAGGAAAATTTTGATCTGGATATAGCCGAAACGGTGCTGTACGGCACCTGTGCCGATTGCAAAAAATAATCGGCAGCAAAAGTTTACAGGAAAGGAGAGCAAACCATGAGCCGGAAAAAGCGTTTTTTGACCATGCTCTTAGCAGCCGTGCTGGGGGCAGCGGTTTTGTTCTCCGTGGCCTATATTGCCGAGGAAGTAAACCATGAGTGCACAGGTGCCGGGTGCGCAGTGTGCCAGCAGATCAGCGTGTGTGAGAGCCTGCTCAAAGCTGTGGGCGGCGCAGCGCTGGCAGCCGGGGCTGCGGCCATGGTATTTTCCAAACGGCACGGCGCAGCCTTGCCCTGCGCGGAGTGTGCGCAAACCCATACTTTGATTTCCCTGAAGGTAAAGCTTTCGGATTAAGGAAAAATCGATCCAATAAAAAGAAAAGTCGGCTCCACAAGAAAACTGTCAGAAATCCGAAAAGGGCCAAGCCGGTGCGGCAAAAAATGCTGTAATGGCCTGCATTTTCGGCGGCGGCATTCTTGTGTGCAGGCGGCTTAGGGGCAGTCTGCTTTTTTTGCAGGTGCTGCGGCATGGCCGCGCCCCTTTTTTTACTGTGCAATTTTTGCGCAGAGATCGATTTTTACACAGATCCGGAGGCTTATTTTTATGAATCAAACTAAAAAAATCACACGAACCTTGGCACTTGGCATGGCGACTGCGCTTTTGGCAGGCTGCAGCGCCGGAAACGGCATGGTGGGCAGCATGGCGGTATCCGATGAAAGCGCACAGCAGGATAAAATGAAGATCGTGGCCACGATCTTTCCGGAATATGACTGGACAAAACAGATTATGGGTGATCTGGCAGAAAATGCCGATGTGACCCTGCTGCTGGACAGCGGCGTTGACCTGCACAGCTATCAGCCCACGGCGGAGGATATGATCAAGATCTCCGACTGCGACCTGTTTCTGTATGTGGGCGGCGAGTCGGAGGGCTGGGTAGAGGATGCGCTCAAAGAAGCAACCAACCCGGATATGAAAGTGATCAATCTGCTGGATGTGCTGAAGGATACCGTGAAAACCGAGGAACTCGTGCCCGGTATGCAGGCCGAAGAGGATGCAGCGGAGCATGAGGAAAAAGAATACGATGAGCATGTGTGGCTTTCGCTTCGCAATGCCGAAACACTTTGCGGTGCCATCACCGAGGCTTTGCAGCAGATCGACCCCGAGCATAAGCAGGCATATGCCGACAATGCGCAAAGCTATATCGACCAGCTTTCCCAGCTGGACAGCCAATACCAAAGCACCGTGGAAAATGCGGCCCGCAAAACTGTGCTGTTTGGCGATCGTTTTCCGTTTCGCTATCTTGTGGATGACTACGGCCTTACCTATTATGCGGCCTTTGCGGGCTGCTCGGCGGAAAGCGAAGCCAGCTTTGAAACGGTTTCTTTTCTGGCAGGCAAGGTGGACGAGCTGGGCCTGCCGTGCGTGCTGACCCTGGAGGGAAAGCAGCACAAAATTGCCGAAACCATTGTGCAGAACACAAGGAATAAAGATCAGCAGATCCTGACCATGGATTCCATGCAGGGAACCACCGCCGCCGATGTGCAAAACGGCACCAGCTATCTTTCCATTATGCAAAGCAATCTAAAAGCTTTGCAAACAGCCCTGAACTAAAGGAGAATTGGTTATGTTTCAGCTTATTTGCGATCAGGTTTCGGTTGGCTATGACGGAAAAGCGGTTTTGCAAAACCTGAATTTCACCGTGAATGCAGGCGATTATCTTTGCATTGTGGGAGAAAACGGCTCCGGCAAAAGCACCTTGATGAAAACGATCCTCGGCTTGCAGCCGCCCATTGCCGGTAAAATCGAAACAGGTGATGGGCTGAAGCAAAACGAGATCGGCTATTTGCCCCAGCAGACCGCTGCCCAAAAGGATTTTCCGGCCAGCGTGCAGGAAATCGTGCTTTCCGGCTGTCAGGCGCGCTGCGGCCTGCGCCCGTTTTACAACCAACAGGAAAAACAGCTGGCGCGGGAAAATATTCAGAAAATGCAGATCGAATCCCTGACAAAGCGCTGCTATCGCGAGCTTTCGGGCGGCCAACAGCAGCGTGTGCTGCTGGCCAGAGCCCTGTGCGCCACCCGGAAAATGCTGCTGTTGGACGAACCGGTTTCCGGCCTTGACCCTAAGGTGACGGCAAAAATGTATCAGCTTATTGCCGAGCTGAATCGGAGGGAGGGCATCAGCATTGTGATGATCTCGCACGATATTGCCGCCGCCGTTCAGTATGCCAGCCATATTCTGCATATCGGCGATACGGTGTTCTTCGGCACGAAAGAGGATTATTTAAAAAGCCCGCAGGGGCCGATGTTTGCCATGGAGAAAGGCGGTGCAGCAGTATGAGCGGAATCTTTGCAAAGCTTGCCCTGTATTGGGGCTATCCGTTTGTGCGCTATGCACTGGTGGTGGGGGTTCTGATCGCGCTGTGTTCCTCACTTTTGGGGGTAACGCTTGTGCTGAAGCGATTTTCGTTTATCGGCGATGGGCTTTCTCATGTGGCCTTTGGCGCAATGTCGGTTTCGGCGGTGCTGGGGCTTGCAGACGATATGCCGCTGACCCTGGGCGTTACGATCGTGTGCGCTGTTTTGCTGCTGCGCACCGGGCAGAACACCAAAATCAAAGGCGATGCAGCCATTGCCATGATCTCGGTGGGGGCGCTGGCCATGGGCTATCTTTTGATGAATGTGTTTTCCACCTCGGCCAATCTTTCGGGCGATGTATGCAGCACCCTGTTTGGCTCCACCTCGATTCTGACGCTTACCAAAACCGAGGTGTGGCTGTGCGCAGGGCTTTCGGCGCTGGTGGTAACGATTTTTATCCTGTTTTATAATAAAATTTTTGCTGTGACTTTCGATGAAAACTTTGCCAGAGCCGTAAACCGCAGGGCGCAGGGGTATAATCTGCTGATCGCTGTCACGATCGCCATTGTGATCGTGCTGGCCATGAATCTGGTGGGCTCTTTGCTGATCTCGGCGCTGGTGGTTTTTCCCACGCTGTCGGCCATGCGTGTGTATAAAAGCTTTCGGGCGGTAACGGTGTGCTCGGCAGTGCTTTCGGTGTGCTGCACGGCGCTGGGCATTCTGGTTTCGATTTTGGCGGGCACGCCCGTGGGCTCTACCATTGTGGCGGTGGATATCGCCGCGTTTGTATGCTTTTCGGCCGTAGGCCGCCTGAATGGGGGCGCGGCAGCATGAAACGAGTTCTCTGTGCAGTTTTCAGCCTGCTGCTGACGGCTTCACTTTGTGCCTGCGGATCAAAAGAAGCAGCGTCGGCTGCATCGCCGAAAAAACAGCCTGCCCCGGCTGCTTCGGCCGCTGCGCCAACACAGGCCCCCACCCAGAAGCCGCTGCCGAGCCCTGCGCCGACCCCGCAAAGCGAACCTGCAGAAAAGGCGGTGGATGTGGACCTGACGGCGCTCAGCAGCACCATGGTGTATTCTGAGGTTTACAATATGCTGTATGAAAACACAGCCGACTATGTGGGAAAAACCGTGAAAATGAAGGGTGTATTCGGCGTGGCGCAGGTGGTGGTAAACGGAGAGGTGTCTTCGGAACCGGCAGCCTATGCCTGCGTGATCGCGGATGCCACGGCCTGCTGCACACAGGGCATTGAATTCGTTTTAAGGGGAGAGCACTGTTACCCGCAGGATTATCCCCCATTGGGAGAAGAAATTACCGTGATCGGCACCTTTGAAACCTACGAGAGCAATGGAATGCCGGGGGTGCGTTTGGCAGAGGCAGAGCTGCAATAAAAAACAACAGCCGCTGCATAGGCAAAATGCTTATGCAGCGGCTGTGTTGTGCGGTTTAAAAGGGGTCAGCCCACGGTCACATTGGCCAAAATGTTGTTGAAGGCCTTGTCACCCACGGCGTTCATGCGCAGGTAGTTGGTGCCGTAGAAGTTCTGGTAGTCCGAGTAATCGGTGTTGCCCAGATCTTCAAAATAGGCTTTCACATCGTCATCGGTGCAATCCAGGCCCTGATCTTCGGCAAGTGCCTGATACAAAAGAAAACGCTTGGCCTGATTGTCGATGGCTTCCTTGTTGCTGTCCAGCAGGGCCTGAATGCTGTCGGCATCCAGATTTTCCTGAATGAACTGGGTCAGCGTCTGGTTTTTGGCCGAGGCGTAGCCGCAGTAGTAGTTCAGCACCATCATGCTGCTGTATTCGGTCACGGCTTCGGGAAGCTCATCGGCATACACTGCGTTCTGGGTGAGGTAGTTGGTTACATATTTTTCCAGATTGGCATCGGCTACATCCTTGCGGACAGTGTCTTTAAACTCCTCCACGGTGCTGCCGTACTTGGGGTCGATATTTTTGGAAATGAATTCGTCGGTGAGCTCCGGGGTCACGCTTTTGGCAATGTAGTTGATGGTTACCGAGAAAACAGCTTCCTGCCCGGCCAGCTTGATGGGGTCGCCGTTGGCATCGGTGCTGTCGTTGTAGCCATCGGGGAAGGTGACGACAACATCAAAGGTCTCACCGGGCTTGTGGCCGATGATCTGGGTCAAAAAGTCGTCAACATACTGGGTGGAGCCCGCGGTCACGGTGGTGCCCTGACCGTTGGTGTTGCCGCCGGTGAACTCGATGCCGTCTACCGAGCCGACATAGTCGATGTTTACGCTGTCGCCGTTTTGAATGGTGCTTTCGGTATCCTGCTCAGTTTCGGCAAACTGGCTCAGAATATAGTCCAGATTGGTCTGCAGCTCATCGTCGGTGACCTGTACATCCGCAGCGGAAACGGAAAGTGCCTTGTAGTCGGCGGGCAGGGTGACATAGTCCAGCGCACGCACACCGGTAAAGTAGCCGTTTTCATCCAGCGCGGCGCTGTAGTTGAAGTCGGCTGCCTTCTGGGCCAGGGGATCGGGATCCACAGGGGCAGAGGCGGCGGAAGAAGCCTCAGAGCCTGCGGCTTCGGAACTGGCGGCAGACTGAGAGGAAGCGGCAGTGCTGCTGCAGGCGGCAAGGCTGAGCGCCATGCCTGCGCAAAAGGCAGCTGCCAGCGAACGGGAGAAGATTTTTTTCACGGGGAGTTCCTCCAATAATCACAGATAATCACATGGGGTTTGAAACGCTGCCAGTAGGGCAGTATTTCTATTATACACGAAAAAAGCAAAAGCGGCACAGATTCTTTGAAATTTTTATGCTTTTGCAGGCCGCACAAAAGAAAAACAGATTTTTCAAGCGAAAAACAGTGCAAAAAACGATGGGGTTTGTTATAATCAGAATATATTGGAAAATATGGCCTGCGGGCAGCCAACCATGCCCGCTTAAAAAAGCGAGGGAATAACAATGGATTTCAATCAGGCAGCACTGGAATTGCACGAAAAATACCACGGCAAGGTGGGCATGGTGAGCAAAACGCCGATCAAAAACCGCGAACAGCTTTCCACGGCCTATACGCCCGGCGTGGCCGAGCCCTGCCGCCGCATTGCCGCAAACCCCGACGATGTGTATAAATATACCTTTAAAAGCAACATGGTGGCCGTGGTGACCAACGGCACCGCTGTGCTGGGCCTTGGCAATATCGGCGCTGCCGCCGGTTTGCCCGTGATGGAGGGCAAGTGCGCCCTGTTTAAGGAATTCGGCGGCGTGGAGGCATTCCCCATCTGTCTGGACAGCGAGGACCCCGAGGAAGTGATCCGCGCGGTGGAAATGCTGGCCCCGCAGTTCGGCGGCATCAATCTGGAAGATATCCGCAGCCCCGAATGCTTTGAGATCGAGCGCCGTTTGGAGGAAAAGCTGGATATTCCTGTATTCCACGATGACCAGCACGGCACGGCGATCATTGTTACGGCTGCTTTGCTGAACGCCCTGAAGGTGGTGGGCAAGCAGCTGAAGGATGTGAAGATCGTACACAACGGCCCCGGCGCAGCGGGCACGGCCATTATCAAAATGCTGCAGACCGCCGGTGCCACGGATATCACCGCAGTGGACGAGCACGGCATTTTGTATCCGGGCCGCCCGGCAGGCCTGGCCGATCATAAGGAATGGCTGGCCGGTGTGACCAACCCCCGCCATCTCACCGGCGGCCTGGCCGAGGCCGTAAAGGGCGCCGATGTGTTTATCGGCACCAGTGTGGCCAATGTGCTCACCCCCGAAATGATCAAAACCATGAACAAGGATGCTGTGGTGTTCGCCATGGCCAACCCCAACCCCGAAGTGATGCCCGATGTGGCCAAGGCTGCCGGTGTGCGTGTGATCGGCACGGGCCGCAGCGATTTCCCCAACCAGATCAACAATGTGCTGGCATTCCCGGGTGTGTTCAAGGGTGCATTGTCCGTGCGCGCCCGGGATATCAACCCCCAGATGAAGCTGGCAGCCGTCAACGCACTGGCCGGGATCATCACCGATGAAGAGCTGAACGAGGATTATATCATTCCCGGCGCATTCGATCCCCGCGTGGTGGACCGCATTGCCGCCGCTGTGGCACAGGCCGCCCGTGACACCGGCGTGGCCCGCCTGTAAACGGGGGAACTGCTATGAAAACCATTCCGGCATCCCGCATTGCCGATACCGTGGCAACGCTGTGCATTCAGGCCAACACCCAGCTGCCCGCCGATGTGAAAGCGGCGCTGGATGCGGCACAGGCCGCTGAGCCGTGGCCGCTGGCCAAAACCACTCTGGGCCTTCTGCAAAAGAATCTGGTGGTGGCTGCCGAGCAAAACCTGCCCATCTGCCAGGACACCGGCATGGCCTGCGTGTTCATCGAGCTGGGCCAGCAGGTGCAGATCGAGGGTGATCTGGAGCAGGCTGTCAACGAGGGCGTGCGCCGCGGCTACGGCGAAGGCTATCTGCGCAAAAGCATTACGGGCGACCCGTTAAAGCGCTGCAATACCGATGACAACACCCCCGCGTTTCTTTCGCTGCACCTTGTGCCCGGCGACGAAGTGAAGATCACCGTGGCCCCCAAGGGCGCAGGCAGCGAAAATATGTCGCGCCTGGCCATGCTCAAGCCCGCCGACGGCGTGGAGGGCGTGAAAAACTTTATTCTGGATACCGTGCGCCAGGCAGGCAGCAACCCCTGCCCGCCCATTGTGCTGGGCGTGGGCATTGGCGGCAGCTTTGACAAGTGCGCCTATCTGGCCAAAAAAGCCCTGCTGCGCCCGCTGGATGAGCCCAATGCCGACCCCTATTATGCTGCGCTGGAGCGCCAGCTGCTGGACGAGATCAACGCCATGGGCATCGGCCCGCAGGGCTTTGGCGGCAAAACCACCTGCCTGGGCGTGAGCATTGAAAAAATGGCCACTCATGTGGCCTGCCTGCCGGTGGCGGTGAATATCAGCTGCCATGTGACCCGCCGTGCTTCGGCAAAACTGTGAACAGGGGGAACCAACAATGGAATATAAGCTTACAACACCCCTTACCCGTGAAATGCTGGCCCCGCTGCGTGCGGGTGACACCGTGCTGCTTTCCGGCGTGGTGTACACCGCCCGCGATGCCGCCCATGGGCGCATGGCAGAGCTGCTGGACAAGGGCGAAGCCCTGCCCTTTGATGTGAAGGGTGCAGCGGTTTATTATGTGGGCCCCACGCCCGAGCGCCCGGGCACGGTGATCGGTGCAGCAGGCCCTACCACGGCCGGCCGCATGGATGCCTACACCCCGCGCCTGCTGGACTTGGGCCTTGCCTGCATGATCGGCAAGGGTAAGCGCAGCGAGGCCGTGAAGGAGGCCGTGGTGCGCAACGGTGCGGTGTATCTGGCTGCCATTGGCGGCGCAGGCGCACTGATGGCGGGCAGCGTGAAGCAGCTGGATGTGATCGCCTGGCCTGACCTTGGCTGTGAGGCCGTGCGCAGGCTTGTGGTGGAAAATATGCCCCTTACCGTGCTGCTGGACCCTGTGGGCGGCGATTTGTATCAAAGCGGGCCGGATGCCTATCTGGCAGCTGTAAAATAAAAAAGAAACGGAAGAAGATATAATGGATAAAAATGCGATAAACCAATGGATACCTTTGCTTCGTGAGAAAGCAAAGGTATGGGTGTCGCTTTTTATGGTGCTGGTTCTGGCTATAGGATGGATGACGATCGATGGCTATAATGCCGGGGCTGATCAAGGCCCGGAAGAAGACATTTTGTTTATGAATTTGAAAGCCTATGCAGGACTTGTACTGGATGAAAATAAAAGCTCATATATGCAGAGCCTTGGCGAAAATGATGTATTAACAGATAAAGAACGAGACCATGGCGCAGCGGCTATGTATCTGCTGGCACCGTTTACGGCTATGTCGTCTTTGCGAAATGATTCGAGAAATTTTGTTCATGTTTATCGCATGGTCGTATTTTTGGTGTTCTGGATAGGGCTGTTGGCGTTGTATGCTTTGGTTAAAAAAATGACGCAAAGCCGCTTGGCCGGTATTCTGGCCGTGCTGATGCTATGGCTCAGCCCCCGTTTCTTTGCCGAGAGCGTGTATAATAACAAAGACGGATTATCGCTGGCGACGATGCTGATGGCTTTGTATTGCGGCTATTTATTTCTGGAAAAGCAAAATTGGAAAACGATTCTGCTGTTTGGTTTTACCAATGCGCTGGCGATCAACACGCGTATATCCGGATTTTTTTCTTTTGGTTTGGTAGGGCTGCTTTACATATTCACGCTGACAGCAGAGAAAAAGTGGAGCAGAAAGGCGCTGCTTTTCGGTGTGGCTGCGGTGCTGAGTACGGCTTTATGCTTCGTCTTATTGACTCCGGCCTGCTGGAAAGGGCATTTTGTTGAATTCTGGCAATATTACTTTGTGAATTCAAGCTCATTCACACGCTGGAAGGATTGGACGATGGAAGCGGGGCAGGTCTTTCATACCACGCTCAGGCCGATCCCGGCTTGGTATCTGCCTGTGTGGATCGCAGTGACGACTCCGCCGATTTTTCTCTTACTCATTCTGGGCGGAATAATAAGCGTGCTGGTATTGACGATCCGTGTGCTTCGCCAAAAAGTGTGGCCGGAACGCTTCGTTTGCTTCAGAATCCTTTTGGGAATACTGCTCCTTATGGCGTATCTCAGTGTGGTAATAGGAAAAAGCAACCTCTACAACGGATGGCGGCACTGCTATTTTATGTATGGCCCTATGGTGATTCTGGCAGTGTGCGCAGTGTGCGATTTTATGCATATATGTGCATCCAAACGGCTGCGGAAGGGCGGCGCCCTTTTGCTGACACTTCAGATGCTTTTATGCGTTGTGATAATTGCAAAAACATATCCATACGAATTTGCTTACTTTAATCTGCTGGCAGGCGCACACCCGGAAGAAAACTGGGAGGTGGACTACTGGGGAATAGGAGCAAAGGATGCATTGGAAAAAGTGTATGATTCCATTGGCCCCTGCTCGGTATCGGATGCAACAGAGTATACAACCTTACACGCATGGGAGCAATCTTCGGATGAACTGCGAGCGGCTATAGAAATTACACCTAATGAAAAATCGGACTACCTTCTGATCGATGTTGGCCGTATGAACAGATTGCTGAAGGCATCCGCCTCGCAATGGTGGAAGGGTGGCACGGGAATTTATGTGCTCCATGTTTTGAAGGAACAGTGCGAGCCCGTGATGACCTTCTATAGCGGCCGAACCCTTGTTTATGCGCTGTATGAAAATCCATGGGTATAATTGGGCTGTAACCTTTTTGTAACAAAAAGCCTATTGACTTTATCCGCTTAAAGCGTATAATGTAGCTAAACCGATGAGGCAGAGATAAAATCTTTAGCGCACTCACAGAGAGCCCGGGCAGCTGGAAACGGGCAGTAAGCGGAAAGAGCAAATGGACTGCCGAGGGCGGGTGGAAAGGCGCAAGCCGAGTATGGCCCGACGGGAATTCCCGTTACAGAAAAGGGGAGTGTTGGCTCCCGTGAGGGGCTGTAGCCGTGCATAGGGGCACGGGGCAGCAAGCAAGGTGGCACCGCAAGATTGAATTTTTTCAGTCCTGTCCTTGTGTATTTACTACACACAGGGGCAGGGCTTTTTGTTTTATCCAACCAATCAGCAAAAAGCCTGTCCCGACAAAAAGGGCAATGCCCAAAGGAGAAAGTATTATGAAAAAGATGATCGCTTCCGCTATGGCCGCCATGATGGCCGTTTCGCTCACTGCCTGCGGTTCTTCCGCCGCATCCTCTGCCATTGCAAGCTCGGTGCCCGCTTCGGCCCCCGCCTCGGCACCTGCTTCGGCAGACAACAGCCACTTCAAGGTGGGCATCATCAACTATGTGGATGATCCCAGCCTGAACCAGATCCAAACCGCCATTGAGGAAGAGCTGGCCGCAAACGGCATCAGCTATGACAGCTACAACGCACAGGCCGACCAGTCCACCATTACCACCATTGCCAGCCAGATGATCGAAAACGGCGTGGATATGATTATTCCCATTGCAACGCCCACGGCTATGGTGGTGCAGAACCTCACCGAAGAAAACCAGATCCCCGTGGTGTTCGCCGCTGTGTCGGACCCTGTGGGCGCAGGCCTGGTGGCCGATCTGAACGCCCCCGGCGCCAACATCACCGGCACCTCGGACGCACTGGATACCGCCAATGTGTTTAACCTGATCGAGGCACTGAACCCCGATATGACCAAAATCGGCCTTTTGTACGATGCCAGCCAGGATTCCAGCACCAAGGCCATTGAGGAAGCCGAGGGCCGCCTGAACGAGCTGGGCATTGAGTATGAGGCCAAAACCGGCACCACCACCGATGATCTGGCACTGGCCGCACAGGCTTTGTGTGACGATGGTGTGCAGGTGGTGTTTACCCCCACCGACAACACCGTGCAGGTGGCCGAGCCCAGCATCTACACCATTTTTGAGGAAGCCGGTGTGCAGCACTTCGGCGGCGCTGATTCCTTTGCACTGGTGGGTGCTTTCTGCGGCTACGGCGTGGACTATGCAAACCTTGGCACCGAAACCGCCAAAATGGCTGTGAACATTCTGGAAAACGCCCAGAACCCTGCCGAGGTTCCCGTGCAGTTCTTTGATAACGGCAAGGCTTCCATCAACACCGATGTGTGCGCAGCACTGGGCCTTGACTTTACCGAGGTTTCCAAAACGCTCGAACCCCTGTGCACAAAGGTGGAGGGCCTTGCAACCGGCGCAGAATTCTAATACAATAGAACTTATAAACCCTATGGCAACCCCGCACAATTCCCGCCTGACGGCTTAAGCGCCGCTGCCGCGGCTGCGAAGCACAATCTGCGTTGCAAAAATGCTCGATAATACACAAAGTATTATCTGCGCTTTTTGCTTAGCAGCTTGCATTTCTCGCTCGCTGCATCGGCACTTAGAATTATGCGGTATTGCCCTATCACTTGCACAGCTGCAAAAAACAGGCTGTAAAAAACGCACAGGGGCTGGCCCGGTTCGGCCAGCCCCCTGTGCCTTACCCGGAGGATGTTATGACTTCACTCATCAGCATATCCATGCTTCAAACAGCGCTGGAGCAGGGCTGTATTCTGGCTCTGGTCACGCTGGCATTATATGTGAGCTTTACCACGCTCAATCTGTGCGATCTGGCCACAGACGGCACATTCACGCTGGGCTGTGCCCTGTGCGCTCAGGTGGCGCTGATGGGGCACCCGTTTTTGTCGCTGCTGGCCGGTGTGGCCGTGGGCGCAGTTTCGGGCTTTATCAATGCCTTTTTGCAAACAAGGCTGAATGTGCAAAGCATTCTGGCGGGTATCATCATCAACACCGGGCTTTACACCGTTAATCTGGCGGTGATGGGCCTGGGCAGCAAGGGCGGCTTTGCCAGCAATGTGAACATGAACAAGGCCGTTACCATCTTCGATCTGGCCAAGCAGTATCTGCGCCCGGTGGTGGGCGACTGGTATAAGCTGGCGGTGCTGGGCACCGTTGCCGTTCTGGCGGCGCTGGCCATCAAATGGTTTATGGGCACGCGCCTTGGCCTTTCGGTGCGCGCCACGGGCGACAATGCCGATATGGTGCGTGCTTCCAGCATCAGCCCGGCCCTTACCATCACGGTGGGCCTGTGCATCGCCAATGCCCTCACGGGCCTGGCAGGCGGCCTGCAGAGCCAGTATCAGAAAAGCTGCGATATCAACATCGGCACCGGCATGGTCACCATTGCGCTGGCCAGCCTGATCATTGGCCAAACGCTGGTGGGCAGCCGCGGCGGCGTGGGGCGGCGCATTTTCGGTGTGCTGCTGGGCAGCGCACTGTACCGCTTTATCATTGCACTGGCGCTGCGCCTGAATATGAACGCCAACTGCTTAAAGCTGGTTTCGGCCATCATTGTGGCGGTGGCCATTGCCAGCCCGGGCGCAAAAAAATGGATCGCATTGCAAAAGCATAAAATGCAGGCCAAGGCCGCCAGAAAGGGGAGAATGTGACCATGCTGAAAATCGAGGGAGTTACCAAAACATTCAACCCTGGCACCGTAAACGAAAAAAAGGCGCTGCAGGGTATTGACCTGTACATGGAAAAAGGCGATTTTGCCACCATCGTGGGCAGCAACGGCGCGGGCAAATCCACACTGTTCAATGCCATTGCGGGCAGCTTTGTTCCGGACGATGGCTATATTGAGCTGGACGGGCAGGACATTACCTTTTTGCCCGATCACAGGCGCAGCAAAAGCATCGGCCGCCTGTTTCAGGACCCTCTGCGCGGCACTGCCCCGAACATGACCATCGAGGAAAATCTGGCGCTTGCATATCTGCGCGCCAGCACACACCAGCGGGCCTATTTCAGCCGCATCAACAAAAAGGAAAAAGAGCGCTTCCGCGAGCAGCTGAGCCTTTTGCACATGGGCCTTGAGGACCGTATGCGCCAGCCGGTGGGGCTTTTGTCCGGCGGCCAGCGGCAGGCCCTTACGCTGCTGATGGCCACGCTGGTAACGCCCAAGCTGCTGCTGCTGGACGAACACACCGCCGCGCTGGACCCCGGCACCGCTGAAAAGGTGCTGGAGCTCACCAAAAAGATCGTGGCCGAAAACAATATCACCTGCCTGATGGTCACGCACAATATGCATCAGGCGCTGGAAATGGGCAACCGCACCCTGATGATGGATTCCGGCCGCATCGTGCTGGATATTAAGGGCGAGGAACGCGCCGGTATGACGGTGGACGATCTTTTGCAGCGCTTTGCCGTGGGGGCGGGCAAACGCTTGGATAATGACCGTATCCTGCTTTCCAAAATGGAAAAATAAATACGAAAAACCGGGAAAACCGCGTGCGTGCGGCTTTCCCGGTTCTTTTTTATGGCTTTTTCCGGCCCGGCCGATGCAGAAAAAGGGCCGGGCCGGGAGAGGCAGGGAAAACAAGGCAAAAAAGTTCAGCTGGCGCTGCTTTTTTTGCGCTCGATCATTTTATAAAGGAAAACGATGGCGGCGCCAACGCAGAAGATGCCCACAAAGCACAAAAAGATCGTGCCGCTGTGGGGGGAATTTACGGTCGTGGCGCTTGGGACGGGCTCCTTCGGAACGATGGAACACGAGGAAAGAATGGATTGAAAATCCTCATAATCCTCGGAACCAAGAGTGCCGGTGAAAACGAAGGAATACACAGAGGAGCTGCCGTCGTTCGTCAGCCAAACCTCCATGTCATGGCCGGTATCAGAGAGAGGCCCGCTTTGAATGTGGGTAACATAGAATTCTTTGGAGCGGATATATTCCAGGCGAACATCGCTTTCATCGGTTTGATAAATCTCGGCAACATCCTGCGCGGAAAAATAGTCAGAAATAGGGGGAACCTCAGCAGCATCCTCACGGGGCAAATCTTTCGAGAAAAGGAAGGAGGCATCCTGATTGAAATAGAGGAAATACGAGGGAGAAAAGGTTTGATAACCAACGGCGTGCAGCATAGTGCCCCGCTCAACGGATTGGTCTTTATACCAGCCAGCCGGAACACTAAAGGAAATACCGGTTACAGGGTCGGTGCAAAAGGAGGACTGGTTGGCAATAGGATATTCATTGTAGGAGGCTTTGAAGAGTATATCCTGCAGCGCGGCTTCTTCCTCTGGCGTGAAATCGTCCTGATAAGAGCGCATATAATAATTGACATAGGTATAATTCTGCAAGGTGACATACATCGTGGTGTAAGAGGGGGAAGCGGGGTCGGTTTGCTTATACTTGCAATAGGCGTATTTGATCCCGTTGATGGTTTTGAACCCGTAATCATAAACCGAGTCAGACAGATCGAACACAGTGTCTTCAAAATCACTTTTGAGCTGATCTTCGTCAAAATCATCGTAGGACTGAACATCCGCTTCAGCAAGCTGTACCGAAAACTCCACATGATCGTCAGGGACGAAGGCATAAAAATAACAGTGGCCCTCCTCCATGTAATCCATCACATCGTCATAATCCAGCTTCAGCTCGGAAAAAATAGGCTCGCTGGGAGAACTGTCCGGCAGGGCATAATACTCAAATCGATCCGGAATAGTAAGGGTCACCCTGCCGTCATCCAGCATAAAAAGATATTCATAGCCCTCGGCATAGGCCGCAGCCCCCAGCAAAACAGATAGGGCCCCCGCAGCAAAAACAGCCCACATTTTTTT
>ERZ1034915.788-NODE-788-length-20176-cov-7.636449_pt1 | contig 20176 bp, 16 predicted proteins | sample MGYA00520592_ERZ1034915 | MGnify/ENA primary metagenome ERZ1034915 (study PRJEB33766, sample SAMN09781787) | gut metagenome | biome: gut microbiome | host: Homo sapiens | place: Madagascar | study: EMG produced TPA metagenomics assembly of the PRJNA485056 data set... | reverse complement strand
TTCACACCTTTGTTTTCGCCCAGATCGCCGTTGTTCAGCACTTTACAAATAACTTTGTTACCTTCAATAGCGGTAACTTCCATGCCAATCAGACCATCATCGACCAGAACAGTGTTGCCAACAGACAGGTCGGAAGTCAGGCCTTCGTAAGTTACTGCAACGATCTCATTGTTGCCCACCACAGATTTATCAGTAGTGAAAGTAAAGGTCTGGCCTGCTTTCAGGGAAACGTCATTACCGCCTTCCAGTTTGATGGTACGGATTTCCGGGCCTTTGGTGTCGAGCAGGATGGCTGCTTGTTTGCCGGTTTTGCTCATAACGTTGCGCAAGTTCTGGATGCGCTGACCATGTTCTGCGTAATCACCGTGAGAGAAGTTCAGACGCATGACGTTCATGCCTGCGTCGAGCATCTTGGTTAACATCTCTTCTGATTCGGTTTTCGGGCCGATTGTGCAAACAATTTTCGTCTTTTTCATGACAGTCTTAGTCTTTAAGTTGAGAAGGATTGGAAAATCTGGCTTCAGGGGCGCACGGCCGGGAAGCTAAACCTGTTTTACGAAAAAAATGATGCCTCGCACTAAGGATAGGTGACTTCAATGTAGCGTGCAGAGGAATGTGTGCTTGCGTTTCAGCCCAACAGGAAAGAGTCGTTTTTAGTCGCTGAGTATGACTGTACAAGTGGCTGAAACCATTCAAGTGACAATTGGCGCGCATTATACGCTGAAAAAAGCAAAAAAGGAAAATGAAAACGGTGTTTCAAAACAGAACCTGGCAGATTGATGATATCTGCTAACAACTCTTTTATTTCTGCTCAACATACAGAAACGCGTGTAAGACACGTCATGTTGCGCAACAACCGATAATGCTTTAATTGATTATTTATAGTCTTGCAATAATATCTTGTTTTATTTGTTTGATTTTTAATGATTTTTGTTTTTATCAACAGAGTGATATAAGCTTTTTGTTTCACCTTGCGATGAGCGAAAAGTATGGGTAATCAAACAAAAGAAGACGATTTGTACCGGGAGATGTGCCGGGTGGTTGGCAAGGTTGTTCTGGAAATGCGTGATCTCGGTCAGGAGCCAAAACATATTGTGATAGCAGGTGTATTGCGTACAGCACTAGCAAATCAGCGTATCAAACGTACAGAACTGGAAAAGCAGGCAATGGAGACTGTTATCAAAGCGCTTGCGGGATAACAGAGCTGGAGATGACAATCTTGCCATCTCCAGTTTTTCTATTCTTCGGTGTATATAAGATACTTACGGCGAGATGGTGCGGACTGAGAAATGGCTTTTGCCATCGACTCAGCAATATCAGCACATGCTGTCAATCCCTGAACGAAAGGACGATCATGCATGAGCCACGGGAGTGCCGCAAAGGCAATGCGACCACGGACAATCTCTGGTGACTGTAAAGTATAATCACTGCCTATATCAGGAATATCCTCCCCGGAAGCAGCAAGTTGTTTGCGTAAACGTGGAAAGGGGAGATCATTAATCTTCAATGGCCGCTGGCCCCGCGCGTCAATAAACAGATCAAATGTGTATTTACACTCAGTGGTGGTAATCACAGTCTCGGTTTCGTTAACAGTCATTTCATACTCGTTCCCCAGAGCAAGTACAGTAATAAGGCCTGCTTTATGCAGGGCCAGAAGTCGGCGGATAGATTCGGAAGGTATTGCCGCGTAATTATCTATAAATACCCGCGCGAGCCCCTTACTAAACCGTTGACTGTCTTCCTCATTAAGGTGAGGGACGATTTCCTGAACCACCTCGTGTAGCCGCAAAATGGTATAGCGCCAGGGCACAGTATATTTCTGACGTTTATTTCGCTCTACCTCCTGAAGATTCGCTTCTGCCCACAGAAATGGATCATGACTTTTCCGCTCAGCAAACCAGGCGGTGGCAAAACTATCTGCATCCAGAGTATTTAAGGCAATGCTTTGGCACCATGCGGGATCAGCAACTTCTAATTCCGCAACAATCAGGCGGAATATCCTGTTGAGTAAACCTTGTGAGCCAGCTGCAATTTCTTGTTCAATCGCCGCAGCAGTTACGATAGTTAAAGATTCGTAGGGAATAGGGCAGTAAAAATCGGCTTCCGGCAGGACACCTGTACGAGACATCAGCGTCAGCTCCAGATTGTCACTATTTTCATTGAGATGAAATCGCAACTGTTTATTGGCTGACTCAGTGAACTTACCGTGCTGAATAGCAACCGCCATTGCTGCATCCAGTCCACTAAGTGAGGTACCCATAATTCCCACTTTACAGGGGGGAATTTTAGCTTCCATTAATCCTGACCATGGACTGGGGAAATAACATCTCGTTGCTTGTGTTTCATCTGGCCAAACGTGCCCGGTAGCAATGACAGCGAGATCGAACTCCCCGGCATCGCTACTGTTTTCAGCCCATATACGCACGCCCTTTGTCGTAGCTTCGATATCGGTGACGCGGCAGGACTCGTGAATATTAACTATAAAATGTTGTGCTTTAGCCCGCTTCACCAATTGCAAAAATTGCGCACGAAAATATTCGCCGAGCAAGATCCTTGGCAAAAACTGACGGTCGTGTAACGTAGCGCGTTGAATACCATAGCGCGCGAGATGCTCATCACTCTGCTGTTGTAACCATTCCAGATAAGTAATATTTACTGGTGGGATTTCTATACTCGCAATGTTAGCCAGCATGATTTTCGAGTTATCTTCGTCGCTGTAGGGCATCCCGACACCCGCTTCATCAGCCTGTTCAAAAAGAGTGACAGAAACCGGCGTTTGCTGTTCAAGGAGGGAGTTTAAGGTGTAGATCCCGGTGGGTCCGCCTCCCACAATGGCTATTCTTCTCATTATCAGTTACCCATTTTTATTGTTTATAAGGTTGTCAGTCTTCCAGGCAATAACGTCGTACCTGATAAGTGTGGATGAAAATGGGCATTGTTCCAGCGGGGGGATTATTTTCGGAAGGGGCTTAAAACCGGGGGAATAATCCCCCTGAAAAAATGAAAAGTTAATCCAGCTTTGCTTTATTGATCTGGCTTAATGGGATATTCACATCAAAAACTTTGGCAATCACTTCTTCCACACCCAGATTTTTCAGGCGTGCAGTATGTTTTTCCAGATAGGCGAGAGCTGTTTCTTCGCTGGCAAACAGGTAGATTCCTCCCGCTTCATGATTTTTTTCACTTTCAGTCCAGACTTTCCACAGAAAACCCGGTTCCTGATTAATGGTTTCTGCCAGTGGGCGTAGCTGTTCTGCCATTTCGTTACCAAAAGGGCCATTAAATGCAAAATGGAGTTGTAATAAAGTTGCCATCGCTTATCTCCTTCGTTAAACAACATGAAGGGTAGTGTAAGACGATTAATGCTTTGAATATAGAGGAGAAAAAAGGAATTTTAGAAGTGGCACCAGATTGAATAAATCTGGTGCGTCCGAGTGGACTCGAACCACCGACCCCCACCATGTCAAGGTGGTGCTCTAACCAACTGAGCTATGAACGCAATGTTGTGGGTGACAACGGGGACGAATATTAGCGGCAGAGATGGGAGGAGGCAAGAGGCAAATGGTAATTTTCTTCCGTTTTTCACTCGATTGCGGAGGAAACATGCAAAATGTTGACAGAATAGCCGCCGTCAGGCGGCTATTGCTGGTTTATCGCGCAGCACGTTGCAGAATAATTGCCGAAGGCAGGCGTTGTAAGTAACGCATCCGCAGCATCATCATAATGGCCGCTGAGGTCAGACCAATAATAAAGCCAATCCAGAAGCCCGCCGGCCCCATGGGCTGCACGACCAGGTCGGTCAGGGCGAGAATATATCCGCTCGGTAATCCCAACACCCAGTAAGCGGTGAACGTGATAAAGAAGATAGAACGCGTATCTTTATAACCACGGAGAATACCGCTACCGATAACCTGAATTGAGTCAGAAATTTGATAAACCGCAGCCAGTAACATTAAATGTGCCGCGAGGGTGATGACTTGCGGATTATCGTTATACAGCAGGGCAATTTGTTCACGGAACGAGACAGTAAAGATCGCCGTCACTGTCGCCATACATACACCTACCATGAGTCCGGTACGAGCAGCTGTTTGGGCATCAAGTGTTGAGCCTTGTCCCAGACGGTAACCAACGCGGATCGTCACAGCAGCTGACAAAGACAGCGGTAATACGAACATCAGAGAGCTGAAGTTCAGGGCAATCTGGTGACCGGCCACATCGACAATTCCGAGTGGGGATACTAACAACGCAACCACGGCGAAGAGTGTAACCTCAAAGAATAACGCCAGGGCAATAGGCAAACCTAACTGAACAAGGCGCTTCATTACCGCTGTATCTGGTTTACCTGAATGCTGTTGATTACGGATATCACGCATAGAGCGCGCGTTTTTCACGTAAGAGAGCATAGCGACAAACATGACCCAATAAACGGCCGCAGTCGCAACGCCACAACCAACACCACCCAGCTCCGGCATACCGAAATGACCATAAATGAACACATAGTTCACGGGGATGTTCACCAGCAAGCCGATAAATCCCATTACCATTCCCGGTTTGGTTTTGGCGAGTCCCTCACACTGGTTACGAGCTACCTGGAAGAAGAGATAACCTGGCGCACCCCAGAGCAGTGCGCGTAAGTATCCTACGGCTTTGTCTGCCAGAGCAGGATCAATGTTATCCATAGCGCGAATGATATAGCCCGCATTCCATAGCACCAGCATAATCAACAGCGAAACAAATCCTGCCAGCCAGAAACCTTGTCGCACCTGATGAGCGATACGCTCACGGCGACCAGAACCGTTAAGCTGCGCGATAACCGGAGTCAATGCCAGTAACAGGCCATGGCCAAACAAAATGGCGGGTAGCCAGATAGATGTACCAATAGCAACTGCCGCCATGTCCGTGGCACTGTAGCCACCGGCCATGACCGTATCAACAAACCCCATTGCGGTTTGGGCGATTTGCGCGAGAATCACCGGAATAGCTAACGCTAATAACTGACGCGCTTCATTTATGTACTTCTGCACGTGAACACCTTTTATATTGTTGTTATATGAGAGACTAAAAAAGCCGCCTCGAGAGGCAGCGAAAAGAAGAATCTGAGGAATTTTCAGTCTATTGTAGCGAGGAATTATTAATTCTCCAGTGAAAAAATAGCCATTTAGATTGCTTTACTGGCAAGCTGATTTTCCTCCTGCTATTGTGCAGAACATTATGAGTTAATTAATTTCAGGAGTTGCAGGTATGTTTACCGGTATTGTGCAAGGCACGGCGAAGTTGGTGTCTATTGATGAAAAACCTAACTTTCGGACTCACATCGTGGAGTTGCCTGACTATATGCTTGATGGGCTGGAAACTGGCGCATCGGTGGCCCATAACGGATGTTGTCTTACCGTGACCGAAATTAAAGGTAACCAGGTTAGTTTCGATCTGATGAAAGAGACGCTGCGTATTACCAATCTTGGTGAACTGCAACCAGGTGACTGGGTGAATGTTGAGCGTGCAGCCAAATTCAGTGATGAAATTGGTGGGCATCTAATGTCGGGTCATATTATGACCACAGCAGAAATTGCCAAAATATTAACCTCGGAAAATAACCGCCAGATTTGGTTCAAAGTGCAGGATAAGCAACTGATGAAATACATCCTGTATAAAGGATTCATCGGTATTGATGGAATAAGCCTGACAGTGGGTGAAGTTACACCAACGCGTTTTTGTGTGCATCTCATTCCAGAAACACTGGAGCGTACAACGTTGGGTAAAAAGAAACTGGGAGAGCGCGTTAATATTGAAATCGATCCGCAAACGCAGGCGGTGGTAGATACCGTAGAGCGCGTACTGGCTGCGCGCGAAAATGCGTTGAAAGAGCCAGGCAGCGAGACGCAGGTCTGAAAGCAATGATGGCTACCCCCGCATTTCGCGGGGGGTTTAGTTAGCGAGGAACGCGTAAACCGTGTTCAACACCACGTGAGAAAACGACCTGCCAGAGCTGAATATCGCGGGCGCGAAACGCTCCGGCACAGGCATTCAGGTAGTAAGTAAACATACGCTTGAAGCGTTCGCTATAGTTATCGGCAATTTCTGGCCAGGCGGCAAGAAAGCGTTCATACCATGCCATCAGCGTCGTGTCATAATCTGCCCCAAAGTTATGCCAGTCTTCCATAATGAAATGTGGCTCACTGGCACAGGCAATTTGCCGTACGGAGGGAAGGCAACCGTTAGGGAAAATGTATTTGTTAATCCACGGATCAACATTATGGTCGGTCTTTTTGGAACCGATGGTGTGTAGCAGGAATAAACCGTCTGGTTTTAAATTACGGTCTACCACTTCGAAGTAAGTGTTGTAATTCTTTGGCCCGACATGTTCGAACATCCCAACCGAAACGATCCGATCAAACTGGTCGTTAAGATCACGATAATCTTCCAGCAGAATCTCCACATCTAGCCCGGCGCAACGTTCCTGAGCCATTTTTTGTTGCTCAGCAGAAATCGTTACCCCAACAACACTGGCACCATAATGAGTGGCAAGATACTGCGACAAGCCGCCCCAGCCACAGCCGATATCCAGAACCCGCATCCCTGGTTTCAAATGCAATTTTTCGCAAATCATTTTCAACTTCGCTTGCTGGGCAGCTTCCAGGTTATCGGCATCTTTCCAGTAAGCGCAGGAATATTGCATGTAGGGATCAAGCATTCGGCTGAATAGATCATTACCCAAATCGTAATGTTCTTTGCCCACTATCCAGGCGCGTTTTTTACTTTGCAGGTTGAACAAGCGAGCGCTTGCAATACGGAGTGTGTCTTTGAGATGGCGGGGGAGTTGGTTTTCCAGACCGGCGCGCAGGACTTTGCTAAAGAACATATCGAGTCTGTCGCATTCCCACCAGCCATCCATGTAACTCTCACCCAAGCCCAGCGATCCTTCCTGCAAAACGCGTTTAAAAAAATCGGGGTTTTTGACACGAATATCCGCCGGTGCTGAGCCATTGATTGTAATGTCAGCACGGCTAAGTAATTCGTTGGCGATGCGATACCAGTCATCATCCGGTACGCTAACTTCTTCTATACACGATGAACTCATAGCTTCTCCATCACTGGTCGGTGATCAGAACCTTAAAACAGCGTAGTCGCTTTTATGGCTTTGTGAGAAATCTCACGGAAAAATTCCGTGAGCCTGGAATCCGACGTAGAACAGAGGAAGGGAGAAACCCTTGCCGAAATGACCATCCATAGTAAACCGGGAACATCCTGATCCCGTTAACGCATAATAATTATCGTCTTTTTTAACAACTGAAAATTAGTATAGGCCGCAAAAACCATTCATACAACAGAAAAATCTTAGCGACCTATCCATAAATCATATCAATTTATCAGTGCGATTCACCGTGTGCCATATCGCTACGCTGACAGCATTCGTTCGCAGTTTCTGCATGGCTTTGCATCTTATAGCCCACAGTAACCAACACAACAGTGGCTAACATCACGCTGGTTGTGGTCAGTAACGGGGTGCTGATAAGCCAGGAAACCACCAGGCTTGCGAGAAAGCATAATCCCAACTGCAGAGTATTTTGCAACGCAGCTGCACGTCCGGTCGCTTGCGGGAACGGACGTAACGCCTGCGCCACAACAATCGGGTAGATCGCACCATTGGCAATCGCCATCACACAGAACGGAATTAAAATTTCAACCAGCGAAACGTGATTGATAAAGCTGGTCGCCCAGGTGGCAATAACGCTCAGCGCAAACAGTACCAATAACCAGGGCAACATTTGCTGGCCATGCCATTTCTGCAATGCCGCACGGCAACCATAACCACCAATCAGGAAAGCGATAGTCTGTGGAACATAACTCAAACCAATCACCGCCGGGGTGTAACCCATTTCACTGAGAATGAATGGCGAACCTGTCAGCCAGGCGAAAAAGCTGGCAGAACACGCTGCATAAATCAGCACATTGCCACGGTAAGCCTTTGAACGCAGCAGGGTAGTGAAAGTGAGTGACTGCTGCTTATTTTCCTGATTTTTACGCGCAGGTTTAAGGCGCAGAGCAGGAATCATCAACAAGACAGTGATGGCAAACAGCGTGGCAAAAATGGATTGCCATGAAAAATGCACCAGTAGCCAGCTTCCCACTAACGGCGCCAGGGCAGGAGATAACCCCACCAGCGGCATAATCGTGGCGAAAATACGGTTTACTTTTTGCGAAGGATAATAATCGGTCACCAGTGCCTGCCAGATAACCGCTGCGGCACAGACACCAATCGCCTGGATAAAGCGCAAAACGAGTAATCCTACAGCGTTAGTGACCCACAGCATCCCCAAACTTCCGAGGGCAAAGATGGTCAGGCCAAGCAGCAGTATTGGTTTACGACCATAACGGTCTGATAGCGGTCCCCATAACAGCTGCGCGACGGCAAAGCCCGCCAGAAACAGACTGAGACTGGCACTAACGGCAGAAGCCGGGGTTTGCAGATCTGCCTGTATAGCGGCGAAAGCAGGTAAATACATATCGGTTGCCAGGAAACCGAGTACGCTTAAACCTGCCAGCCAGACTAAAAATCCTTTCCCAGGTTGCATAATTCATTCTCTGTAGTTATCAGTAAGACATCGGCGCAAAGTGTAGGGAGTGAAATTCTGATTGTGAAACGTTAATATTTGACGGGTGATTTCAAAAATTTTGTAGGCAGAATATGTGGTCTGAATACTCTCTTGAAGTGGTTGATGCGGTGGCGCGCAATGGCAGCTTTAGCGCAGCAGCACAGGAATTACATCGAGTGCCTTCTGCCGTCAGCTATACCGTAAGACAACTGGAAGAATGGTTAGCGGTGCCTCTTTTCGAACGCCGACACCGTGATGTAGAACTGACTCCGGCGGGAGCATGGTTTCTGAAAGAGGGGCGATCTGTTATCAAAAAAATGCAGATCACGCGACAACAATGCCAGCAAATTGCCAATGGGTGGCGAGGTGAGTTGGCCATCGCGGTGGATAACATTGTTCGTCCAGAACGTACACGTCAATTGATCGTCGATTTTTACCGTCATTTTGACGATGTTGAATTGCGCGTATTCCAGGAAGTCTTCAATGGTGTCTGGGATGCACTGGCTGACGGACGTGTGGAACTGGCTATAGGCGCGACACAAGCGATTCCTGTAGGGGGGCGCTATACGTTTCGCGATATGGGAATGTTGAGTTGGTGTTGCGTGGTTGCCAGTCATCATCCACTGGCAGCAATGCCGGGGCCATTAAGTGATGATACGTTGCGCAACTGGCCCTCGTTGGTGCGTGAAGACACATCAAGAAATCTACCAAAACGTATTACCTGGTTGTTGGATAACCAAAAAAGGGTAGTGGTACCGGACTGGGAGTCTTCAGCTACCTGTATTTCCGCTGGGTTATGCATGGCGATGGTACCTACGCATTTTGCCAAGCCGTGGATCGACAGCGGTAAATGGGTAGCGCTACAGCTTGAAAATCCATTCCCGGACGCTGCCTGTTGTCTTACCTGGCAGCAAAACGATATGTCACCAGCGCTCGCCTGGTTGCTGGATTATCTGGGAGACAGCGAAACGCTGAATAAAGAGTGGTTGCGGGAGCCAGAATCGGCTCCCACAAAGACATCTTAACGACGATAGTCGCGGAAAGGACCATCTGCGACAGAACGACGTTCAATCAGGCGCGGATGTACTTCAATGGATTGCGGTTCTTCACGCTTATTCACAATACGGTCCAGCAACATGTTGAATGCTGTTTCGCCCAGTGAATCTTTTGGCTGGTGAATAGTTGTCAGTGCTGGCGTGAAGTAACGGGCGTTGCGCACGTTATCATAACCGATCACTGAAATATCTTGTGGTACACGCAGGCCCATTTCATCGGCAGCACACAATGCACCCATGGCCATGATATCGCCACCACAGAAAACTGCCGTGGGGCGATGCGTTTGCGCAAGAATCTGCTGCATTGCGCGATAACCAGATTCTGGTTCGAAATCTCCCTGTACGATCCAGTTTTCCGGCACTTTAATCAGCGCTTCTTCCATCGCTTTCATAAAGCCTGCCAGACGACCCGCGCCGGTATTACGTTCCAGAGGTCCGGGGATTACGCCGATATCGCGGTGTCCACGTTCAATCAGGTAACGACCTGCCATGTATCCGCCTTCAAAAGCGTTATCAATCACGGCATCGGTGAAATCAGCTTTTGCCTCACCCCAATCCATGACCACCATTGGGATGTGGCGATACTCTTCCAGCATGGTGAGCAAGGGCTCTGGATATTCAGAACACATTACCAGCAATCCATCCACGCGCTTTTGCGCCATCATGGAAAGGTAAGCACGTTGCTTTTCCAGGTTGTTCCAGGCATTACCCAAAATCAGCGTGTAGCCTTTCTGGAAGCAGTTTTTCTCAACCGCTTCAATGATTTCCGCAAAATAAGCAGCTTCACTACTGGTTGCCAGCAGGCCGATTGACTTGGTGTGGTTAACCTTCAGACTTCGAGCAACGGCGCTCGGAGAATAATGCAATTCTTTGATTGCTGCCCAGACGGCATTACGGGTTTCTTCCGCAACAAAGCGTGTTTTGTTGATTACGTGTGACACAGTTGTAGTGGAAACGTTTGCTCGCTTCGCTACATCTTTAATTGTTGCCATTACATCTCACTCCAGACCCGATCCATAACTCCATTAAATGCCAGGTAAACGTTTGCCTTTACACACCCTGAGCGCAACGTCAGGGTTGCGGCACGCCGGAAAATACGACACGGAACGACAGGAAGGGGTCAATGGCCGGTACGCTATACTTGTAAGCGTGGAATTTTGGCCGATCTTGACCAAAAGGGGAAGTGCTAAAAACAGTTATCACGCTAAATGGCGGGAGATTTTTAGCCAAATGTATGCAAAAATGCGCTACATCACTTTTTGTGTGGGAATAAAAAGGAGAAAACTTGATGAGCAATGATCTGAAATACTCTTTAATTACGACCTTAATCGTCCTCGCTTTGATCGTTGCGGGTGGTCTGACCGCAGCTCTGCACTGATTTTTACCCCGAGGGAGAATTCTCTCCCTCATTCGCTCTTCTCCAATTGTTAGCAAATCTGCAAAAGTGTTTTGTAAATTTGTTATTTTCATTATTTTGTGATTGATGTCATGCTTTTCTCCACTTACTTAGGTATCGCGTAAAACGCGAAGACGTGGAGTCGAAGCATGAAGATAAATTATCCCTTGCTGGCGCTGGCAATTGGCGCATTTGGTATTGGGACAACGGAATTCTCCCCAATGGGCTTGTTGCCTGTGATCGCTCGTGGTGTGGATGTCTCCATACCTGCGGCTGGTATGTTGATTAGCGCCTATGCCGTGGGAGTCATGGTTGGTGCGCCTTTAATGACATTGTTACTTTCTCATCGCGCCCGACGTAACGCCCTGATTTTTCTGATGGCAATCTTTACGCTTGGTAATGTACTTTCTGCGATTGCGCCAGATTACACCACATTAATGCTGTCACGTATTTTGACCAGCCTTAACCATGGCGCCTTCTTCGGTCTTGGTTCGGTTGTCGCTGCAAGCGTAGTGCCTAAGCACAAGCAGGCGAGAGCCGTTGCCACGATGTTTATGGGGTTGACGCTGGCTAATATTGGTGGCGTACCCGCAGCCACCTGGCTTGGTGAAACAATTGGCTGGCGAATGTCCTTTATGGCAACGGCAGTGTTAGGGGTGGTTTCAATGGTCAGTCTTTGGTTCTCTTTACCAAAAGGTGGGGCAGGGGCACGGCCAGATGTCAAAAAAGAACTGGGTGTGCTGTTACGACCGCAAGTGCTCTCAGCACTGCTGACCACGGTACTGGGCGCGGGGGCCATGTTTACGCTCTATACCTATATCTCTCCTGTATTACAAACCATTACCCATGCGACGCCTGTGTTCGTAACGGCAATGCTGGTGTTGATTGGTGTTGGTTTTTCTATCGGCAATTACCTGGGCGGCAAATTTGCTGATCGCTCTGTGAATGGAACGCTAAAAGGCTTTTTATTCTTGCTGATGGTGATTATGTTGCTGATTCCATTCCTGGCACGCAATGAGTATGGTGCCGCGGTCGCGATGGTTGTCTGGGGGGCGGCTACCTTTGCTGTTGTTCCACCATTGCAAATGCGGGTGATGCGCGTTGCCAGTGAAGCGCCGGGGCTATCTTCTTCGGTCAATATTGGGGCGTTTAATTTAGGAAACGCTTTAGGTGCGGCAGCTGGTGGCGCGGTGATATCCGGCGGCCTGGGCTACAGTTTTGTTCCGGTGATGGGGGCAATCATTGCCGGGGTGGCGTTACTGCTGGTGTTTATTTCGGCGCGTAAACAACCTGAGGCGGTATGCGTGGCGGGTTGATAGCAAACAAAAACGCAGAAGGGAAAGCCTTCTGCGTTATCACAATTACTCAGCGAAGTTTTTCGCAGCAAATTCCCAGTTTACCAGTGCCCAGAAATGCTCCAGGTAGCCAGGACGTGCATTACGATAGTCGATGTAGTAAGCGTGTTCCCAGACGTCAACGGTCAGCAGTGGTTTCGCGTCAGTAGTCAGCGGAGTGCCCGCGTTAGAGGTCGACACGATAGCCAGTTTGCCATCGCTGTTTTTCACCAACCAGGTCCAGCCAGAACCAAAGTTTTTGATAGCCGCATCAGTAAACTGTGCTTTGAAGTCAGCAAAGCTACCGAAAGAGGCTGCGATGGCTTCCGCGAGTTTACCTGTTGGTTCACCGCCAGCATTCGGAGCCAGGCAGTTCCAGTAGAAGGTGTGGTTCCAGACCTGAGCGGCGTTGTTAAATACGCCACCTTCAGAGCTACGAATAATCTCTTCCAGAGACTTACCTTCAAACGCGGTACCTTTGATCAGGTTGTTCAGGTTAGTGACATACGTCTGGTGATGTTTGCCATAGTGGTACTCAATGGTTTCCGCAGAGATGTGCGGAGCCAATGCATCTTTGGCATACGGTAGTGCAGGTAATTCAAACGACATTGCTACTCTCCTTCTTCATTATTGGAATTACTCTTCTTAATTCGGGTTGCAGGCAGACGGTAAGCGAACGCAACCATACCCCATTCAACCTGAATTATGACGAGTATACGCACAATAGCCTTATTGTGAGTGAGGATAGGGTAGCAAAATAAAAGGTGAGACAAAAGATGAACTTACCCTGTTGCGTTCACAACAGGGTAAATTTTTAGCGGATGGTTTGTGGGGTCATCACCCGGCGAGCGCCGACATAATGGCGTTGCCAGTAATCTTCACTCAAAGAGGTGATTTTGATTTCCTGACCACTACGCGGCGACTGGATGAATTTTCCGTTACCCACATAAACCCCTACATGATCTGCAGCACCACGACCTCGGGTACGGAAGAACACCAGATCACCATTTTTCAATTCACTGCGTTCAATGGGCGCCGCATCACGCAGGTGATACATCTCATTAGCAGTACGAGGAATGCGGAATTTAACCAGATCTTTGTAGGCGTAATAAACCAGACCACTGCAATCAAAACCAGTGCGTGGAGATGTACCTCCCCAACGATACGGTTTGCCAATTTGCTGCATTAGTTTGTTCATTGCCGTTTTAGTGGCTTTTTGCACTCTGGCTTTATGGGCATCAGCAATGGTGCCTGGCGCGGCATTACGCACTTTTACACAGACTGGTTTACGCCCTTTACGTGGTGTGCATTTCTCGGTCCAGGCAACAGTCGTTACCTTTTTGGCGGTTGCTTTAGCCTTGTGGCTGGCTGTTTTGCTGACTTTAGCGGGTGATGTGTTAAGACGTTTTTTAGACGATGAGGCGGTTTTACTGCTAGTTTTATTTTTGCTGACGGCTTTTTTATTGGTGTTCTTAATGGCTTTCGCTGTTTTTTTCGTTGTGGTCGTGCTTTTCTTTTTCTCTGCCTTTTGTGTTACATGCGTTGTGGCAGACGTCGTCCTGGCTTGCTTGGAAGCATGGGCCATTGGCGTGAAAGGGAGTGTAGTAAACAGCAAAGCACAGAGCGTGATCGAGATTCGGTTTATCCGCGCCACTGAGCAATCCTCTGTAAAGGCAGGTCCATCATGCCTGCGGGTGATTTACAAAACTCGATGATTCTAAACTAAAGAAAGTAAAAAAGTTAATAGCTTTAATTGTTAAAAATTGCGTTTCGTTAAATAGCGCAAAAAAACGGCGTGATTAACCAGGGCCATACCCTGAGATTGAAACGTGCTCAGCAAGGTCGTAAACAATATTTTCAATGCAACTTTTGGCAACAGGGGATAAAATTAATAAGCGTAATGAAAATGTTATTTTCTGATAGCAGCCTGTGCCGTTACAATGCAGGTTTCTGTCGTAAAGAAGTTAAGGAAGCAAGACAATGAGCTCCACAATCGAAAAAATCCAGCGCCAGATCGCTGAAAACCCGATTCTCCTGTACATGAAAGGTTCGCCAAAACTCCCTAGCTGCGGTTTTTCCGCTCAGGCAGTGCAGGCGCTGTCCGCTTGCGGTGAGCGTTTTGCTTATGTTGATATTTTGCAGAACCCAGATATTCGTGCTGAGTTACCGAAATATGCCAACTGGCCGACATTCCCGCAGTTGTGGGTAGACGGCGAGCTGGTCGGTGGCTGTGATATCGTGATTGAAATGTATCAGCGTGGCGAATTGCAGCAGTTAATTAAAGAAACCGCCGCAAAATATAAAGATCAGACTGACGCTGAATAAATCACCGTCACTGGCTAAGCGCATCTGGCAATTTGGCGTTTGCCATCAGTCTCAGGGGAATCTTGTAAAATAAGATTCCCTTTTTCTTAATCTTATCCCCAGTCCAGCCCCTGGGGGGAACTGGAAAAACCGACTTCGCGTAATGGGGTGAATAACGGTGACTGGCGGACAGGTTTGTCATTGATTTCCAGCAGAGTAAAACGCAATCGAGGCTCACGACGTAGCCCATTGGTTAAGGCTTGTAATACATCTGGCAGCAAAATTTCACTTTCGTCGTGATACCAGACAAGCATTTTCCTTCCTCCCTGAGCCAAATATAACTGTAATCGCCCACCGCAAATCACCACCAATGCACCCGTGCGGCGAGTGGGAACAAGAGAAGATGAATGTTCGGGCCAGGGCAGCAAATATCCCCAGGGATTAGCAGGATCGCTGGCTGACAGGCTAACGGGTGTAAACTTCGCCTTTAGCGCTAAAGTGGCAGCGAGATCACGTAACCGATCGATGGTATTTCTTTCTGCAAACTGTGCGCCTCCTAATCCTTCTACAAAGCGCCCACGTAAAATACGTCCTGTGTCCTCCATACTTCGGCAAAGCGTCTGCATTGCCGGAAATCCACCCGCCAGATTTTCAGCCATAACTGCACGTCTGCTAATAATGCCATAGCGATCAAGTATGTTCTCTGTCTGGGCCAGCATCTGTTCGGTGGTGTCCATGGGCGCTGTTGGCAACAGAGACCAACGTCCGGCAAGAGCGGCGGCATGATAAGACGCTCGCGGCAACGTACTTTCCGGGCGTGGAGCATAGCTTACATGGCCCCGACGCAGTCGGGAGGTTCTTCGCGACTGATGACGAACAGGAGGTGCCGCCCGCGTTAGTGCGCGAAGTGGTGTCCAGATATCACAGGTGATATATCCTTGCCAGACCAACCCCCACAAGGCCTCGTGGAACTGGCTGGCATCTCCCGGTTGAGGAGTAACCTGCAAACTAATTTGTTGTGCAAACCATGCGCCACCAGTAGCCAGTACACGTAAAATTGCGCGCTCTAGCGGTGAGAGCGAAGGAGCATCAAGTGGTGGCAGCGTCAGTGTTTCTGCACAATACTCCTGTAAATGTAAGGCGACCAGACCATCATCTTCACCTAATTTTCTCTGCCCGGACCAGACCACCACACCTGTTGCCAGCAGTTCGTCCAACATTTCTGTTGAATAATCCTGTACGCGTGCAGGAAAGATCTGGCTTTCCCATAACGAGGCTGGAATACCTAACCCGGCGAGTTGTTCAATGACCCGAACCACACCTTCAGTGCCTTCATAGATCCCCTGTGTAGCCTGATTAAACAATGCCGCACTACCATCCGTTGTTGGCAAAATCCCCTGGCACTCCAGAAGCAGGCGGGTATAGATATTCGCAGAAACAGGGCGAGTAGCTTCTCGTGCTGCCTGGAGTGATCGCAGACGCAAGCGGCGAAAGTTCTCTTCACTAATCCACGCTGATTCGTGTTGGTTTGTCTGTTGATGTAGGCATAAAACCAGCCCTTGTTCTCGCAACAATGCTAATTGCTCATCCACCACCGCAACACCAAGACCAAATTGACTGGCTAATTGTTCAGTGCTGAACAAGGTATGGGTATGGATAAAGCGGAGCAATAGATCCCGTAGGGGGGCTTTAACGTGATGCAGTAAGGAATCCGTAATATCGGTGGGTAATTTGATGCCAAGGGCATCACGCAATGTTGCTGCATCTTCCATACTGGCGTACTGATGAGTTCCTCTTATATCCGTTGAGAATATCCGTTTTTCCTCAGCAAGCTGCGCAAGATAATTTTCAATTTCTGCTGTACTGGCGACGTGCCGCGCATTTAATGCTTGCAGATTCATCGGTCCCAGTTCACGCAAAAGGTCGTAAACGCCTTCTTTACCTTTGGCTTGTCTTTCTGCTACCCGCCGTTGCAACTCATCTTCCAGCTGTTGATTAATGCGTGGATCAAGCAGTTCTGTAGGATCACCTTGCCCCAGCAGATTTCGCAATAATTCGCTATCCAGTGCGAGTACTGAAGCTCTTCGCTCAGCCAGTGGGGCATCGGATTGATAGATAAATTCCGCAACATAACCGAAAAGCAGGTTAGCGGCGAAAGGTGAGGGTGTGGTGGTAGTGACTTCAGAAATCTGGATTTCACCACCGTTAAGGCGATGCATTAACTGATGGAGTGACGGCAGATCATAGACATCCTGCAAACATTCTCTTGCTGTTTCCAGAATAATCGGGAAATCAGGATATCCCTGAGCAATTTCCAGTAACTGGCCTGCCCGTAGACGCTGTTGCCAGAGTGGTGTGCGATGCCCTGGCGTACGACCGGGCATTAGCAGTGAGCGAGCGGCACACTCACGAAAGCGCGCGGCAAAAAGCGCGGTATTGCCTACTGCTTCACGTACGATGCGCTCAAGTGTATCTGCATCGAACAAAAACAGAGAAGCATCGGGTAATTTCCCTTCGCTATCTGGCAGGCGTGCAACAATACCATCATCGCTGGCAACAACTGAAGCATCTGCGCCCCAGTGCGCATGCAGCCTTCCGGCGATCGCCAGTGCCCAGGGTTCATGAACTCGACGTCCCCATGGAGAGTGCAGCATGATGCGCCAGTCACCCATTTCATCACGACAGCGCTCCAGCACCAGGTGACGACTGGCAGGAACTACGCCCGTGGCTTCCCGCTGTTCATCAATCAGGCTTTTAATATTGTTGATAACGTTTTCGGCTGCTAACCATGGGGGAAGATTGACATAAAAATTTTCGTTGGAAGCGGCCTGGAGAAAATCGCCTGTCATTTCCCCCAATTCTGCAGGTCGTCCGCTGCCTTCACCGCGCCAGAAGGGCAGACGAGCAGAGCGCCCTGGTGCAGGTGTCACAATCACCTGGTCGCGGGTGATTTGTTGGATACGCCAGGACGTTGCACCGAGGGTGATAATGTCATTAACGCGTGATTCGTAAACCATTTCCTCATCCAGTTCACCTACACGTCGGGAGCCCGCCTGTTCTTCGCCTTCAGGAAGCATTACGCTGTACATCCCACGATCAGGGATAGTTCCGCCACTGGTGACGGCGAGAAGGTGCGCGCCAGGCCGCGCGATGATTTCTCCTGTTTCACGATTCCAGATAAGACGAGGTCGAAAGACGCTGAAATCCCCCGAGGGAAAGCGGCCACTGAGCATATCGAGCGTGGCATTAAAAACGTTGCGTGATAATTCCCGCCATGGAGAAGCCCGGCGCACGAGTGCAAACCACGCATCAACATTGAGCGTATCCATGGCTGCGGCGGCAACCGTCTGCTGTGCCAGCACATCTAAGGGATTACCCGGCGGCGTGAGCTTTTCCAGTCTTCCGGCCTGCATACAACCAACAATGACAGCAGAGTCAATCAGATCCCGCCGTGTGCGGGGGAAAAACAGCCCTTTTGAAATTCCTCCGACCTGATGTCCTGCCCGACCAATTCGTTGCAGACCACTGGCCACAGAGAGAGGCGTTGCAACCTGAATAACGAGATCGACCGCGCCCATATCAATACCCAATTCCAGGCTTGAGGTAGCGACAACGCAGCGCAATTCTCCTGATTTTAAAGATTGTTCAGTTATCGCGCGTTGTTCTTTAGAAACTGAGCCATGGTGAGAGCGGGCAATAAATTCTGTACCCGTCTGCACACGGTTGGATGTTGCTCCTGTTAATGAATCGTACTGAGCAACTTCCGTTTGCCGGGAAGGGCGATGATGCGTACGAGCGGCATATAATTCGTTAAGCCTCGCCGTGAGCTTTTCCGCAAGGCCCCGGGAGTTAGTAAAAACGATGGTTGAACGGTGACTGAGGATCTGATCAAGAATTCCATTTTCAATATAGGGCCAGATGGAACCTTCTCTTCCTGTCAGGCTGGATTCTCCCGCTTCGCTATGATTCGCAACTACGTTATCCAGGTTGGCGACGGGCACCACAATACGAATATCAGGAATACGGCTGACTGCGGGATTAACTACGGTTACCGGATGAATCCCCCCGATAAATTGCGCCACATCTGAGACCGGACGCACGGTTGCTGATAAGCCAATTCGCTGTGCAGGTTGTGAAAGCAGGGCATCCAGTCGTTCCAGACTTAGCGCAAGGTGCGCGCCACGCTTGCTACCCGCTACGGCATGAACTTCATCGATTATCACCGTTTCTATGCCGCGCAAAGTTTCACGGGCGCGAGAAGTCAGTAATAAATAAAGCGATTCAGGCGTGGTAATTAAAATATCGGGCGGATGACGAACAAGTTTTGCGCGTTCTTGCGAGGAAGTATCACCGGAGCGCATCCCAACCGTTATCGTAACTTCTGCATCTCCGCGTTTGTATCGGGCGTCCCGGATACCCTGTAACGGTATCTGCAAATTGCGGTGCACATCAGTCGCCAGTGCTTTTATCGGCGAGATATAAAGGATACGACTGGTTTTATCCCCTGACTCGGTATGTGGCTGGCGAAACAGCTGATCGAGGGCGAATAAAAAAGCCGCGAGCGTTTTACCTGAACCGGTGGGTGCAATCACCAGCGCATTTTGACCTGCGGCGGTCACTGCCCATGTTTGTGCCTGAACGGGTGTCGGCTGACTGAATGTTGAAGAAAACCATTCACGAGTGGCGGGTGAAAAAAACTCCGGTAGGGAAGATGATGTTGGGTTATTTTCTGCCATAAATGCTGTTCCCCCGGATGTCGACTCCTCTGGAGGAACAGTATTGCACTTAAAACGTCAACTTGTAACGTTCTCAGGCTCTGCATTTCACTCTTCAGGCGTAATGGGAAGCGGCCAGCCGCCAAGACGTTTCCAGCGGTTAACGATTTCGCAAAACAGCATTGCCGTTTGTTCAGTGTCATACAGTGCTGAGTGTGCCTGAGTGCTATCGAATGCCATTCCCGCCGCAGTACAGGCTTTAGAGAGTACCGTCTGCCCTAGTGCAAGCCCGCTGAGTGCGGCGGTATCAAAGGTCACAAACGGATGAAAAGGGTTACGTTTGAGAGAAGCACGGTTGGCTGCTGCCATCAGAAAACCGTGATCGAAGGTCGCATTATGCGCAACCATAATGGCGCGGTTACAGCCTGTATCTTTAATGCCTTTACGCACCATTTTAAAGATGGCATGCAGGGCATCATATTCGCGTACTGCACCACGTTGTGGATCGTTCGGATCGATGCCGTTAAAGGCAAGGGCTTCCGGTTGCAGATTCGCCCCTTCGAAAGGTTCAACATGAAAATGCAACGTATTGTCCGGCATCAGCCAGCCTTGCTCATCCATTTTCAGCGTGATAGCAGCGATCTCAAGCAGTGCATCAGTTTTAGCGTTAAACCCTGCCGTTTCAACATCAATAACAACAGGATAATAACCACGAAAACGGTCACACAGACCGGTAAGTTGAGCGTTATCGGACATCTGATTCTCTTAATACGGATAA
>ERZ1034915.787-NODE-787-length-20203-cov-9.848422_pt1 | contig 20203 bp, 17 predicted proteins | sample MGYA00520592_ERZ1034915 | MGnify/ENA primary metagenome ERZ1034915 (study PRJEB33766, sample SAMN09781787) | gut metagenome | biome: gut microbiome | host: Homo sapiens | place: Madagascar | study: EMG produced TPA metagenomics assembly of the PRJNA485056 data set... | reverse complement strand
AGGCATACCAGTGGGTAGAAGAGGGGAAAATCGACAACGCAGCGTCTGTCATCGCTTTGCAATGGTTGCAGCTGCATCATCAAGAGTTAAAAAACGAGTGGAAATAATGAAGCGTTACACACCTGACTTTCCTGAAATGATGCGTCTTTGCGAGACTAACTTTTCGCAATTACGCCGTTTGTTGCCGCGCAACGACGCACCCGGTGAAACAGTAAGCTATCAGGTGGCAAACGCACAATATCGGCTAACGATTGTTGAATCGACCCGATACACTACGCTGGTGACAATAGAACAGACTGCGCCAGCAATCAGTTACTGGAGTCTTCCGTCAATGACGGTGCGTCTGTATCATGATGCGATGGTGGCTGAAGTGTGTTCGAGTCAGCAGATTTTTCGCTTCAAAGCGCGGTATGATTATCCCAATAAAAAGTTGCATCAACGCGACGAAAAGCATCAAATTAATCAGTTTTTAGCGGACTGGTTGCGATACTGTTTAGCACATGGAGCGATGGCGATTCCGGTTTATTAGCGTCGTGAAACCTAAGGACACCATTTGGAAAGCCTGTTAACCCTTCCTTTGGCTGGTGAGGCCACTGTAAGGATCTTACAAATTACCGATACTCACCTGTTTGCGCAGAAGCACGAAACCCTGTTGGGGGTGAATACCTGGGAAAGCTATCAGGCCGTGCTGGAGGCGATTCATGCTCAACAGCATGAATACGATCTGATCGTTGCAACAGGTGATTTGGCGCAGGATCAAACCTCTGCGGCCTATCAGCACTTTGCTGAAGGCATCGCAAGCTTCCGTGCGCCTTGCGTTTGGTTGCCCGGCAACCATGATTTTCAACCCGCGATGTACAGCGCGTTACAGGATGCAGGTATCTCTCCGGCGAAGCGCGTATTTATTGGTGAACATTGGCAAATCCTGTTGCTTGATAGCCAGGTATTTGGCGTGCCGCATGGCGAACTGAGTGATTTCCAGCTTGAATGGCTGGAGAAAAAACTCGCAGATGCCCCGCAGCGTCACACATTACTGCTGTTACATCACCATCCATTGCCTGCGGGTTGTAGCTGGCTTGATCAGCATAGCCTGCGTAATGCGGGTGAGTTAGATAACGTGTTGGCGAATTTTCCCCACGTCAAATACCTGCTATGCGGCCATATCCATCAGGAACTGGATCTCGACTGGAATGGTCGTCGTCTGCTGGCAACGCCATCAACCTGCGTACAGTTCAAACCGCACTGCTCCAACTTTACCCTGGACACCATTGCGCCGGGCTGGCGTACACTGGAATTGCACGCTGATGGTACGTTGACTACGCAGGTGCATCGTTTGTCAGATACCCGCTTTCAACCTGATACCGCTTCAGAAGGCTACTGATGTCTACGCTTCTTTATTTACACGGTTTCAACAGCTCGCCGCGTTCTGCGAAAGCGAGCTTGTTGAAAAACTGGCTGGCGGAACATCACCCTGACGTAGAGATGATTATTCCGCAGCTACCGCCATATCCTTCCGATGCAGCTGAACTGCTGGAGTCAATCGTTCTGGAGCATGGCGGCGATTCGCTGGGGATCGTCGGTTCCTCTTTAGGCGGATATTATGCGACCTGGTTGTCGCAATGTTTTATGCTACCGGCGGTGGTGGTAAACCCGGCAGTTAAGCCGTTTGAGCTGCTGACCGACTACCTTGGTCAAAACGAGAACCCCTACACGGGGCAGCAATATGTGCTAGAGTCACGCCATATTTACGATCTTAAAGTCATGCAGATTGACCCGCTGGAAGCGCCGGATTTGATCTGGCTGACGCAAACTTATAACGCTGATGCCATTGAGGTACTCACCGGGCTTGAGCCGGTACGCCGCCGCCCGGGGATGTATACCGATACCACTCGCCCAAACCATTTAGGGCAAGAAGTTATTGATAACAGTGTGGATGAAGCACTGGCGGGTCACGCAAAACGCGTGGACGTAATTTTACATGCTGACCAGTCGTTAGAAGTTATTGACGATGGTCGTGGGATGCCGGTGGATATTCACCCGGAAGAGGGTGTGCCGGCGGTCGAATTGATTCTCTGCCGTCTGCACGCGGGCGGTAAGTTTTCTAACAAAAACTACCAGTTCTCCGGTGGTCTTCACGGCGTGGGGATCTCGGTAGTTAACGCCCTGTCGAAGCGCGTAGAAGTCAACGTGCGCCGCGATGGTCAGGTCTACAACATCGCGTTTGAGAACGGCGAAAAGGTGCAGGATCTGCAAGTTGTTGGCACCTGTGGTAAACGCAATACCGGCACCAGCGTGCACTTCTGGCCGGATGAAACCTTCTTTGACAGCCCACGCTTTTCTGTTTCGCGCCTGACACATGTCCTGAAAGCCAAAGCGGTGCTCTGCCCTGGTGTTGAGATCACCTTTAAAGATGAAATCAACAACACCGAACAACGCTGGTGCTATCAGGACGGCCTGAATGACTACCTGGCGGAAGCGGTAAATGGCTTACCGACACTGCCGGAAAAACCGTTTATTGGTAATTTTTCGGGTGAAACGGAAGCCGTGGACTGGGCATTGTTATGGTTGCCGGAAGGCGGAGAACTGCTGACAGAAAGCTACGTCAACCTGATCCCCACCATGCAGGGCGGTACCCATGTTAATGGTTTGCGTCAGGGCCTTCTGGATGCGATGCGTGAGTTTTGTGAATACCGCAATATCCTGCCGCGTGGTGTGAAGTTGTCGGCGGAAGACATCTGGGATCGCTGCGCTTACGTGCTATCAGTGAAAATGCAGGACCCGCAGTTTGCCGGGCAAACCAAAGAACGTCTCTCGTCACGTCAATGTGCAGCGTTTGTTTCTGGCGTGGTGAAAGATGCCTTCAGTTTGTGGCTAAACCAGAACGTGCAGGCGGCTGAGCTGTTGGCAGAAATGGCGATCTCCAGCGCCCAGCGTCGTATGCGTGCGGCGAAGAAGGTTGTGCGTAAAAAGCTGACCAGCGGCCCGGCACTGCCTGGCAAACTGGCTGACTGTACTGCGCAGGATCTTAATCGTACCGAACTGTTCCTCGTCGAAGGTGACTCCGCAGGCGGATCTGCCAAGCAGGCGCGCGATCGTGAATATCAGGCGATCATGCCGTTGAAAGGTAAGATCCTTAACACCTGGGAAGTCTCTTCTGATGAAGTGCTTGCTTCGCAGGAAGTGCACGATATTTCGGTAGCGATCGGTATCGATCCTGATAGTGACGATCTCAGCCAGCTGCGTTACGGTAAGATCTGTATCCTCGCGGATGCGGACTCCGATGGTCTACACATTGCCACGCTGCTTTGCGCACTGTTTGTAAAACACTTCCGCACGTTGGTGAAACACGGTCACGTATACGTTGCTCTGCCACCGCTCTACCGTATTGACCTTGGAAAAGAGGTTTATTACGCGCTGACAGAAGAAGAGAAAGAGGGCGTGCTGGAGCAATTAAAACGCAAGAAAGGCAAGCCGAACGTTCAGCGTTTTAAAGGTCTGGGTGAAATGAACCCGCTGCAACTGCGCGAAACCACACTTGATCCGAATACGCGTCGTCTGGTGCAGTTATTCATCGACGATGAAGATGATCAGCGTACTGATGCCGTCATGGATATGCTTCTGGCGAAAAAACGTTCAGAAGATCGTCGCAACTGGTTACAGGAAAAAGGCGACATGGCGGAGATTGAAGTTTAAAGAAAAGATCATTGCCCGGTCAGAGTGGCCGGGCAAAGCGATCAGGATTAAATCCCGGACTGCAAAATACGAATATTGGTTTCCAGTACGTCACCTTTTACGGCTTCGTTGTACGCCTTCATATGCGGGGTTTGCAGATGCGCCTCAAGATGGGCAACGCTTTCCCACTGCTCAATCATTACGATGGAATCTGGTGCGACAGTCTGAAAACTAACGCCTGCCGCATGATCCACCATCGGCGCATAACCGTGACAACCTTCTTCCTGCAATACCACTGGAACGATTTTTGCGAACTGGTCCAGTACAGCCTGGCGATGATGTTGGCCAGGACGAGTACGGATTTCAGCAATTACTGTAAGCATGGTTAACTCCTTCTTAATCCAGGCTCTTAGTTAAGCAAAAATTTCCGTAAGATGCTTGCGATATTCTTCTACGTAGCGTGGAACATCAGGCATTTTAATCACGTCATTGGCGATAAATGTCGGCAGTGGCTCCATACCCAGGAATTGGTTAGCTTTATGGAACGGCAGATACACGCCGTCAACGCCGACGCCGTGGAAGAATTGGTCTTTCTCTGTGAAGGCTTCCATTGGTGCGTTCCAGGTCAGGGAAAGCATATATTTTTTGCCCTGCACCAGGCCGCCGGAGCCGTATTTTTTCGACGGATCTTTACGAGTACGACCATCGCTGGCATACAGCGTGCCGTGACCTTCGGTGAACACATCATCGATATATTTCTTCACCGTCCACGGTGCGCCCATCCACCAGCCTGGCATCTGCCAGATCACCACATCAGCCCAGAGAAAGTTTTGTACTTCGGCTTTTACATCGTAGTCGCTCTCGGCGCGAACGATGCGGACATCATGTCCGAGGTCGCGCAGCGTGCCATCCGCGACTTCGGTCAGGGTGTCATTCAGTTGACCATTGGAGTGAGCGAATTTCTTCGCCCCATTGATAATTAAAATATTGCTCATTTTTTATCCTCGAAAGAAACGTTTGAGGATCATATTACGCCAGCTGGCGCGTCGGTAAAATTGGCAAAATGTGCAAAGTCTTTTGCAGATTTGGCAAAAATCTCAAGTTTTCCAACTCACCTTCGCTTCAAACCCACCCTGTTCCGCATTACCAAAAGTGACCTGAAGGCCGTGCAGTCTGGCGATCCGGCGGACAATCGAAAGCCCCAGCCCACTGCCGGTAGCTGTTTGTCCAGGTGGGCGATAAAAGCGTTCACCAATATGCTCCAGTGCTTCCTCTGACACGCCGGGGCCGTTGTCTTTCACCGTAAAACTGTGCGTATTGAGGGTGACTTCCACCACGCTACCCGGTGGGCTATAGCGAACCGCGTTATCCAGCAAATTTCGTACCAGCAGGCTGAGCAGCAGAGGCTGCCCCGTTCGTATGATGCCCTGGGCGTTGAGTGCCAGACGTACATCAATTTGTGCCTGTTGAGCGGTATGGTAAATATCCATTACTGCTGATTGCAGCAGGTCATCAAAAGAGATTTCTGCTACATCCTGAAGATTGTCCAGTGAGTCCAGACGAGAAAGCGTTAACAACTGATCCACCAAACGAGTTGCACGCTCGATCCCTTCATGCAGCTGCATCAGCGCTTTGTCTCGGACTTGCGGATCGTCCACGGAAAGTTGCGCCACTTCGGTTTGCACTTTTAGCGCTGTTAAAGGGCTACGCAGTTCATGGGCGGCATCGGATGTAAATCGTCGCTCGCGTACCATAACAGTATGTATACGAGCAAAAAGTTGGTTTAGTGAGTCAACCAGGGGACGTACTTCGCATGGTACACCGGTTGTGTCGAGTGGTTGGGCAGACTCCGGGTCACGCAAACGCAGAGCCGCAGCTATTTTTTGTAGTGGTTTCAGCTCACGACCGAGGGCAAACAGTAATATAAGCAGCATTAATGGCAGGGCCACCAGCCACGGTACTAATTGCGCCAGCACAATCCCCAGTGCCATCTCTTCCCGGTATTCCCACTCCTGACCCACCACAATGCGGTATTTTCCGTCAGCAGAAGTCAGCCAGATAAAACGCCAGCTATCGTCATCGTTCGTCAATTGTCCATCATCAAAGCCTTCCCGATGATAGCTGTAGGGAATGTATCGCCCATTGTCACCATCATTCATCACCATTTTTCCGTCACGGGTGAAAACAGCGAAAGCCAGCACATCGTCATCAATATGACCATGTTTGAATTTTTTGGGTGTTTGTGCGATACGCTCGGAAGCGCGTAGTTCATTGATATCTAATGCGATAAGCCGTTTTGCAAACAGCATTTGTTGGGTATCAAATAGCTCGTCAACGTTATCAGCGGTCAGCTTCCAGGCAATAAAGCCAGAAACAAGCCAGGTCATGGAAGCCAGAATTAAAAAAATAAGTGTCAGCCTGATGCGCAGGCTAAGGCGTTGTGTGAATTTCATGCCTCACCTAACGTGTAACCAATACCATGAACAGTGCGGATAAACCCGCTGCCGAGTTTACGCCGCAGGTGATGAATATGGACTTCTACGGCATTACTGGTCACTTCTTCATCCCAGGTATAGAGTTTTTCTTCAATCAATTTACGTGGCAGTACCCTTCCGACGTTACGCATCAACAGTTCCAGCAGGGCAAATTCTTTCGGCTTCAGGGGGAGTGGTTCGCCTGCAAGCGTTGCAACCCTTTTACCCGGGTCGAGAATGACCTTTCCGTGGTGCAGTTCATTGCTGGCCTGGCCGCTGGCTCGACGGATCAGGGCTTCCAGTCGAGCGGCGACTTCAATCAGCGCAAAAGGCTTGCATAAATAGTCATCAGCTCCCAGACGCAGACCTTCAACCCGCTCAGCCAGCGCATCCCGAGCGGTGAGAATCAGTACCGGTTCCCGTTTACCGTTTTCCCGCCACTCCCGCAGAATATCGCGCCCATCTATACCCGGTAAGGTTAGATCAAGAATGACTGCGTCATAGGGGGCACTATAAAGCGCCTCTTTGCCCTCGCGCCCCCCGGTAAACCAGTCAACACTGAATCCCATTTTAATTAAGCCCGTTTTAATGCCGTCGCCAATCAAACGATCGTCTTCGATAAGTAAAATTCGCATCGCTACTCCCGCACCAAACTTCAATGGCACCAAGTAAAACGCCTTGTAACGCCAGCTGTACAGCAAAAAATTTTCTTTTTTCCCCTTAAGATGTTGTTAAGGACTATCTTATTTAATGGTTGGAAAGCGATATCAAAGGGAGAAAGTAAGATGAAGAAACTGGCAGCACTTTTCACCGTGATGGCGCTATGCTCTGCGCCTGTTCTGGCCGCTGAACAGGGCGGTTTTTCTGGCCCGTCAACAACGAAAAGCCAGACCGGTGGTTTTGTGGGTCCTGACGGCAGCGTAACAACGGTAGAAGCCGCAAAATCTATGCGTGATGATACCTGGGTGACGCTTCGCGGTAATATCGTAGAGCGTATATCTGATGATCTCTATCTGTTCAAAGATAATACCGGCACGATTAATGTCGATATCGACCATAAACGCTGGAATGGCGTAACAGTCACTCCGCAAGATAAAGTCGAGATTCGGGGCGAGGTTGATAAAGACTGGAACTCCGTCGAAATTGACGTTAAGCAAATCAGTAAATTTGATAAATAAACCCAGCCAGGGCCGCCATCGCGGCCCTTTTCTTTGTGACTCAACGCGGCAGATAAGGTACTATCGGCGGCAATATTGCCTCTTAAACAGCGGGCTTTTGAGTTGAGGAATCACAATTAATGAGCGATATGGCAGAGCGCCTTGCGCTGCATGAATTCACGGAAAACGCCTATCTGAATTACTCCATGTACGTCATCATGGACAGGGCGTTGCCTTTCATTGGTGATGGTTTGAAACCTGTTCAGCGTCGTATTGTTTATGCGATGTCAGAACTGGGGCTGAATGCCAGCGCCAAATTTAAAAAATCTGCCCGTACTGTCGGTGACGTTCTGGGTAAATACCATCCGCATGGCGACAGTGCCTGCTATGAAGCGATGGTATTAATGGCACAACCTTTCTCTTACCGTTATCCACTGGTTGACGGTCAGGGAAACTGGGGGGCTCCAGACGATCCGAAATCTTTCGCGGCAATGCGTTATACCGAATCTCGTCTGTCGAAATATTCTGAACTGCTGCTCAGTGAACTGGGGCAGGGTACCGCAGACTGGGTGCCAAACTTCGATGGCACGTTGCAGGAACCGAAAATGTTGCCTGCGCGCCTGCCGAATATTCTGTTGAACGGTACTACCGGTATTGCGGTGGGGATGGCGACAGATATTCCGCCGCATAACCTGTGCGAAGTGGCAAAAGCAGCAATCACTTTGATTGAAGAGCCTAAAACCACGCTCGAACAGCTGCTGGATATCGTCCAGGGACCGGATTATCCCACAGAGGCGGAGATCATTACCTCGCGTGCAGAGATCCGCAAAATCTACGAAAACGGTCGTGGTTCGGTGCGTATGCGCGCAGTCTGGAAGAAAGAAGATGGTGCGGTGGTGATTACTGCATTGCCCCATCAGGTTTCTGGTGCACGAGTGCTGGAACAGATCGCCGCGCAAATGCGTAACAAAAAGCTGCCGATGGTAGATGATCTGCGCGACGAGTCAGATCACGAAAACCCGACCCGTTTGGTGATTGTGCCGCGCTCCAACCGTGTAGATATGGAGCAGGTCATGAATCACCTGTTTGCCACTACGGATCTGGAAAAAAGCTATCGCATCAACCTGAATATGATTGGCCTGGATGGTCGCCCGGCGGTGAAAAACCTGCTGGAGATCCTCACCGAATGGCTGGCTTTCCGTCGCGATACTGTGCGTCGTCGCCTGAATTATCGTCTGGAGAAAGTGCTTAAACGCCTGCATATCCTTGAAGGTTTGCTGGTGGCGTTTCTCAATATCGACGAAGTCATTGAGATCATTCGTAACGAAGATGAACCTAAACCGGCACTCATGTCGCGTTTTGGGCTGACTGAAACTCAGGCGGAAGCGATCCTCGAACTGAAATTGCGTCATCTTGCCAAACTGGAAGAGATGAAAATTCGCGGTGAGCAGAGCGAGCTGGAAAAAGAACGCGACCAGCTGCAGGGTATTCTGGCTTCCGAACGCAAAATGAACACTCTGTTGAAAAAAGAGTTACAGGCCGATGCTGACGCCTATGGCGATGATCGTCGTTCACCGTTGCATGAGCGTGAAGAAGCAAAAGCAATGAGCGAGCACGATATGCTGCCGTCTGAACCGGTAACGATTGTGTTGTCACAGATGGGCTGGGTGCGTAGCGCTAAGGGGCACGATATTGATGCTCCAGGCTTGAGCTACAAAGCAGGTGACAGCTACAAAGCGGCAGTGAAAGGTAAGAGCAACCAACCGGTGGTGTTTGTTGACTCAACCGGACGTAGCTACGCCATTGATCCGATCACACTACCTTCCGCCCGTGGTCAGGGTGAACCCGTAACCGGTAAACTGACACTCCCCCCTGGCGCGACTATTGATCACATGCTGATGGAAAGCGACGATCAAAAACTGCTGATGGCTTCAGATGCTGGTTACGGCTTCGTTTGCACCTTTAATGATCTGGTGGCGCGTAACCGCACCGGCAAGGCAATGATTACATTGCCAGAAAATGCGCGCGTTATGCCTCCGCTTGTCATTAGAAGTGAAACTGACATGCTTCTGGCAATTACTCACGCAGGCCGTATGCTGATGTTCCCGGTTAGTGACTTACCGCAGTTGTCGAAAGGGAAGGGGAATAAGATCATCAATATTCCATCTGCGGAAGCGGCGCGTGGGGAAGATGGCCTGGCACATCTTTACGTCATGCCACCACAAAGCACGCTGACTATTCATGTTGGCAAACGCAAAATCAAACTGCGCCCGGAAGAGTTGCAGAAAGTGACAGGTGAGCGTGGTCGTCGTGGTACGCTCATGCGTGGTTTGCAGCGTATTGACCGCATTGAAATTGATTCGCCTCGTCAGGCCAGTAGCGGCGACAGCGAAGAGTAAGTACAACGCCGCTGATTTAGTAAACCCTGTCAGTTTGCAGAGGCAGGGTACTGATCAGCGGCGTAAGCATCTTTCCAGTCTGGGGTTACCACAACCTGTCCAGACAGGATGAACAAGAAAAATTCCCTTGAAACCGTTGTTTATTCATGCGTTGCGATTAACAATACGCTTTTCGTAGAGCCATTTAACAATGCCCTAACCTGATTTCAGGTGACGTAGAATGCCAGGCTCTTAGGCCTTCAGAGGTTGTTATGCTATATATTTTTCGTCTTATTATTACCGTAATTTACAGTATTCTGGTTTGTGTATTTGGTTCAATTTATTGCCTTTTCAGCCCGCGCAATCCGAAGCACGTCGCCACTTTCGGTCATATGTTTGGTCGCCTTGCCCCTTTATTTGGTCTGAAAGTGGAGTGCCGTAAACCTGCAGACGCAGAGAATTACGGTAATGCCATCTACATTGCTAACCATCAGAATAATTACGACATGGTCACGGCATCGAATATCGTGCAGCCGCCTACCGTCACTGTTGGTAAAAAAAGTCTGCTGTGGATCCCTTTCTTTGGGCAGCTCTACTGGTTAACCGGTAACTTGCTGATTGATCGCAACAACCGCGCCAAAGCGCACGGCACGATTGCAGAAGTCGTGAATCACTTTAAAAAACGCCGTATTTCAATCTGGATGTTCCCGGAAGGTACGCGTAGCCGTGGACGTGGTTTGCTGCCATTTAAAACTGGCGCGTTTCATGCCGCAATTGCCGCCGGAGTACCGATTATTCCCGTGTGTGTTTCGACAACTTCGAATAAGATTAATCTTAACCGACTGAATAACGGTTTAGTTATCGTTGAGATGCTACCGCCAGTGGATGTCAGCCAGTATGGGAAAGATCAGGTTCGTGAACTGGCGGCTTACTGCCGTTCACTGATGGAACAAAAGATTGCTGAACTCGACAAAGAAGTTGCGGAACGAGAAGCATCCGGCAAGATCTGATTTATCATTTTGTTTTTGCAGGAAAAGATTTTCTGCTGTTACTTTAGCCAGTTTCACATGGAGCTTATATGTCACTCAGTCGGCGTCAGTTCATTCAGGCATCGGGGATCGCACTCTGTGCAGGGGCGGTTCCGCTGAGGGCAAATGCTGCCGGGCAGCAACAGCCATTACCTGTGCCTCCGTTGCTGGAATCCCGCCGTGGACAGCCACTTTTCTTGACTCTACAACGCACGCACTGGTCCTTTATGCAAGGAACTCGCGCGGCCGTTTCGGGGATTAATGGTCGCTATCTTGGGCCGACTATTCGTGTCTGGAAAGGCGACGACGTTAAACTGATTTACAGCAACCGCCTGGCGGAAAATGTCTCCATGACCATTGCCGGGTTACAGGTGCCGGGGCCACTGATGGGCGGCCCGGCGCGCATGATGTCGCCAAACGCAGATTGGGCGCCAGTACTACCGATTCGTCAGAGTGCCGCAACGTTGTGGTATCACGCCAACACACCTAACCGTACCGCGCAGCAGGTCTATAACGGTCTTGCTGGAATGTGGTTGGTAGAAGATGAAGTCAGTAAATCGCTGCCGATTCCTAATCATTATGGTGTCGATGACTTCCCGGTGATTATCCAGGATAAACGGCTGGATAACTTTGGTTCGCCGGAGTATAGCGAGCCTGGAAGTGGTGGATTTGTTGGCGATACCTTGCTGGTCAATGGCGTACAAAGCCCGTACGTTGAAGTATCACGTGGCTGGGTACGTCTGCGTTTACTGAATGCATCCAACTCACGTCGCTATCAGTTGCAGATGAGCGATGGACGTAACTTGCATGTAATTTCCGGCGACCAGGGATTTCTCCCTGCCCCGGTTTCGGTGAAGCAGCTCTCGCTGGCACCTGGTGAGCGTCGCGAAATCCTGGTGGATATGACCAATGGTGAAGAGGTGTCGATTACCTGTGGTGAAGCAGCAAGTATCGTGGACCGTATTCGTGGTTTCTTCGAGCCTTCAAGCATTCTGGTTTCTACGCTGGTGTTAACGCTGCGTCCGACGGGCTTGTTACCGCTGGTGACTGACACCTTACCGATGCGCCTGTTACCGACCGGGATCCTCACTGGGGCACCAATTCGTAGTCGTGATATCAGTCTTGGTGATGATCCGGGTATCAACGGTCAGCTGTGGGATGTTAATCGCATTGATATCACTGCTCAGCAAGGTTCATGGGAGCGTTGGACAGTTCGCGCCGATATGCCGCAGGCATTCCATATTGAAGGGGTTTCATTCTTAATCCGCAACGTTAACGGCGCCATGCCGTTCCCGGAAGATCGCGGCTGGAAAGATACCGTCTGGGTAGACGGCCAGGTGGAACTGTTGGTCTATTATGGGCAGCCTTCCTGGGCACATTTCCCGTTCTACTTTAATAGCCAGACCCTGGAGATGGCCGATCGAGGTTCGATTGGGCAGCTGTTGGTGAATCCCGCGCCTTAACAAGATTTACCGGACAAGGATGTCTGCTGCTTTAATATCAGCCATAAATTGAAATGGAAAAGTATTCTTCATGCTGGCAATACTTCTTCAATTAGAACTGGTGTAGTTAATTGGCTGCATGTAATGGCCATTGAGTCATAGAGCCTGAGTAACACAATAATCAAGGTAGGCCAGGCAATATACCCGGCCCACTTTAAACACTCAACATTGCTGTCAGTTCGAAAATAATCCTGGCAGCATCAGACTAAGTTGTGGGAAATAACAAATCATTGCCATTACCACAAATAACGCCAGGAACATCGGCATTAATGGTTTAATTGCCCTGTCGATACTGACCTTACCAATGCTGCAACCCACAAACAGAATGGTGCCAACAGGTGGTGTACAAAGGCCAATAGTTAAGTTGAAAACCATAATAATGCCGAAGTGAATGGGATCGATCCCCAGATGCTGGGCGATCGGCAGGAAAATAGGCGTAAATATCAGGATCGCCGGTGTGATATCCATAAAGGTACCGACGATCAACAGAGTGATATTAATAATAAGAAGAATGACCCATTTGTTATCCGAAACGCTGGTAATCAGTTCGTTGATCAACTCAGGAACATCAGCATTCGTCATGGCCCATGACATCCCCATTGAACAGCCTACCAGCAACAAAACAATTGAACTGGTTACTACGGAGTCTAACAGGATGTCATTGAGTTTCTTGATGGTGATTTCACGGTATATCATTGCCAGGACTAAACTATAAATTACCGCAATTGCCGATGCTTCTGTGGGCGTAAATACCCCTGCGATAATACCGCCAATAATGATAAAAATAAGCATCAGGCTGGGAATTGATTCGCGGAATACGTGTAAAAACTGACGAAAATTGATGCGTTCGGCTACTGGATAATGGTTCCGTCGTGCATAAAGTGCAGCCACAAACATTAAAGCAGCAGCGGTGAGAATGCCTGGCAGATATCCGGCTAAGAACAATGCTGCAACAGAAGTACCTCCACTGGCGAGGGAATAGACAATCAACACATTGCTCGGTGGGATCATCAGGCCAATAGGTGCAGAGGCAATATTAACCGCCGTAGAGAACGCCGGATCATAGCCCTCTTTTTCCTGCAGAGGTGACATAATCCCACCTACCGCTGCGGCTGACGCAACGGCTGAACCTGAAATCGCACCAAACAATGTATTCGCGAGGATATTACAATGAGCCAGTGAGCCAGGAAGACGCCCAACTAATGCTTGTGCCAGGTTAACCAGTCGTCGGGCGATGCCACCGGTATTCATAATGTTTCCGGCTAATACGAAGAAGGGAATGGCTAATAGCGTAAAGCCGTCCAGTCCCACTGTCATCTTTTGCGAAATCACAGAAATGGCGGCATCGGGTGGTAATGCAGTAATAATTGATAACAGTGAAGAAAGGCCAATAGCAAAAGTAATGGGCACACCTATTGCCAGCATGACGGCAAAACTGCCAAATAAAATTAAGACGGGGTAGAAATATTCAAAGTCCATACTTCCCTCGTTAATGAGAATTCCGTTTGCGATAGTTGTCAATAATATTCATTACTGAATACCAGACCAGAATCAGTCCACTGACAGGCATAACCCAATAAACTTTGTCCATCGGCCATTTTAATACTGGAGAGATTTGTCCAACATGTTGTGCTTTTTCAACAACAATATTCCCACCATAGATCATGAAAATAACCGCAAAGGTCGTAATAATAATTTGGATAAAACTGTCAAGCGTCAGAACTGATGCAGCCGGAAGTTTTTGAGCCAACAAATCAATGGCCAGATGTTTTTTTAACCCCGCTGTATATACACCGCCAAGTAAAATCATCCACATAAATAAAATCTGGGTGAACTCATCCAGCACAGTGCTGGGAGCGTTAAAAATAAAACGTGCAATAACTTGCCAGGTTACGCAGAACACCATAATGGCGAGAATAATGCAGCAACATCCGGCAAGGATCTTATTAAGAATATGAGTGAGTGTTCGCATAAGCTTTCCATGAAAGGGCAGGAATTACCTGCCCATTAGGGTTACATACTTTCTACTTGCTCAAGGTTTTTGGCGGATTGTGCATCTTTCGCCTTGAATTCATCGTATAACGGTTTGACGCGTTCTTTGAAAGCGGATTTATCAACATCAACAACTGTTGCGTTCATCCCTTTCATTTTGTCGTAGGCTTCTTTTTCAGCCGCAGGCCAGATGACGTCCTTCATCTGCATCATGGACTCATCGGCTGCTTTTAATAATGCCGTGCGCTCTTTATCACCAAGTTTATTCAACACATTGGTGCTGATAATTAACACATCAGGTACCATGGTGTGTTCATCACGTGAATAGATTTTTGCGACTTCGGCGTGACGCATATCGGAATAAACTACGGTACTGTTTTCTCCGCCATCAACCACACCTTGCTGAAGTGCGGTGTAGAGTTCGCCCTGTGCCATAGGAGTGGCGACACCACCAAGTGCTTTCATCATTGCAATAGCACTGGGGCTTTGTTGAACCCTGATTTTCATTCCTGCTAAATCTTCAGGTTTTGTAATCGGTTTATTGGCGTAAAAACTTCTCGCACCGCCGTCATAATACGTAATACCAACAAAACCTTTGCTCTCTGATGACTTAAGTATTTTTTTACCTAAATCACTTTGCAGAACACGATAATAGTGATCACGGTCGCGGAATAAGAACGGCAGACTGAAAAGACTGTAATCCGGGGCAAAAGACTCCAGTGATGCGGCATTAACTTTTACCATCTGTAATGCACCAGAATTCATTAACTCCAGTGATTCACGCTCATTACCTAATGTCGCATTTGGGTAAATGCGAATAACTAATTCACCATTAGAATACTCTTTGGTTTTATCCGCTAAATAGCTTAATGCTTTATGGACAGCATGGCTTTTATCCTGATTATGACTCAGTTTTAATGTTGTTTTTGCCAGTGTGGTATTGGAAATTAATAAACAACTGGTTAACAACATAAGCGATGCCGTCAGAGGACGAAGTGCTTTCATATCCTGCTCCTGGTTAATATAACAGAAACGATAAATACAGCGCTTTTCTATCGTTATAATAAAAAGTAGTAATTAATTCTCTGCCAGATAATGGAATATTCCTGCCGGAACCGGAATACCTTCCTGCTGGCATTTTTCTTTGTAGTGCATTTGCGGATCGTTCGGTGCTAACACTTTTTCGACACCGGGAACTGGTTTAATGGCATGCAGTTCCGTGACCATTTGCGCCATGGTTTTTGCAAAAACAGGATTGCCGAGCTTTTTCGGATCGATGGCAATAACCAAACTTGCCAGCTTACGCATCTTGTCATAATCACCATACATGCGAACAATATGGTTACCAAAATTCGCATTCATCAGCACGCCAGTCAGTGCATCAATAGCCAGCGCAATGCCTGAACCTTTGTGTTGGCCGAAAGGTAGCAGGTTTTCAATCTTATGCGGATCAGTGGTGCCATAACCGTCTTTATCTATCGCCAGCCCTTCACCAATATGTTTTCCGGTTTCCTTTGCATGAAGTATTTTGCCGAAAGCCGTGGCACTGGTCGCCATATCAACAATCATCGGATGGCTGTTTTCCACCGGGAAACCAAAGGCGATGGGGTTAGTACCCAAAAAGCGCTCGGCGCCGCCATGGGGAGCCACGCAGGTATCGGTTTGCGTCATTACGATAGCAACCAACCCTTTGTTGGTGACCATCTCTGCAAAATAAGATAACGCGCCACAGTGAGACGTATTTTTAACGCTAACAAAACCGAGACCCTCTTCCTGGGCCAGTTTAATAGCGTGCTCAGTGGCGCTAATTAATGCCGAATGCCCCATTCCGTCGTCAGAGTCGAGAATTGCCACTGACGGTGAAATTTGCTCAATGCTAAACTGCGGGGCTTTATTTAACCCTCCGGCAGCAAGGCGGGTGCAATAATGTTCAACACGCATAACTCCATGTGAATGCACACCTGTAATATCGGCATGTACTAAAACATCTGTCACCTGTTGTGCAGTGTCAGGATCCAGCCCGGCGGTATGTAATTTGTGGTGCACCAGTGATTTTAAATTATCTTCACTGACATAAACAGTTGTCATATTTGTTTCCTTAAAAAGTGATCACACCCTTGACCATATTTTTATTTTCTACAACGTTACGTTGGTAATCTTCGCCAACACTAAAGAAATCGAACTCCTGGTTTTTCATTAAATTTTCGTGAATTTTATTGCTGCGCATCAGTTCAATCACCAACGCAAAATCTTCCCGTGTGGCATTGCGGCTGCTGAGTAAAGTTGTCTCTTTTTTATGGAAGGTCGGATCGTCAATAACGAGTTCACCAATATACAAACCGATGAAAACAATTTTGCCGCCATGACGAATAAGATTTACATCCTGACTCATTGAAGCTTTATTTCCCGTCGCATCCAGTACTACGCAAGCCAGTTCACCTCCAAAGGCCTCACGAAGCGCGACAATAAAATCTTCCTGTGTGGGATCGAAGGCATTAATAGCCAGATGATCCACAACGTGCTGGCGACGTTGACAATCAATATCAGCAACAACAACATGCGCCCCTTTAGCCCTGGCGATGGCTGCGGTAGCCAGACCGATTGGCCCGGCGCCAATCACCAGTACGTTTTGTTCAGCCTTGATCTCAGCCCGACGAACGGCATGTGCACCAATGGCGAAACATTCAACCAATGCTCCGGCGCTGTCGCTTACCTCGTCAGGGAGCGGCACAAGGTTGTCTTCACGTACCGCAAGGTATTCACTAAAACCCCCATCCTGATGCACGCCATACAGCGAAACACGTTCGCAGCAGTTCGTTTTCTCTTCCCGACAGGCTGCGCACTCGCCACATGGAATGCATGGGATGACGGAATAGCGCTGGCCTGGCTGTGCTGTTTGGCACTGACTGCCTCGCGAAACCGCTTCGGCGCATATTTCATGACCTAATACACGTGGGTAGCTAAAAAAAGGCTGTCTGCCGGCAAAAGCGTGAATATCAGTACCACAAATACCCACAGCTTTGATTTTTAACAGCACTTCATTATCTGCTGATGTGGGAATATCCTTTTCCACATATTCCATAACGCCAGGCTGCTGACAAATTAATGTTTTCATTTCTGCTCATCCGATAATAATTGGCTGATGGTGGCCTTGATGCCTTTGTTTTTTATATTCGCAAATGCGATTTTTATTTCATTTATAAATGGCTGATGGTTGCTTAAATCACCAAATATGGCGCTAAGGTGCAGTAATGCGAGCGCCTGTTGCCATGCGTCTTGTTGTTCCTTTATTAGCGCCTGAAATTGTTCATTCATTGGATCAGCGACAGACTGGCTTTTCTCAACAGCTTCAATGACATAATGCAACCAACCAGCCACGAGCAGTGACAGAACAGCATTGTTTTGTTTTTGCTGATGCAATTTCAGCCAGGGAGTCAGCGCTCGCTGGGGAAGCTTTTGCGAACCGTCCATAGCAATTTGCCCGGTACGGTGTGCAACATTACGGTTGCTAAAGCGTTCAATTAACAGGTCGGCGTATTCCTGGGCGTCGATATTTAAGTCTGGATTAAGTGTTCGGGCTTGTTCATTAATCATCAGCTGGCGGGTAATGGAACGAAAATCAGCGTCTTCCATGCATTGCCAGATAAATTCATAGCCAGCCAGTGAGCCGTTATAGGCCAGAAATGAATGGCTACCGTTTAACATGCGTAACTTCATTTCTTCGTAAGGCTGAACATTGCTGACAAACATCGCGCCTGCTTTATCCCATTCCGGTCGCCCATGCACAAAATTATCTTCAATCACCCACTGGCGAAATGATTCGCAGACAATCCCACAGGGATCGGCATAACCGGTTTTAGTTTCCAGTAAGGCGAATTGCGATTCGGTCATTGCCGGAACAATACGATCTACCATCGTGCCTGGAAATGAGACATTTTCTTCGATCCACTGAGCCAGGGGCTGGTCCAGTTGTCGGGCAAAACCGAGAACGGCATTTCGCGTCAGATGCCCATTGTCTGACAAGTTGTCACAGGAGAGCACGCTAAAAGCGGCGAGTCCTGCCGCTTTACGTTGTTGCAAAGCACAGACGATCAAGCCAATAGCCGACTGAGGCGCATCCGGGTTTTGTAGATCGTGTTTGATTAATCCATTGGTGAGATCAAGTGATCGCGTTTGCGAATCGAGACAATAGCCTTTCTCGGTGATAGTTAATGAAACGACTTTTACCTGAGGTTCTGTCAATTTCTGAATTGCTGCGGTAATGCCATCCACGGGGGTGTGAATACCGCCAGTCACCGAACGCACAAGGCGTGAGGTAGATTGCGATGCAGATGTTTCCACAACCGAAAACAGCCCATTTTGCGCATTTAAGTTTTCAATCAGTTGAGCATCACCAAAAAGGTTGATCTCAAAGATCCCCCAGCGTGTGTCCGAAAGCTGATTAGTGAGATCCATGTAGACAGCCTGGTGTCCGCGATGAAAAGCGCCAAAACCAATATGGACAATATCTGCCTGTAACTCGTCCCGAGGCCAGGTGGTTACCTGATCATAGTGGGCGACAGCGATACTTTCGTTCCCTGACATTATGCTCTTACTCCTGGTAGCTGGTGTGTATAGACCAATTTACATAATTCACTAGACCAAAAACAGAGAGATGCATCACGCTTGCAGAGAAAGGCAAAAGTACGAAACAGAACAACAAGGCGTTATTTATATCTGTATCAATGAGTTATATGAATAAAATGAAAGGAAAGTTTTTTAGAGGTCAGTTTTTGGGATAATTGCCGCTAATCTAAGATATCTGATGATAATCGATTTATTAGACCAATTGAGAAGAGAGCGTGTACCAGTGGAGGATGCAACGCAGAGCCAGCGTCATTTTTCACGCCAGCTCTGGACTAATGAAGGTTAACGAGCGAAGAAAAAGTCATCAAAATCGCTGATGGAAGCGTCTTGTTTGAAGATTTTGATCAGTTCATTTTTGCTGTTTTCCAGATGTCTCCAGGACGCTTCCCTGGCGAGCTCTGAATCTTTCTGTTGCAGAGCCAGGAAAATAGCCCGGTGATCTTCCAGCCATTGCAGACGCAAATGCTTTTCATGCAGGTACTTGTAGTTAAGTTTCTTCCAGCGGGGGTTTTCTGTGCGCACTGCCCGCCATAATTCAGCGGCTTGTTTGATGAGTACCCGATTTTGCGTTGCTTCGGCAATAATGCTATGAAAACGATGATCCAGTTCTTCAAATTTATCGCTTTCCGCAGCGATAGCCTTTTCCTGTAATCCAATGATTTTCTTCAACTCTTGTAACTCGTTAAAGCTGATCTGGCTGGCAGCAAAACCGGTAATATTGCTCTCAATTACCTGACGTGCCTGTAACAGTTCAAACGGGCCAATTTCTGAATAAGGCATCAATGATTTCTGATTGAGCTTATCGGTGGAATCAACAAAGAAGATCCCTGACCCTTGCTTCACATTCAGCACGCCTTTCAGTTCCAGCATAATGATGGCTTCACGAATGGTAGTTCGGCTGGTATTAAACCGCTCGCTCAGTTCACGTTCTGAAGGTAGGCGCTCTCCGGCTTTAAATACGCCTGAATACAGCAACTCCTCAATCTGTAGACCAATATCGTAATAGCGGCGCTTTGTAATAACCTGTTCCATACCTAGCCTTACTGTGGGTGTCCTCGGATAGCCGATCATCGTGCAACATGACTTGAGCGTTGCTGATCGGCATAAATAGTAGCGGCAGTTGCCACGATACCGCTAGCCTTAAATGTGTTTGCTATGGCTGGGCTGTGAAAAACGCTCACCAGGGTATTTCGTAACCTTTCATCAACACCACTTCATTTCCGCGCGCGATACAGCGTATAATCCCCGGCCTTTGATTATTTTTTTACCATTTCTGGAAGCAAAATGAGCTCTATCTCCTTGATCCAACCGGATCGCGATCTGTTCTCCTGGCCGCAGTACTGGGCCGCCTGTTTTGGACCGGCACCGTTTTTG
>ERZ1034915.769-NODE-769-length-20456-cov-24.625067_pt1 | contig 20456 bp, 18 predicted proteins | sample MGYA00520592_ERZ1034915 | MGnify/ENA primary metagenome ERZ1034915 (study PRJEB33766, sample SAMN09781787) | gut metagenome | biome: gut microbiome | host: Homo sapiens | place: Madagascar | study: EMG produced TPA metagenomics assembly of the PRJNA485056 data... | reverse complement strand
CTCTGAGATGTTTTTTGATACCCTTAGGTGGCTAACTTCATTTTAGAACTTTCCGTTTGTACAAAAACACCTTAGACTGACATATCTAAGATGTCTTTTTATTTTAGAAGTATAGTCTAAATTATTAACGTACCATTCAAGATATCAAATAAATTATCTTCTAAATATAATTCAATAATATGAAAATAAACTTCACCATTATGTATAAATTGGTACTCTTTTACTGGATACTTTGTAGTTGTTAGATTAAAAAAATCACAGTATTTGCTTAAATATGCCGGCTTTCTTAAATCAGAAAAAATTTTACCAATAGGTATTGAACAATTCTGAACACAAAAATCATCTAATTGCTTTACTTTATCAGCATCATAAATAACAATATTATTTGAGATGTCAATACCTCCAGCTTTTAATGTTGTAGCTCACATAACCAAAGAATCTCCCCAATTATACTGAGTAGAATAGTCACTATCGCAAATAATACGTTCTTGAATTATTTCTACTTCAACTGTTTTATTCATTATCGCTTCTAAAATTGAAGTAGTTGATCCAGTATTTTGAAACAAAATATCACTAAGAACCTTTTTCAAATTTCATTTCATTTGCCCACCTTGTTACAACAAAGAACCATTAATTATCAACCTTCTTAAAAGCTCCTATAATACAATAGCAACGAAAGAGCGATCATTACTGCTGCAAAAACAGCAATGCCAGAAAATCCTGCAAATTGTTCAAATAAAACACTACCAACGATACTCGCAATGGTTTCTCCTAAATACATCACGGCATTTGATAATGATGAAATCGTACTTCGAGCATTTTCTACAGTACTTTGCAATGTTGTCATAAATAATGGGAAAATAAATCCATTGTTCACATAAATAATGGGAAAATAACACCTCTGCTACCCAAAAATGGTGAACAAGTAATAAAACCAAGTAAAGAATAACAATTGTCGTCAATTCTGTTTTAAATGTTTTTTGTAAACCAAAACGCTTAACAATATGACTACCAAAAAGCGAACCTGCAAGATTACCTGCCCCAATAGCAATAATCGCTGTGCTAATATTAGCTAAAGACAAACCAAAACTATGATTATACCAAGTCGCAATAAACGTGATTGCTGTAAATGACCCTGTCTGAAAGACAAAACAAGCTAAAAGATAAGATACAGATTTTTTATTAGTCAAAATATTTTTATAAGCACTTGTAAAGGAGATTTTATGACCCTTTCCAATTTCCAATTTTGGCATATAAAAATTAATAAGAAGCAATAAAACCAAGGAAGCCGCTGAAATGGTAAAGAATGGGGAACGCCATGAAATTCCAGCAAGGTAACCACCAATCGGAACACCTGCCATCTGAGAAACAGATAAACCAGCCGTTGCATATCCCATTACCTGAACAATATTCTTTTTCTCAACCACCACTGGAATTGATGCCCAAACTTGAGAAGTCACAAAAGAAGCACTGATTCCAGCCAAAAAACGAAACAAAAACATCAAAGCAAATGAATTTGCAAAACCACATAAAAAGGTTGAAATCGTAAAGGCTACCCAACCATATACCATCACTTTCTTGCGGTCCCTTCCATCTGAAATTGGCCCTGAAACCAAAGCGAATAAGGCATAGCCTATAGTATAAGCACTAACCATCCAACCAGAAATTGACGTATCAATATGGTAAAGACTAGATAAAGTCGTTAGCAATGGGGAAATCAGAAACGTATCTGTTCCAATAATAAACATGGTTAAAAAGAATTTGGACCAACGATTAAAGGATCTAAAATGAAAGCAACGATAAATCCTGGAATGAATCCTAAAAAGACATGTTTCCAAGAAAAAGCTCCTGCAACGAACAAGTTCCACATACTCATTTCGAAAACCATCATTCCACACATCAAACACGTAAATACCATTGCTTCTTTAAAATTACGAGGTATTTTATTCTCCATTCGTTTTATTTTTTATCAACCCTCAACATAGGTCGGCGTACAATAACATGTCCTCCGCTAGGATAGTGTCTGAATGGATTTTTTACTCCAACACTTCTCCAATCAACTCCAGTTTACAGTCAACAGGATTCAGTCTACCATAAAAAATTTTCTTCGTAAGTGATTGTTGCCAAAAAATAAAAGTAAACGTTTTACATGGAAAATCACTCTGAAAAGCTAACAAAAAACAACCCTTGAAAAACAGCTCTGCTATTTTCCAAAGATTGTCTAAATCTGTTATTCACTAATGGCGTTACCTGTGTAGAGTTGGTAGTAACGGGCTTTTTGAGCGATTAATTCATCGTGGTTACCACGTTCAATGATGCGTCCTTGTTCAAGAACCATAATGCAATCAGCGTTGCGAACCGTTGATAAGCGATGGGCAATGACAAAGGTTGTACGCCCCTTCATAAGAGCATCCATACCTTCTTGAACGTGAACTTCGGTACGTGTATCAATTGATGAAGTTGCTTCATCAAGGATCAAGGCTGGTGGATTAGCCACAGCCGCACGCGCAATCGCAAGTAATTGACGTTGTCCTTGAGAAAGATTGCTTCCGTCACCTGTCAAAATGGTATTATAACCTTCTGGCAAGCGTTTAATGAAATCATGTGCATTAGCTAATTTGGCAGCTTCGATACATTCTTCATCACTAGCATTCAAACGTCCGTAGCGGATGTTATCCATAACAGTTCCTGTAAAGAGGTGTGTGTCTTGCAATACAATTCCTAAACTACGACGAAGGTCAGCTTTTTTGATTTTACGAATGTTAATACCATCGTAATGAATCTTACCTTCTTGGATATCGTAGAAACGGTTAATCAAGTTTGTAATGGTTGTTTTACCCGCACCAGTTGAACCTACAAAAGCGATTTTTTGACCAGGTTCCGCAAATAAATTAATATCATGTAAAACCATCTTATCATCGTTATAACCAAAAGTTACATCTGTGAAAGTTACACGACCTTCTTGTTTATGATAAGTCACTGTACCATCTTCGTGTGGATGTTTCCAAGCCCAAGTACCAGTTGATTCTTTCACTTCTTGCAGATTTCCAGCAGCGTCTTCTTTGGCATTAACCAATTCAACGTAACCTTCATCCAATTCAGATTCTGCATCTAGCAGTTGGAAGACACGGTCAGCACCTGCCATCGCCATAACAACAGAGTTGATTTGTTGGCTAATTTGAGTAATCGAATTAGTAAAACCACGGTTTAATGCTAGGAAAGAAACCAAAGTCCCCAAAGTCAAACCAGCATAACCATTAAGAGCAAGAACTGCTCCAAGCATGGCGCAAAGAACATATGAAAAGTGACCGATATTAGCAGAAACTGGCATCAAGATATTCGCAAAGATATTGGCATTTGTAGCTGATTCACGAAGTTCTTGGTTAAGTTTTCGGAAATCTTCCTTAGCACGTTCTTCATGGTTAAAAACTTTAACAACTTTTTGACCATCCATCATTTCTTCGATGAAACCATTAACACGACCGAGGTCATTTTGTTGGTCATGGAAATATTTTGAAGATTGCGCAGCGATTTTACGAGCCACATAAAGCAAAACAATAACCATGAAGACTGACATGGCTGACAATGGCACATTTAGAACTAACATGCTGACAAAAGTTGTCAAAATCGAAAAGCTTGAATTGACCACTTGCGGGATACTTTGTCCAATCAATTGACGAAGGGTATCAACATCGTTGGTATAGATTGACATGATGTCCCCGTGAGCATGCGTATCAAAGTACTTGATTGGCAAGCTTTCCATGTGCGTAAAGAGGTCAATACGAATACGACGTATTGTTCCTTGCCCCACATAAACCATCAAACGGTTATAAGTGTAAGTACTTGCTACCCCAATAATCCCAATAATGATTAGTTGGAAAATAGCATGCGCTAAACCAGAAAACTCAGGATTTTTAGCAGCCAAAAGAGGTGTGACATAACTATCAATCAAGGTTTGCATGAACAAACTAAAACGAACCATACAAAGCGCAGCAATCAAAATCAAGACGAAGACAGCCATGAAACGCCATTTATAATTCTTAATCACATAAGCCAAAACACGTTTTAGTGTGACTTGTTTGTTCACTTCTTTTTTAGGTTGAGCCATTAGTTATTACCTCCTTCCTCATCAAAATCACCGTTACCTTGTTGTTGAACCTCATTGATTTCACGGTAGATAGCGTTTGTTTGTAGTAACTCATCGTGGCTAGCAAAGCCTGAGATTTTACCATCATCAAGAACCAAAATTTTATCAGCGTGTTGCACACTTGAAATACGTTGAGCAATGATGATTTTTGTTGTTCCTAGAATTGTTTCTTCAAATGAACGACGGATATTGGCATCTGTGGCAGTATCAACGGCACTTGTTGAATCATCCAAAATCAAAACTTTTGGTTTTTTAAGCAATGCACGGGCGATACAAAGACGTTGTTTTTGACCACCAGAGACATTGCTTCCGCCTTGTTCAATCCATGTATTGTATTTGTCAGGGAAACGTTCGATAAATTCGTCTGCACAAGCTTGGCGACAAGCTTCCATACATTCTTCGTCAGTCGCATTTTCATTCCCCCAACGAAGGTTATCAAGAATAGTTCCTGAGAAAAGGACATTTTTTTGAAGCACTACAGCTACTTGGTCACGAAGAACTTCCAAATCGTATTCGCGAACATCGTGTCCACCAACTTTGACTGACCCTGCATCCACATCATAAAGACGAGAAATCAAATTAGCAAAAGATGTCTTACCTGAACCAGTACCACCGATAACACCGATGATTTCACCAGATTTAACCAGATTTAACACTAAGGTCGATATCAGATAGCACTTCTTCTCCATCACCGTGTTTGTATGAAAAATGCACGTGGTTAAACTCGATGTTTCCATTTGGAACTTCCATCAATGGATTTTCAGGGTTCACGATATCAGCTTTTTCATTAAGCACTTCTGCAATACGTTCGGCACTGGCTGTACTCATTGAAACCATAACCATAACCATAATCATTGACAACATCATAAGAGACATCATCATGGCAAAGATGTAAGACATTAGGGATGTCAATTCACCCGTTGTCAGTGTACCACCAACGATGAATTGTGCTCCAAACCATGATAAGCAGATAATACAACCAAAGATGATAAACATCATAACTGGCACGTTGAAAATGATGATTTTCTCAGCTTTAACAAATAAACGGTAAATATTTTCAGCAGCCTTCGTGAATTTTTTATTTTCATATTTTTCACGTACAAATGCTTTAACCACACGAATGGCAGAAATATTTTCCTGAACACTAGCATTCAAATCATCGTATTTACGGAAAACGTAATTGAAAGTTGTCATAGCCTTACGCATGATAAATAGAAGCGATGCTCCCAAAATCAAGACAGCCGCAAGGAAAATCAAACTCAAACGTTGGTCTACCACAAAACACATAATCATACTAACAACGATTGTCAGTGGTGCACGCACAACGATACGAATAATCATTTGATAAGCATTTTGCACATTTGTAACGTCTGTTGTCATACGAGTGACAAGACCAGCTGTACTGTATTTATCAATATTTGAAAAGGCAAAGGTTTGAATATTATCATACATTCCTTCACGCAAATTAGCGGCAAATCCTGCTGAGGCTTGCGCAGCGAATTTACCAGCCAAGAAACCAGTTGTTAAACCACATGTGGCAAGAACCAACATCAAGATACCATACTTCATGGCAACAGCCAAGTTCCCAGCTTGTACCCCTTGGTCAATTAACTTAGCAATAACAAAAGGGACTGACATATCGAAGAAAACCTCTAAAGCTGCACACAAAGGAGCAAGTAAAGATGGCGTCTTATACTCCTTGACTTGAGCTAAAAGGGTTTTTATCATTCTCGTCACCTCTTTCTACAACATTATAATAAGCTCTCTCGAGCAAAGAGTGAAATGTTTCTTGATCTTTATCAGAAAAGCCTCTGATAATATCGTCTTCGGATTCCTGCAAATGATCACATACAAGTACAATTAAATCAAGCCCCTTATCAGAAATGCGCACTTTCTTGACACGCTTGTCCTTGTCATCCTGAACCTTAGTAACCAACTCTTTTTGTTCCAAACGCGAAATAATTCCCGCCATAGTTGGTTGTGACACTTCGAATTCTTTTTCCAATTCCTTATAAGTACAGCATTCCTTGGTGTCTTTTAAATACAGCAAAACCCAAGATTGCATAATCGTAATGTTATAAGGTTTTAAAAAATTGTTCATATTTTGTTCCAAACGATGCGCGATTCGCTTAACAAGCCAACCGTATGGAGCATTTTTAGGATTCATAGTAACCTCCAACAATAAAAAAGTAATTTCAAAAAATGCCACTCAAAACCAGCAGGCACTCTTTAAGATTTGCTAAACATTTCATTTTATTTCCAAGACTATTATAAAACTTTAAAGACAAAAATCAATAGCCTGCTATTGATTTTTTAAAACAAAAAATCCCGACATTTCTGCCGAGATTACTAGTATTTTAACCCTCAACCTTTTCGCTGAGTTCTTCCCATTCAAGCATGATATTTTCCTGTTGTTCAGTTAGTTCATCGAGTTCTTTTTGCAAATCAATCAACTCACTTGCTTCGTTTGTAGCAAGCATGGCTTGGTTGAGTTCTTCTTCTCGCGCTTCAATTTCTTCTAATTGATTTTCAATTTCAGTGATTCGGCGTGTGAGTTTACGAAGTTCTTTTTGATTGGCTTTTTGAGCTTGATAATCATTAGCTGGCGCTTTTTCAACGACAACTGTTGTTTTTTCTTGTGCTTCTTCAGCTTTCAAGCGTGCTAATTCTTCCAGCTCTGCTTTTTTCTCAAGGTAATAATCGTAATCACCAAGGTAAAGTGTTGAGCCTTCTTCGGAGATTTCAAGCACTTTTGTCGCTACACGGTTAATGAAATAACGGTCGTGGCTGACAAATAAAAGCGTGCCGTCAAAATCAATCAAGGCATCTTCCAGAACTTCCTTACTGTCAATATCCAAGTGGTTGGTTGGTTCGTCAAGGATAAGGAAATTGTTGTTTTGCATTGACAATTTTGCTAACAAAAGACGAGCTCGTTCGCCACCTGAAAGCATGCTGACAGATTTTTTAACGTCATCACCTGAGAATAAGAAAGCACCAAGACGATTTCTAATTTCAACTTCTGGTGTTGTTGAGAAATCATTCCAAAGCTCATCAAGTACAGTATTGGTATGAGTCAAGTTTGATTGTGTTTGGTCATAGTAACCCACTTCTACGTTGGCACCGTAAGTTGATGTTCCTTTGATAAATGGAATCTGACCAACGATTGATTTAATCAAAGTTGATTTTCCAATACCATTTGGTCCAACTATGGCAATGGCATCAAATTTCTTGACATCAATATTGATTGGTTCAGACAAAATTTGGTCATCATAACCAATTGCCGCATCAGCAACTGTCAAGACGACATTTCCTGACACCTTGTCAGCGTGGAAAGTCATGTGGGCAGATTTTTGTCCAGCCGATGGCTTGTCCAAGCGCTCCATTTTTTCTAATTGTTTGCGGCGGGCTTGGGCACGTTTTGTCGTTGAAGCACGAACAAGGTTACGTTGCACAAAGTCTTCCAACTTAGCAATTTCCTTAGCTTGTTTTTCGTAATTTTTAGCTTCAAGAGCTAATTTCTCAGCCTTCAAGTCCATGAATTTTGAGTAATTACCGACATAACGGTCAAGCGAATGTTTTGTCAAGTCAAGAGTAATCGTTGCAACTTTATCTAGGAAATAACGGTCGTGACTGACAATAATCAAAGCGCCTTGATAGTTGACCAAGTAATTTTCAAGCCAAGCAATGGTTTCAATGTCCAAGTGGTTGGTTGGTTCGTCAAGTACAAGAAGTTCAGGCTTTTCAAGCAACATTTTAGCAAGAGCCAAGCGCGTATTTTGCCCACCAGACAACTCAGAAATTTTCATTTGCCACATAGACTCATCAAATTTGAACCCGTTCAAAATGGCTTTGATTTCTGCTTCATAAGTGAAACCACCTTTGACACGAAACTCTTCTGACAAGCGGTCATAATCTGACATCAATTTATCGAAAGCATCGCCTGTTAGCTCTGCCATTTGCATTTCCATCTTGCGAAGACGTGATTCCATGCTACGCACATCATCAAAAACGTGCAACATTTCATCAAAAATGGTATTTTCTGACTCAAAACGGCTATCTTGCGCCAAATACGACAAACTTAAGTCACGTTTTGTATTGATTTCACCTGATGTTGGTGCTTCTTCACCGACTAAAATTTTTAACAACGTTGATTTACCAGCACCATTTCGCCCAACAAGCGCGATGCGGTCTTTTTCATCAACTTGAATATTAATATTGTCAAATAAGACATCGCCCGAAAATGAGCGTTCAATTTTGTTTCCTTGTAAAATAATCATATGTCTATTTTAACAAATCCTCACTCGTTAAACTAGGATAATATCAAAAAATCTGCTCAAATGAGCAGATTTCATTATTATTGATTATAAATCGATTGCACTTTTTGGATATCAACCATTTGAATGCCGTAGTATGATCCTGAAGACTGCATGACAGACTCTTCATTGTCATCGTGGTCAAGCCCAATCGCATGCCCCAATTCGTGCTCTGCTGTGTAGACTATACGATTGTGTGTGTAGCCATAATCATTGTCAAGCAAATAATAGGTATTTAACTTAACATCCACATGTGTAATCTGATTAGTCAGAGCATTGGTTTCTGTCTCAGCAAGCCCTGCTGCCTTAGAGCTAGCATCAGAATACTCTGTCGCCACAATATTAGCAGAACTTTCATCATTCACAAGCGTAAAAGTAAAAGCCCCCGTTGCATTCCAATCATTGATGGCTTCTTCATAAGCATTGACCAAAGTTTTGTTGGTCGTTTTAATATAAACCGTCGCTGAATTACTTGACCAGCGCGCACCAGAATAATGCGTGAAATCATCGGTCGATAAATCTTTTAAATTCTTAGCAATATCATCTTTATTATCCTGAAAATAAGCTGTCGCACTATTAGCAGCATCTAAAATGGAATTTGCTAACTGTGAGCTACTGTTATTGGCATAATAAAGCAGACCAAAACACACAATCGCAATCAAAATGATTGTCTTGATAATAGCCCAGAAAAAATTCCAGATAATATTAATAATGAGGCTTGGAATGAAAAAGATAATCTTAAATAGTGTTCTCATACCTATCCTCTCTTTCTAGAATTCTAAGCATTAACAAATTACCTCGGGCTATAGTATAACAAGCTAAGCTTAAAAAAACAAGAAAAAATAATCATTTTAATCCCAGTCAACCACTACGATTCATCATAATAAAAAAAGAAGTTGAGAACTTCTGTCTCAACTTCAATAATCTTCTTATCTCACTTCCATAACGACTGGTAAGATAGCTGGGCGACGTTTGGTTTGGTCGAAGAGGAATTTAGCCACTTCATCGCGGACAGCTCCCTTTAATTCACCCCAGTCAAAACTATCTTGTTCCAAGTAGTTTTCAACGGTTTGGTTAACCAATTCAGCTGATTCGCGAAGAATATCACGGCTCTTCTTAACGTAAACAAATCCACGTGTGTGAATTTTTGCTTTTGATACAATTTTCTTTTCGCGTTTATTAACAGTCAAGGCAACGATGAAGATACCATCTTCTGACAAGACTTTACGGTCACGAAGAACGATGTTTCCGACATCACCGATAGCATTACCATCAATCATGACATCCCCTGCTGGTACACTACCTTCATGGTTGAAACCATTTTTACCAAGAACCATAACATCGCCGCGTTTGACGATGTAGATGTTTTCAGGGTACATTCCCACTTCTTGTGCCAATTCAGCATGAGCTGCCAAATTACGGTACTCACCTTGAACTGGAAAAAGGTATTTCGGTTGAAGAAGGTTAAGCATCAACTGCAAATCACGTCCATTGGCATGACCTGAGACATTAAGTGTCTTCGTAATAAGATTAACCGTACCACCAGCTTTGTAAATTAGGTTTTCAACACGCGCAACTGCTGCTTCTTTTGAAAGACTTGGTGTTGTAACGATGTAAACCAAATCGCCATCTTTAATTTGAATATAACGGTGACGACCAAGTGCCATCCTGTGTAGACCATTAATTGGTTCACCCATACGACCAGCTTCAAGAATAATCAATTCATGGTCTTCGTATTTGTGCATGTCTTTTGGTTTAATGATTAATTTTTCATCAACCAAACGAAGACGTTTCATGCGAATCGCTGTGCGAACAATGTTTTCAGCGTCAAAACCAGTCAAGACTACACGACGACCATATTCAGCAGCTGAGTCAAAGACTTGTTGGATACGCACAAGGTTTGAAGCAACCGCAGCAATGATAACGCGACCTTCAGCGTCAGCAATAGCGCTATACATTTCAGCAGCAACTTCTGCTTCGCTTGCTGTCATGACGTGACTTGTAGCATTAGCAGAATCAGAAAGAAGGGCAAGTACACCTTCGCGTCCAATTTCAGTCAAACGTCCCAAGTCAGTACGGTAATATTTACGCGCCGCTTGGTCAAACTTAAAGTCACCTGTATAGACGATGTTTCCTTCATCGGTACCAACTACAATCCCTAAACTTTCAGGAACTGAGTGAGTTGTTTTGAAGAATGAAATTGTTGCATCGGCAAATTCGATTTCAGTTTCAGCGTCGATAACGTGGAAATTATTGAATTTCTTAACGTTGTTATTTTTCTTAACAAAGAGCTTCGCTAACTCAATAGTAAGTGGTGAACCAAAGACTGGCGCTTTGAATTCTTGCAAAATATAAGGCAAAGCTCCAATAGCATCGGCGTGCCCGTGTGTCAAGAAAATCCCTTGCACACGTTTTTTGTTTTCAATTAGGTAATCAAGGTTCGGAATGACTTCATCTACACCAAGTTGCTCATTTTCAGGATACTTCAGTCCAGCATCCAAAACGAAAATTGAGTCATTAACTTCTACCACATAGAGGTTTTTTGCATTTTCACGAACCCCACCTAGGGCAATAATTTTAATATCGCTCATGACGATGTTTTCTCCTCATTTTATTTTTTTATACGTGCAAACCAAGTTTGCTTATTTCTTTTACTAACGGTCCTCGCCTCCAAAAAGGTTAGCAAGTCGAATTACAGCAATTTAATTGTAACATATTTTCAGCAGTTTTTCTTCTTTATGATTTGGAAAAGTCACTCAAGGTACAAAAAAAACGCCCGAAGGCGTTTCATTTTATTCAAATAATTGATAGTAATCAGCGATTGCCATTTGGGCTTTTTCGTCTTGATTGAGGTCTTTGATGATTTTTCCGTCTTTCATGACAATCAAGCGATTACCGTATTTCAGAGCATCTTCCATGTGGTGTGTAATCATGAGCGCTGTCAACTGATCTCCCGTCACAAATTCATCTGTCAGGTTCATTAATGACACACTTGTTTTGGGATCAAGAGCTGCTGTGTGTTCATCAAGTAAAAGTAGCTCTGGACGTTTTAGCGTTGCCATCAAAAGACTAAGGGCTTGACGTTGCCCACCTGATAAAAGGCCAGTCGGCGTATCCAAATGTTTTTCAAGACCATTGCCAGTTCGTGCCACCAATTTCTTAAATTCATCTGTAAAACTGTGAATTTTTCGTGGCAAAAGCCCACGTTTTTCACCACGGTATTTGGCAATTAAGATATTTTCAGCCACTGTCATACGAGGTGCTGTTCCCATTTTAGGGTCTTGAAAGACACGCGCAAGGTAATTAGCACGTTTTTCAGCAGGCAGATGCGTCACATCTTTTCCAAGGATTGAAATGCTTCCGCTAGTTAACATCAAAGTCCCAGCAATCACATTGAAAAGAGTTGATTTACCAGCACCATTTCCACCTAAAATCGTTAAAAAGTCATGTTCATAAATGGTCAAATTCACATCGTCAAGGATTGTTTTGACCTCATCAAGTCCGTTATTAACTTGAACTGTTGCATTTTTTAATTCGACAATTTTTTTCATCGTGATAAGGTCACTCCTTTAAAGAATTTATTTTTAAGAACAGGAACCATAAGACAAATGGCTAGGATAATGGCACTGAATAATTTGAGGTAGTTGGTATTGAAGCCAAGAGCAATCACACCTGTGATTAAGAATTGGTACAAAATTGACCCGACCACAATGGCAATCAAACGTTCAAGTAGTGTCAAACCAGTTGAGTAAAGCACCTCTCCGATAATAATACTTGCAAGACCGATTACAATAACACCAATCCCTTTTGACACATCAGCGTAGCCATCTTGTTGGCTGACAAGAGCCCCTGACAAAGCAATCAAACCATTTGAAATGGTAAGTCCCATAACTTCCATGCGGTCAGTATTGATTCCAAAGCTCTTTGCCATATCTCGGTTATCACCAGTGGCGATATAAGCCTGACCAAGACGTGTATAAAGGAAGAAAATCAACGCTGAAATGACGATTACCACTGCCAAAAGACCAATTACCAAAAGATTTGTACTATCAGCAAATGGAAGCAAGGCTTGCAAAGGCTTGATGTTAAGCAAACCAAGGTTGGCACGTTTCATAACCATAAGCATAACTGAGTTACATGACGTCATTACCAAAATCCCTGCTAAAAGCGTCGGAATTTTTCCTTTGGTGTAAAGAAGACCAGTAACAAGACCTGCTAAACAACCCGCAAGCATACCTGTCAAAGTAGCTAACAAAGGGTGTGTCCCGTGATTCATCAAAGTAACAGCCACTGCTCCACCAAGAGGGAAAGACCCTTCAGTCGTCATATCTGGAAAATTAAGAATTCGGAAAGTCAGGTAAATTCCTAAACCAAGAATCCCCCACAAAAGTCCTTGTGAAACTGACGAAATAATCATATGATGTTTTCTCCTTCTCTCCTAATTTTCATCTGCTTTGACAGCTACTGTTGCTTTTGACAGCATGCTATCTGGAATTGTAATGCCAAGTTCTTGAGCTTCTTTTAAGTTAAGGGTTGGGGTACCAGTATTAACGATGTTAACTGGGACGTCTGATACTTTTTTACCAGCAAGTAATTTGATAGCAATTTTTGCTGTTTCAACCCCTAAATCATATTGACTTTGAGCGACTGAAGCGATGCTTCCTTGTTCAACCATGGTGTCCACACATGAATAAACTGGAATCTTAGCAGCGTTTGCTGAGTTAACAACAGTTGAAAAAGCTGAGGCAATGGTATTATCTTGTGGGACAAAAACAGCATCGACTTTACCAGTCATGACAGACATGGTTGTTTTAATTTCGTTGGTTGATGGGACGGCGTATTCAATCACGTTGATACCTGCCGCTTTAGCGTACTTTTTAAAGTCAGCCACTTGAGATACGGAATTATCTTCGCTGCTAGCATACAAGACTCCGATTGTCTTAGCGTTTGGTGTAATTTCTTGAATCATCTCAACCGTTTGTTTAATCGGCACTTTGTTAGAAACTCCTGTTACGTTTCCTTCCGGTTTTTTCAAATTCTTAACCAATTTTGCTCCGACTGGGTCTGAAATAGCTCCCATCACAACCGGAATGTCTTTGGTTGCTGAGGCTAGACCTTGGGCAGCTGGTGTTGCAATACCAATGACCACATCATTTTTAGCATGAACCAATTGTTTACTCATGGTTTGGATTTTACTTTGGTCACCTTCGGCATTCAAAACGGTAATCTTCGCATTTGCTTTGTCATAACCAGCATCAGCTAAGCCATCTTCAATCCCTCTTTCAATTTCATCAAGAGCATCGTGGGTAACATATTGTAAAATACCGATTTTGATGTCTCCATTTTTCGCTGACTCATTTTTAGTCTGGTCATAAATCATTGAACCAGCTACTAACATGACAAGGGCAATAAGTGTTCCAATAAGTGTTCCAATAAGTGCTTTATTTTTCATTTGTTATCTCCGTTGAACAATCTATTTTCTTAATAGCATATTTTCATCCTAAAGAGTCAACTAAAAAGAAAAGCGTCTAGTAATTGCTTACTACACGCTTTTTTATCTTGTAACTAAGATTAGCGCATAAATACTTTTTAGAAGTACTCCAAAAGTCGTATCTATGCAACAACATAAACACAACTTTTACATACGCCAACTTTGCCAACTTGTAAGAGTTTGTGTCATGTTCATATCTTAACTTCCTCCTGTGTTTTTTAATAATTATAACCTAAATTCTGAAAATTTCAAGTTCTTTTCGAAATTTTCTTATTTTTATTCAAAACACTTATTTGCCAAGCTCAAACTTTAGCTTAAATGCTGGATAAAACTTCTAATAACCTTTGGAAGAGTGCGATAAAAATAAGGTTTATAGAGTCTCTCTTTCCAAGTATGAGCTCCAATACCATAAACGCTCAAGTCAAGAGCTGGAATATCAAGACTTCTAATCGTCTCAACTGGCAAAGGATAAATCGCATCCATCAGAGGAAAATTTGCTTTTAGTTTTTCAATGTCTTCTGGACTTTCTCGCATCGCAAGATAACTAGAATCACTTAAAAATGGGGAAAAACGACGTTTCACAAAATGTTCTTCAGGAAATTCTGTCATCATTTTTTCAAGCGCTTGGTCAACATCGCTGTCACGGTCAGTATAATTGCGAGGACAAAATGGCGGCGCTAAAAAGATAATCACTTTTACTTCATCAGACTGTGTTTTTGCCTCAAGGTAGTCAATTAAATCAAAGCCAACTTCTCGTTTGTCATAATATTCGATAGTTTCAAAGCACTTCCTAATCAAGGCTTGGCTATCAAAACTTTTTTCTCCAAAACATCTAGATACTGCGAAAAAGTCATCACAGTAATATCATGTGAAATCTGTCTATGAATATGACTTCTTTCCGAATAAATCTTAAATCATTCTTTATAATGTCTTGAAGCCTCATGGACAGCCTCACGACTAGCTTCCATTAAGGTGTCCAAAATGGTATCTGCACTTTTTTCATATAAGAAAGTATTGAAATAAAGATTGGCACGCTTGTTTGTGTGGATATTATAAAAATCCTTGCAACCTCGTTGTAAAAGCACAGAACTTGGCAATACATCTTCATTGTCAATTTTTTCAACTAAATCAAGGTTGGTATTGATTTTAAGATTAATCTCACTAGAAATCATTGTGTCATCAATGCCCATTAGGCAACTGCCAACATGCGTTTCTCTCCCTTTGATGTAAAAACATGTCAACATTTTTCTAGCTGCGCCTGTGTAGATATATTTCTTATCATCACCGTCATATGATGGCGAAATAAAATCTGTATTGATAGCCACTTTAAAATCATAGCCAGCTTTACGCAAACGTAAAAGTTCACTTGAGACTTGAATAGCACCCGTATGGTCATTTTCCTCAACACAATTGGTCACCACAAGTAAATTACAGGAAAGTTCATCCATGTGTTCCATGTAATAGAAAAGTGTTGCAATATTGACCGCATCGCCCGACTTCATGTCAAGAATACCTCGTCCAAAGAGCCAATCATCTGATTTAGCATGCTCTTGAACGACAGGGTCATTGTCATAATCTTTAAAAAAATCTATCAGAGTATCTGGATCATTTGCGATTGTCTTTAGCGGACCATAATCCTCTATGCCTACGGTGTCCATATGCGAGTGTAAAATGACAGTCTTAGTTGTTCCTGATTTTTTGAGCAGTGCAAAATTATTTTTTCGTTTCAAGGAGTCATTTTCTAAAACTTACTGCCAGGGGTCTTCTGAGTGAGCTTTAAAATACGGTGCTGCAATAAGTTATAGATGGCATCTGCCAGCTTAACTTCACCTTCTATGCCATTTACCGAAAGAATGGACACCAAATATTTAGTAATTGCTTCGATGCGCTCTGGCAAACTGTAGGCTTCAATCGTTTCAAATTTCATGATGATACTCCTTTAAAATGGCAACTGCATTTTTAACCGTTTGAACTTGCAAGGTTTCAGACTTTCTTGACTATAAAAGGCTGAATGTGGCGTTAGAATAACATTCTCACGTCCAAGCAAAGGAATTGTTAATCAGGTCTGGATTTTCACTCTCTAAAACGTCCAAACCAGCACCAATCACTTCACCTTCATCAAGTGCTTCTACCAAGGCTGCTTCATCAATCAGACTCCCACGCGCCACATTGATAAACAACACTGGCTTTTTCAATTTCTTAAAGAAATCACGATTAAAGAAATGCTCATTTGCCGAATTAGCAAATAAATGCAAGCTAATCACATCAGCTTCTGCTTGGATAGTCTCAACCGAGACCAATTTGACCTCGATTTCTTATGCCATCTCTTCTGGCAAAAAAGGATCGTAGGCAATCACTGACATGCCAAAACTTTTCGCACGTTTTGCTACTGCTTGACCAATTCGACCAAGACTAAAAATTGCCAAAGTTTGCGAAGATAAACGCTTTACTTCACCGGCTTTTTGATAACTCCAAAAACCAGCTTCAATGTATTTACGATGAATAAAGAGTTTTTGATTTAGTGCTAGTAATAGAGCAATCGTGTGGTTGGCAACATCTTCTGTCGAATGCGCTCCTAAATTCCGAATAGCAATGCCTAACTTCTCTGCATACTCACAATCAATGGTATTTATTCCCGTAGCATTAACCGCAATTCCTTTTAAATCTGGAAATTTTGCCAGAATATTTTCCTTCATCGGGCAAAGAGAGCTCATCGAAAAATTTGACAAGGGTGAAGAATCGCTTTTCTTACTCTATCACACGACCAGCAGTTATCACAATTTCTTAAAAGAATTTATCAAGATTAACCAGCTGCCAACCCAACATCATATTTCTATCGATAACCTCTCACTGATTGAGCACGAGGTCCTTAAAGGTACTGGCATTACCATTGTTAGTCAAGATACCGCAGAACGTCTGCTTGAAAATTCCAATATCATTTCAAGCTCTAAAAAGCTAAAAGACATTTTCATCAAAACCTACGCCATCGTCAAAATGGAAAATAAGCATTACCTAGACCTTCTAACAATCATTCAAAAATTAAAAAAATCGTAAGGGACAGACTTTCCCATATCGCAGAGTCCAGATTTTGCAAGGGTTATGGTATAATAGAAGAATTGAAAACATGAGATTAGAAAGGAGACGTCGTAAGCTTCTTATCGCTCTCGGTTAGCTAGCATTACGGCAACTTTAATCATGTCATTTGATGGTTTTTTCCTACACCATTTAACCAAAGAATTACAAGATGAGCTTCTCTACGGACGCATTCAAAAAGTTAATCAGCCCTTTGAGCACGAGCTTGTTTTAACCATTCGTAATAACCGTAAAAACTATAAACTGTTACTTTCTGCCCACCCTGTTTTTGGGCGTCTGCAAATTACTAAAACAGACTTTCAAAACCCTCAAACACCTAATACCTTTACCATGATTATGCGTAAATACCTTCAAGGTGCGGTTATTGAAAACATCACACAAATTGAAAATGACCGTGTTTTAGAAATCGCCTTTTCAAATAAAAATGAAATCGGTGACAACATCAAGGTCACCTTGGTTGTTGAAATCATGGGCAAACACAGTAACATCATCTTGATTGATAAGGCTGAAAGTAAGATTATCGAATCTATTAAGCATATCGGTTTCTCACAAAACAGCTACCGAACAATCTTGCCTGGTTCAACTTACATTGCACCGCCAAAAACTGATGCTAAAAATCCTTTTACCATTTCAGATGAAAAATTATTTGAAATCTTACAAACCGAGGATTTGGCACCACGTCATCTTCAAAAACTTTTCCAAGGTTTGGGACGTGATACCGCTGAAAATTTGGCAGCTCAGCTTAGTGATGACAAACTCAAACAGTTCCGTGCTTTCTTTGCTCGACCTGTCCAGCCAAATATGACTGACAAATCATTTGCAGCGGTGCCATTTGATAATAGCGGTCAAACTTTTGACAGCCTTTCAGAGTTGCTAGATGTTTTCTATCAAGATAAAGCTGAACGCGATCGCGTCAACCAACAATCAAGCGACTTGATTCACCGTGTTCAAACTGAACTCGATAAAAATATCAAAAAGCTAGCAAAACAAGAAAAAGAATTGGCAGCTACTGAAAACGCCGAAGAATTCCGCCAAAAAGGCGAACTCTTAACCACTTATCTCTCAATGGTGCCAAACAATCAAGACCAAGTAGAACTTGACAACTACTACACTAATGAAAAAATCACTATTGCTCTTGATAAAAGTTTGACCCCTAACCAAAATGCTCAGCGTTATTTCAAAAAATACCAAAAACTAAAAGAAGCTGTCAAACACTTAACAGGGCTTATCGAAGAAACAAAACACACAATCACTTATCTTGAAAGTGTTGAAACTTCTCTTAGTCACGCTTCTATCTCTGATATCGAAGACATTCGTGAAGAGTTGGTGGAAACTGGTTTTGTCAAACGCCGCACGCGCGATAAACATCACAAACGTAAAAAACCAGAACAATACCTTGCTTCAGATGGTAAGACAATCATCATGGTTGGACGCAACAACCTGCAAAATGATGAATTAACCTTCAAAATGGCGAAAAAAGGTGAACTCTGGTTCCACGCTAAGGATATTCCAGGTAGTCACGTACTCATCAAGGACAATCTTAACCCAAGTGATGAAGTCAAGACTGATGCCGCTGAATTAGCAGCTTATTACTCAAAAGCTCGCCTATCAAATCTTATCCAAGTCGATATGATTGAAGCTAAAAAACTCAACAAACCTACTGGTGCCAAACCTGGTTTTGTCACATACACTGGTCAAAAAACACTTCGCGTTACACCAACCGAAGAAAAAATCAATAGCATGCGCATTGAAAATAAGAAATAACTTGCTATTAAGATTGCAAAAAAGCATTGGCTAAAAGCCAATGCTTTTTGTTTATTCTTCAGTTTTATCGATTAATTTTGAGTGACGGTAACCATAAGCAAAGTAAATAATTGTTCCAATCACAAAGGCAATGATAAAGCAATACCATGTCTCAAGCTTACATTGTGTCATCAAAGCCAAGCAAACCACAATTGATAATATTGGCAAAAATGGCACCCAAGGTGCTCTGAATTCCCCTTCTTTTGGCTCACCAAAATCTTTACGAAGTTTGATAACCCCAAAAGCAAGCAAGATAAGGTATGCAAGTGTCACAATATTAACTAACAAAGCTAGAATTTCCAAAGGAAAAACTCCCGAGAAGAACATTGTGACAATCCCAACAAATATAGTTGCTTTCTTAGGAACCTTGCTCTTCGGTGTTAATTCTTGGAATTGCTCAGGCAAAAGCCCATCACAACTGACATTGTAAATCACACGTGACAAGGCAAACATCATAGAAATACATACCGTTACCAATGTAAAAATAACCACAACAGAAACAATATTACCTACTAATGAAAAACCAATGCTACGTAAAACAAATGGCACCACGTCAGCTGTATTTAATTTAGTATAGTGAACAGTTCCAGTTAAAACCAAAGTAACCAAAACATACAATAAAGTTGTCAATCCAATTGAAAAGAAGATACCTTGCGGAATTTTCTTTTGAGGTTCTTTGGTCTCATCAGCCGCCATAGAAATTGATTCAAATCCAAGAAAAGCAAAGAACATCAATGACGCACCAGCCATGATTCCAACTTTTCCACCATAAATTTGACCAAATCCGAACGGTGTGAAATCACTCCAGTTTTGCGTATTAATTGCTGTCAAACCAAGAGCAATAAATATAAGCAAAACCGCTAATTTAAAGATAACCAAAATAGAATTAAATCTCAATACCGTTTGAACCCCTAGTACAACAAGGGCTGTCACACAAAGTAATAAGATAACAGGAACAATATCAATATAAGTTCCCTTTGCAGGATTAAAAGGACCACTCAAAGCTGTCGGCAAACTAATGCCAAAAGTTTTCAAGAAAGCTTTTAAATACTCTCCCCAACCAGAGGCTGCCGTTGAAATCGCTCCTGCAAATTCAATCATCATAAACCAACCTGCAATCCAAGCTGGGTACTCTCCAAAAACAGTATACAAATAGCGATACACACCACCTGAATGAGGCAATCTTGAAGAAAATTCTGCAAAGAATAAAGCTGACATGGTTACACAGATAGCAGCAATAATAATTGAAATAGTAATCGCAGGTCCTGCATATTGAGAAGCGCCTACTCCTGTTATCGTGAAAATCCCAGTCCCAACAATCGAACCTACCCCTAAAAAGATAAGTTCAGCAAGCCCCAGGCGTCGTTGCAAATGGCTTGTCTTTTGCGCCATCGGGGTCTTTCGAAAAATATCCATACATTCTCCTGTTATTTGTTTGAAATCGTCATGCAATTCTTATAATTCTATCAATTCTTGATACAAGATTCACATGCACAACGTCTTTTATTTTAGGATAAATATAAGTAAAAATCAACTCTATACCTCATTTTTATCCCTTGAATTTACAATATAAGTGCACAATAAAAACTCATAAGATTTTTCTAGTAAA
>ERZ1034915.760-NODE-760-length-20600-cov-46.131857_pt1 | contig 20600 bp, 26 predicted proteins | sample MGYA00520592_ERZ1034915 | MGnify/ENA primary metagenome ERZ1034915 (study PRJEB33766, sample SAMN09781787) | gut metagenome | biome: gut microbiome | host: Homo sapiens | place: Madagascar | study: EMG produced TPA metagenomics assembly of the PRJNA485056 data... | reverse complement strand
TTTCCGACGGACGGAAAATAACGGGAGGGGGTAAGCGACAAGAAAATACGCGAGCAGGATGCGCGCGCAAACGACGCGGGCGCGCGTGTCCCGGGTCATCCGGTTTCCCCAGGCGCGGGGTTATTCTCTCCACCTCCGCCTGGAACGCATGGTGAATCCTCTACCAGCCTGGGCGCGGCTTTTCGGCCGCGCTTGGGGAAACCGGATGACGGAATCCGAGGTGATCAACAGTGGCCAGAGAGGACATGATTCGCGCCGACATGCAGGCCGTCGGCACTTACAACCAGATTTTTGAGCCGACGATCAAGCAGCTGGCCAAGACAGAGCGCGAGCTCAGTCGCGCGGAGAAGGCTTGGAAAAAGGCGGGCGGCCTGATGGTCGCAACTCTGACCAACAAGACTGGCGGCGAGTACACAGCGAAGGACCCGAACTGGACGGTCGTTGAGAATCTTCGTGCGACGGTCACGGGCCTGCGCAACCAGCTGGGACTGACGCCGACCGGCCTGAATAAGGCCCGCAGCAAGCAGACCGTGAGCACGGACCGGTCGAAGATCGAGCAGCTGCTTGACGATGCGCACAACTACGCTGTCGAGCACGCAGCAGAATACCAGCGCGACGTCGACGCCTACGTCGACAAAGTGCTCAGCGGGGAGATCGTCGCGTGCGAATGGATCGTCCTGGCATGCCGGCGTTATCTCAACGATCTGGCATCCTGCCGATGGGATTTCCGGCCGGAGCCGGCCTGCGAGATCATCGCCATCATCGAGACGACGCTCTGCCACCAGCAGGGTGAGTTCCTGGACGCGAGCCCTTTGCGCGGCACGCCGTTCTACCTGCTGCCCTACCACAAGTTCATCTGCTTCAACATCATGGGGTTTTACCTCAAGGGGACAAACAAACGGCGGTTCAAAGAAGCGCTTGATTTTATCCCGCGAAAAAACGTCAAGACCACGTTCGCCGCCTCGCTGGCTTGGGCGTTGGCCCTGTATGAACGCCGGTCCGGATCTAAGGTCTATGAGGTCGGCGGTGCGCTCAAGCAGGCGCTCGAAGGATTCGACTTCCTGAAATATAACGTCTATCGCCTCGGTGTGACGGTCAAGGAAGATGCAGAGCGCGGCCTGCGTATCACGGACAACAACATGGAGCACTCCATTGTCGGCGATATCGGTGACGGATTCATCTCCGTCAATGCCCTGGCGGCGAATCCCGAGAAGCAGGACTCCTTCAATGCCAACATCGTCATCTGCGATGAGGCGCATGTGTATAAGTCGCCGAAGCAGTTCCAGAAGCTGCGTGATGCGACAAAGGCATACACCAACAAGCTTGTCATCATCATATCTTCCGGCGGCGCGAACGCGCTAGGCTTTCTGGCGCAGCGCGTGGAGTTCTGCAAGAAGATCCTCAACGGCACTATCAAGGATCCGTATGCCGACGAGATCTTCATCTTTATCGCGCAGGCCCCGACCAATGAGAACGGCGACGTCGACCTTCTGGATCCGAAGGCACTGGAGGCCGCAAGTCCCGGTTGGGGCTACAGCATCCGGCCGCAGGATATGATCAACGACGCTGCACAGGCCGAGGCCGACCCGCAGCTGCGCCCTGAATTTTTAAACACCTCGCTTAACATCTTTACGGCTGCGCTGCGTGCCTGGTTCGATATTACCGAGTGGCGCAAGTCCGACGCGAAGTACAACTGGACGCTGGCGCAGCTCGCACGCCTGCCGATCAAATGGTACGGCGGCGCGGATCTCTCCAAGATGCACGACTTGACGGCCTGCTGCCTGTTTGGCCATTACAAGGGTGTCGATATTATCATCCCGCACTGCTGGTTCCCGCGGCCGGCGGCGGAGATCAAGGCAAACAAGGATCAGATCCCGCTGTTCGGCTGGAAAGATGACGGATGGCTTGACATGACCAACGACAAGGTCACGAACTACAGCGACATCGTCCGATGGTTCAAAAAACGCCGCGGCGAGGGCTTCAAGATGCGCCGGATCGGGCACGACCCGAAGTTCTGCCGTGAGTACTTTGTCGAGATGAAAAAGGAGCATTTCCCGGTCAAGGCGCAGATGCAGACCTTTATCCTGAAATCCGAGGGGTTCCGATATCTTGAGAAATCTGCGAAGCAGGGAACGCTCTATTACATGCACGCGGAACCGATGGAATACTGCGTGCAGAACGTAGCCGGCGTCGAGAAGGCCGACGACATGGTGCAGTACCAGAAGATCGAGCCGAATCTGCGCATTGACGTGTTTGATTGCGCGGTCTTCGCAGCCTGCGCTTACCTGAATGATTTGAGCGAGAGCAACAAGGGTGCTGGATGGTATGACAGCGCCAGGGATGAAACGGAGGCTGATGCCGATTGAAAGTGAAACCGCAGCGCCGCAGCGCTGCAAGCGACCAGTCCTGTCTGCAGTGGCTGGTGTCCAATTCTGACACGCTGGCTGTGACGGGATATCATCGGCTGATCGACAGCCCGGATGTCCTGGCGGCGGTCGGAGGGCTGGCGGACATCGTCAGCAACGCGACGATTCAGCTGTTCCGCAACGCAGAGAACGGCGACATTCGCGTCCGCAATGAACTCAGCCGGTTCGTCGATATTCATCCATGGCGGTACGGCGGCCGAAAGGACTGGGTTGAATGGATCGTTGAAACAATGCTTCTTTCCCCGTGCGGCAGCGCGTTCGTCCTGCCGCAGACGCAGGGCGGCCTACTGGTCGACCTGACCCCGATGCCGGGCGCGACAGTGGCCAGCGCGGACGGCGGCCTGACCTACTTTGTGACGTGGCGCGGAAAGGTGTACGACCCTGCTGATGTGCTGCACTTTAAGTACAGGCCCGACCCGGATCAGCCGTGGCTTGGGCTTGGCCTCCGGGCAAGCCTGCGGGACGTGACCGGCAACCTCCGGCAAGCGTCCGCCACGAAAAAAGGCTTTATGTCCGACAAATGGAAGCCGTCCGTCATCGTCAAGGTCGACGGCCTTTCCGACGAATTTTCGGACGAAGCGGGCCGCAAGCGGCTGATGTCCGAGTATCTGCAAAACTCCGAGGCCGGCGCGCCGTGGATCATTCCGGCGGAACTTATGGATATCCAGCAGGTAAAACCGCTGAGCCTTTCGGATCTTGCGCTCAAGGACGGCGTCGAACTGGACAAACGGGAGGTCGCAGCAATCGTCGGTGTGACGCCGTATATGCTGGGCGTCGGCAACTACTCCGACGCCGACCACAACCACATGATCCGGACAACGGCGACGTCCATCGCGAACATTATCTGCTCGGAGCTGACGCGCAAGCTGCTGCTGTCTCCGGACTGGTATTTTAAGATGTCCGTCCGCCGACTGTACAGCTACACGCTCAAGGATCTGGCCGATGTTTCCACCGGCCTGTACGTCAAGGGCATTATGAGCGGCAACGAAAGCCGCGACTGGCTGGATCTATCCCCGGTAGACGGGCTGGATGAGCGCGTTATCCTTGAGAACTACATCCCGGCCAATATGATTGGCAATCAGAAAAAATTGGAGCAAGGAGGCGAAGGCAATGGCGAATGAGCGCACTGCGCGCCAGATCCGCAGCTGCTCGCAGCAGTTTACCACCCGCGAAGCAGCTGACGATCTTTATATCGAAGGCTATTTTGCCGTCTTTAACTCGGAGTATCCGCTCTGGGAGGGCGCAAGCGAGATCGTCAAGCCCGGCGCTTTTGACACCAGCGTTTCCGGTGATGTTCGCGCCCTTATCAACCACGATACTACGCTTGTGCTCGGCCGCACGAAGTCCGGCACGCTGACACTGCGGCAGGATACCCGCGGCCTGTGGGGATCCGTCAAGATCAACCGGCAGGACAGCTCGGCAATGGATCTGTACGCACGGGTCCAGCGCGGCGACGTCGATCAGTGCAGCTTTGGCTTTGAAATCAAGCGCGAGACCTTTGTCGATCTCGGCGGCGGCAAGTATCGCTGGGAAATCGAGGAGGTCGACCCGCTGTATGAGGTGAGTGTCTGCACATTCCCGGCGTACACCGAAACGAGCGTATCGGCCAGAAAGCAGGATCTGGAGGAAATCAACCGGCGCCGCTGCGAAGCATGGCGCGCGTCGGCAAGAAAGAAACTTGGAGGTAACAATGGCACTTAAAATCTTGAGACGCCAGCAGGATCTGCGCAGTATGCAGGCGCAGATGGAAACACTGGTCAGCGAACGCGACGCCTTCGCGGCCCGCGAGCATGAGCTTGAGGCGGATATTGCTGCCGCGCAGACCGAAGAGGATCGCGCCGCTGTCGATGCCGCCATCGACGAATTTGAGCAGCAGCGCAACGCAAACGTCGTGGCCGTCGCAGAGCTGCAGACCCGCATTGACGCAACGACCGAAGAAATCCGCAGCCTTGAGGCTGCCCAGACGCCGCCTCCGGCGGCAGGCCAGCCGGCAGCGCCGGCAGCAGAAAGGAGTAATAACACCATGCCCATGACCAACCCCGAGCGCCGTTGGCTCGGCCTGACCTACCAGGAGCGCGACGCTCTGCTGCAGGCCCCCGAAACCCGCGATTTCCTGTCCAATATCCGTGCCCTTCGCATGTCGCAGCGCAGCGTCAGCGGCGCAGAACTCGGTATCCCCGACAATCTGCTGCCGCTCCTGCGTGATCTGACCTATCAGTCGTCCCGCGTCCTGCCGCACATTTCCGTGATGGCCGTTGGCGGCACCAGCCGCCAGAACATTGCAGGCGTCGCGCCGGAAGCAATCTGGACGGAAATGGACGCCGCCATGAATGAGCTTGATATCAATTTCTATCAGCTGACTATGGACGGCTTTATGGTCGGCGGCTACATTGCTCTGCCGAACTATGTGCTGTCCGACGACACGGATCTCGCCCTCCTGACCACGGTTATGCAGTATCTGGCCGCGTCCATCGCAAAGGGCCTGGATAAGGCCGGTATCTACGGCACCGGCACAAAAATGCCCGTCGGCATCATCACCCGGCTGGCCGCGACGTCCAAGCCGGAATGGTGGGGCGCAAATCAGGGCACGTTTACCGATCTGCACGAGAGCCATATCCTCAAGCTGGATCTCGGCGCAAAGTACGGCGAGGAGTTTTTCCAGAAACTCTGCGAGGCAACCGGCGTCCCGTCCCCGAACTACTCGGACGGCCGCGCAGTGTGGTTCTGCAACCGTAAAACGCACCTCGATATCGTGGCACGCAGCCTGAACTTCAACTCGGCTGCAGCTCTGGTCGCCGGTGTCAGCGACACGATGCCCGTCATCGGCGGCACGTTCGTCGAACTTGACTTTATGCAGGACTACGATGTCTGCGGCGGCTTCGGCTCCCTGTACAGTCTGGCGGAGCGTGAGGGTATGGTCATCGAGGCCAACACGAGTGTCAAGTGGCTGCAGAACATGACCTGCTTCAAGGGCCTTGCCCGCTACGACGGCAAACCGGCGATCGGCGAGGCGTTTGTGCTGTTCAACTACAAAAATGCCGCGCCGAAGACGACTATTACGTTCGGTGCCGACTACATCAACGAGGGCCTCGGCACCCTGATCGTCACGACGGCGGCCGGCGCATCCGGCAAGACGACCGTCACGGTCGCAGGCAACGCCAGCGCGAACAAGCTCCGCTATAAGCTCGCCGGTGCTCCGCTGTCGGTCGAAGCCGGTGAGAAGCTGGACGCCAGCTGGACGGCGATGACCTCCGGGGCTGCGGTCGCAGCCGCGACCGGGAATGTCATCACGGTCGTGGAGATCGACAGTGCTGGCAAGGCTGTCAAGCTCGGCTCTGCGACCTGCACGGCCGGCGCATAAGAAAGGAGGCGGCCTGATTGTCTGAGCCTTGTGTGAACACGTCGAGGCAAATCGACCTGCTTTGCGTGGATCTCGGTCTGATGCGGATCAGCGACGATCAGGCCGCATATCTGGGCAACCTGCTTGCGCAGGCTGCCCGGTATATCGAAACCAAGGGTATTACGCTTGATTCCGCGAGCGATGAGGATAACGGCCTCGTCGCCCGCGTCGCCGCATGGATGTATCGCAGCCGCGCCACAACCGCGGACAATCCGCTGCCGTCCGGCCTCAGATCGTATTTGCACGATAAGCTGCTGCAGCAGAAGATGCGGGAGGTATCACCATGATCTACGATCAGATTCTCGATGTCCATGATCTTCGCCCCGGCTCCTCGCCGCTGCTGGCCAAGCTCGGCCCCGGTACGTCGTACTATTACGCCGAGCAGGAGGTCTATGCCTCGCGCTACTACGCGGGCAAACAGGCCAACAGCAAGATCGTCAAGCTCGTCTGCGTCCCGCGCGGCATGGATGAGCCGCCGATCACGTCCGATCAGTATGTCAGCCTGACGGGCTACGAGGGCCGCCACATCTACAAGATCGATCAGGCGCAGTACGGGCACGACGACAATGGCCTGCCATGTACGACGCTGAGCCTGACCGAGCCGGAGGGCAAATATGAGCTACTCGAAGATTGAGTCCATTTTGGACACCGTCGTTCCGGAGGACGTCAGCGTTTACAAGGTGCAGGCGAGCCCGAGCGAGGAGCGCTATGTCGTCTGGACGCCGACCGGGACGCGGTCGGAACGGGCGGAGGGCGCGCCGATCTGCACGGTCAATCTGGGCGTTGTCACAGTGGCCACGCAGACGGAAAACGATCCGCTGCCGGCGCAGATCATCGCCGCGCTCATTGCCGGCCGCGTCGCGGTCGGGCAGGATGAGCAGAGCTTCGATGAGCAGACCATGACGTATTACACGGATATCCCGTTTGAGGTGATCTGACATGGCGGAATTTGAAGCCGAGGTAAAGGCGCAGGATATCATCAAGGAATTGAAAGCTGATCGGCTTTTTACCGATACGAACCTGAAGACGATTCTGTCTGCCGGCGCGGACGTTCTGCTGGACAGCGTAAAATCCGCCTATGTGGCCGCTGGCCACAACCGCCGCACTGGTGAGACATACCGGCACATTGTCCGCCCGAATACCGTCAAGCGCGACAAGCAGGATGTCCCGTATATGGTCGTCACGCTGCGCGGCAAGGACGCGCGGCAGCAGCCCTATAATATCAAGGGCTTTGTCCTCAACTATGGCCGAAAATCGCGTAATCTTTGGAAGCGAAGAGGCGGCGCGATCAAAGCTGACCATTATTGGAACCAGGCCATAAAGGCCGCGCGTGCGGCGTCAAATGAAGCCATGCGCAAAGAAGCGATTAACATTTTGAACAGATAGGAGGAGCCTATGCCTGCATATGATCTGCGGTACATTCAGGCCGCAAAATACACGAAATCCGATTCCGGCAATACTGTGACCTACAGTGACGTCACAAAGGTCGGCGACGCCATGACGGCAAACTTCGAGCTGCGCAACGCCGAAGGCCGTCTGTATGCCGAAAGCTCCCTTGCCGAGTATATGCGCAAGGCGACCGGCGGCACGATCTCGCTCGGCGTCAAGTATATCACCGAGGCGGCGCAAGTGCTGCTGTATAAGGCCGTCAAGACGACCAGATCCGTCAAGACGAAACCCATCAACGTAGTCCGGTACGGCAAGACATCCACCAGCCAGTATGTCGGCGTCTCGTTCTACGCGCCTGACATGATCGACGGCGTGGAGAAATTCACCTGCATTTTCATCGGCCGTGCGCTCTTCGGACCGCCCAGCCATGTCTACCAGACTCTCGGCGAGAACATCACGTTCAATACGCCGGTCACGTCGGGCGAATTCCTCGTCGATGCTCTCGACAACCTTGTTGAGATTGCTACCTGCGACTCCGAGGAGGATGCAAGAGCGTACTGCGACGCCGTTCTCGGCAAGACTGCGTAAGGGGGCCGGTCATGTACTTACAGCCGAAACCCCTGCCGTTTGAGCACGGCGGGAAAACCTATCAGCTTTACGTTAACATGAACGTCCTGGCAGACCTACAGGAGCTGCACGGCGGTACGCTTGAGCCGCTGCTGTCCCGGAAGCGCACCATGAAAAACATTCTTGAGACAGTGGCCGCCGCTATGAATGAGTACGCCTACGACCAGGGCTGGCCGGAACGCTTTACGAGCCGCGATGTCGGCAAGATGATGACGGTCAAGCGCTTCGGTGAGATCGCTGACAGAATCATTGAAATGATCTTTCAGGCGGTCTACGAGCCGGACACAGAGCGTCCGGCCGAAAATCAGTCGGAGGAATCCGGCGAAAAAAAAGAACAGACCACGCAGCCGAACCCTACAGCATCCGATTCGCGTGGTACCTAAACATTTGGATCAACGTCCTGCACAACGATGAGGCTGTATTTTGGAGGACGATGACGCCGGCGCGGTGCATGGCAATCTATCGGGAATACTTTTCCCTTGCCACGCCGCGCCGGTCTGCATCTCAGGCAATGCCAGACGGCAGATATGTTGATCTGGATAAGCCGTCCGGCTTATCGTTGCACGATTATCTTGTATCGGGGGGACTTTAAATGGCTGACGCCACCATTAGCACAAAAATCAAACTGGACGGCGAGGCCGAGTATAAACAGCGGATCTCCGAGATCAATGCCGCGCTCGGAACGCTGGACAGCAAGATCAAACTGCTTAACACGACCTATGCCGGGAACGAAAACAGCATCAAGGGCCTGACAGAGATCAACGAGGTTCTGAACCAGAAGATCCTGACGCAGCGTGATAAGGTTGAGCAGCTGCAGGAGATGCTGCAGAAGTCTGCCAAGGCCTACGGCATATCCGACACGACAACCCAAAAGTACCAGCAGCAACTGAACAATGCCGAAGCCGCTCTTGTAAAAATGGAGCGTGCATTGGCTGACAACACGTCTAAGCTGGAGGCGGCAGGTGGTGCTGCCGACAACTTCTCGGATGGTCTGGCAGATCTGGCTGAGCGCACGAACAAGCTGGGCGAAAGTCTACGGGGCGACAAAGAGCAAAAGTACAAACAATCAATAGATCAGCTCAACGCCAGCATAGACGTACTGGACGCCCAAATGCGGAAGGTCGCAGCAGAATACGAAGATAGTGCGGATTCTGCGGACTTGATGGCTAAAAAGAATGACATTTTAACGCAGAAAATCATCCAGCAGGCCAACAAAGTAGATTTGTTGGAATCAGCCTTTAAAAACGCAACAGAGTATTATGAGATCGGGGCGGTAGAAACCAGCCGCTGGGAGAAGGAGCTCGCAAACGCGGAAGCCGAGCTCTACAAAATGGAGAACCAGCTGAAGCGCAATACCGAGCAGATGGCAAAAGCCAACGAGGAAACCGGGGAATCCGCGCAGAGCATGGGCGAAATCGGGGATGCGGCCGAGGACGCCGGGAAAGGCATGGGCAACCTCGGCGACGTGGTGAACGGCCTGACCTCCAAGCTCGGGATCCAGCTGCCGGACAGCATGAAAACGTCCATGAACGGCATGCTGCAGCTCGACACTACGACAGTCGCAGTTGCGGGCGGATTTGCCGCCGTCGCTGCGGCGATCGTCAAGGCGGAAAAAGCGTTGATCTCCATGACGAAGGAAGCCGCCTCGAATGCGGACGATCTGCTGACGCTCGCCTCCGTGACCGGCACGACGACCGATTCCGTGCAGGAGCTTAACTACATGGCCGACCTCACGGACGTCTCCTTTGACCGTATCAAAGACAGCCTCAAGGAAACCACCAACAAGATGCAGGAGGCCGCGACCGGTACGGGCGACGCCTACGAGGCGTACAAGCGGCTGAAAGTTGAGATTACAAACACCGACGGCAGCCTCCGCAGCGCGCAGGATGTATTTTACGATACCATCGACGCGCTCGGCGAGATGAAAAACAAGACCGAGCGGGACGCACTGGCTATGGATCTCATGTCCGAGTCCGCACAGGAGCTCAATCCGCTCATCGACCTCGGCGGCGAGAAAATGCGGGCTTACGCGCAGGAAGCACATGATATGGGCTATGTCCTTGACAACGACGCGCTCAAATCCCTGCAGGGCGTCGACGACGCCTATTCTCGCCTGCAGAAGACACAGGAGGGCGTCAAAAACCAGCTGGCCGTCGAGTTTGCGCCGTACCTAGAGGAATTTTACGGCGACGCGACACAGGGCGTGAAGGATCTCGGGAAGGCGATCAAGGATTCCGGAATCGTCGACGCCTTCGGCATGCTGCTTGAGACCGTCGGCGATATCCTCAATCCCATGTCCGATCTGTCCGGCAACCGCGTCCCGGCGCTGACCAACGCCCTGCGGCCGCTGGCGGAGGTCATGGCGCTGATCGCTGACACAGCGGACTTTTTTGCGGGCCTGTTTACGCTGGATTTTAAGAAAATGGGCAATGCCCTGGGCTTTGGATATGCCAGCGGAAACGGCAACAAGTACCAGACACTGCAGGACAGCTACGCGGCAAAATCGTGGGGCAGCAGCGCGTCCGACCTCTCCAAGGCCTACGAAGAGGCCGTCGCCCGCGGCGACTCGTCGACCCTCGGTATCACCGAGGACGAATGGCGCAGGCGGTATCTGGGCGGCAACGCCGCCGGCACGGACAACTGGGCGGGCGGCTGGACGCGGGTAAACGAGAACGGCCTCGAGCGGATCTATCTGCCGTCCGGCAGCCGCATCCAGACGGCCAGCGAGACCCGCTACACCTCCGGCGATACCTACAACACCACCGTCTACGTCGACCACGTCGAAGACCTCGACACCATCCTCCGCATCGCCAAAAACGCACGCATCACAACCAGAATGGGGGCGAAGTAAATGCCGACCTTTACAGTGCAAGCGAGTGGGTCGACGGCGGTAGCCAAAAATCACCCGAACACCAACTATTCGGATCTTACACAGTACAAATTCTTCGTAGAGCCGTTTACAGGAGACGCGGGAAACATTAAGCGAGGGGATAACGTATATATCAACTTCCCTGTGCCGGGCGACACATACAAGTTCAAACGGGTAACAAAAGTAACGCTTGCATTTTATGCACAACCAACAGCAGAAAGCGGCGCTACATACAAGGGGATTTGGACATATGTAAATGCGTTGGCGAGTCAATTTGATGCGGATGCAATGACATATGCGACGAGGCCTGAGATATACCAGACCTTCACAGGGGTCTCGGAGCAAGCAAACGGAAACTGGACGACTCTGAATGAAATCATACAGCTAAATGCAGTTTTTGACCTGAAAAATTACAAATCAAAAAAAGAAGAACTGCAGCAAGGAATAAGAAATGGCTTTGTAGTCGCGCTTCGAGGAGGAGAATCAGGGACAAGCGAGGCGATTATATTCGGCGCAAAGTCAACACGAAAGCCATCGTTGGTGTGCGAGTATTCGGACGACACTGTAGGGATAACAGCGGATGGGTTTGCTCCGACAGCCGGCGCTTTTGTGAACAGATTTGAAAAAAATATGTTTACATGGCGCTGTGACGATGACACAGCCGACTCACAGGTCTGCTTCGCAGAGATAAAGCAAACCTCCGCCGTCTTCGAGTGGCGCGTAAAAAATGCGAGCACATCAAAGACAATCAGCGTCTCCGGCTCGACGACCTCTTGCACAGTCCCGGCAAACACATTTCCGTCCGGGACGATCGAGTGGCGCGTAAAGGTGACGGCGAACAGCGGCACGACAACAACGTCCGCATGGCAGGAGATCACGACCACGGACGTCACCCCGACGGCCAAGCCTGTTTCCCCATCCGGCATCGTCATCGACGCCACCATCGTCAACCGCTTTAGCTGGCAGCACATCATTTCCACCGGCACGCCGCAGAGCAAAGCTGATCTGCAATGGTCCGCCGACGGAACGACATGGAACACCCTTGCGACCGTCACGGGAGAAAACCAGTATTACGACGTTCCGGCAAACAAATTCACAAGCGGAACAAAATACTGGCGCGTGCGCACCTACAACACCGACGGCACGGCCTCGGCGTGGAGCGAAAAGGCCGAGTTTATCGCCATCAACGCCCCGTCGGCCCCGTCCATCGTCATCCAGTCCACCGGCCCGCGCCCGCGCATCACCTGGCAGACCTCTGAGCAGGAGGCCTATCAGCTGACGCTCTCGAGCGGCTACGTCTCCGGCACGGTCTACGGCACGGAGAAGGCATGGCACTCGCCTGTCTACCTCGCCGACGGCAGCTATACCGTTCGCGTGCGCGTGCAGAACAAGTACGGCATGTGGTCCGAGTGGAGCGCAGCCGCGCTCCCCGTTTCGCACACCGAGGGCGAGGCGATCACACTGTCGGTCGATGCGGCCCACGAGGCCGCGCTGACCTGGCAGACCGTAGGCAGCTATGATTTTTATCTGATCGAGCGGGACGGCGTCGCCATTGGCCGCACCATCCAAAAGCAGTACGTCGACCACACCAGCATCGGCAGCGTGACCTACCGCGTGCGCGGCTGCTATGCCGACAGTGACAATTACGGTGTATCCAATTCGGCCACCATCGAAATTCTGCCGGAGACCAACATGATCTGCGACCTCGAGACCGGCGTCTGGCTCGAGATGCGCCTGTCCGAGACGCAGCTGCGCACCAACCGCACCAGTTTCTCGGCCGGTGTCTCGACCGTCCATCTGGCGGGCCTTGCCTACCCCGTCGAGGAGCGAAGCGAGCAGCGCGACCGCGCCCTGTCCGTCGCCTGCGCCTGGCCGCACGCGCAGCGGGCCGCCGCCCTTGCACTTGAGGCCCTTGTAGGCCGCCTCGTCTGCCTCAAGGACCGCTACGGCAACATGGCCATCGGCTCGCTCCCGTCGCTCGAGAGCAACTGCGACGAGTTCATGCGCCGCTATTCCTTCACCATCTCGCACACGAACCGGGAGGAGGCGATCACCCTTGACCCGTGACGTCCGCTTCCGCGTCGACGTGCTCAGAAACGGCGCACCCATCACCCACCTCCAATGGGACACCGGCAGCGCCCCGCAGATCATCGCCAGCCGCGACGCGACGATCCACACCAGCATCAAGGGCACCTTCCTCGTCAACGACGCGGTCGACTACCTATCAGACGAGCTCCAGCCTGTCATGACCATCGACGGGCAGGAGACGCCACTCGGTATCTATCAGGCCGCGACCCCGAGCATCAAGGGCGCGGCGGGTCAGAAGCGCGTCGAGGTCGAGGCCTACGACCGCTGCTGGCGCGTCTACAGCAACCGCACCGAGACCATCCTGCACCTGTCCGCCGGTGCGTCCTATCTCACCGAGATCCGCAAGCTGCTCACCGCCTGCGGCGTCGCGCTCGTCATTGCGACGCCGTCGGACGCGACGCTGCAGACCGACCGCGAGGACTGGGATGTCGGAACGAGCTACCTGACCATCGTCAACGACCTGCTGGCCGAGATCAACTACAACAGCCTCTGGTTCGACGCCTCCGGCGTCGCCCGTCTCGAGCCCTATCAGGAGCCGAGCGCGCAGAACATCGACTGGTCCTACGGCACGACGGACCTCTTCCTTCCGGACCGGCATCCGGGGCCGAACTTCTCAGATGAGGAAGACATCTTCAACGCGCCGAACGTCTTCATCTGCGTCTGCTCCAACCCGGATCTGGAGCAGCCCATGGTCGCAACGGCTGTCAACGACAATCCGCAGTCGCGCAAGTCCACCTTCCGGCGGAACATGCGCATCGCCTCGCTCACCAAGGTCGACAACATCGCCTCGCAGGAGGAGCTGCAGGCCTACGCCGACCGCATGCGCAACGAGTCGCTGCTCTCCGCCCGGGCCATCACGTTTTATACCCTCAACGACCCCGGCCACGGCATCGGTGACGTCCTCGCGCTCACGCACGACGACATCGGCGGCATTTACCTCGAGACCGGCTGGCAGATGCAGTTGTCAGCCGGAAGCCTCATGACACACTCTGCAAAAAGGACGGTGATTGCATAATGGAGGGCGTTGACAGCCTGTACACCGAAGAACCCGAAGAGCAGCAGACCGAAGAACAGCAGCAGCCGTTCCAGCTGGCCGTTATTGCGACGGTCGAGGAAGACGGCCTGACCCTCACGCCTGACGGCGCGGAGGAGCCGACCGAGAAGCATTTTAAATGCAACACCGGCATCAACTTCGCCGCCGGACAGCGCGTGGCCGTCCTCGAACTGTCCGGCAGCAAGGTCGTCATGTTCCCGATCGGCAACCCAGGCGCGGACGCGCCGGCGAAGATCCCAACCGGCGGTACGGCCGGGCAGGTGCTCCAAAAATCGTCCGACAATGACTACGCGCTCACCTGGGGCAGCATCACCGGCCTTCTGCCGACCGGAGGAACGAGCGGACAGATCCTCAAAAAGTCAGGCAACGCCGACTACGCCGTCGAATGGGGCGACATCAACGGTGCTCTGCCTTCCGGCGGAACGACGGGCCAGGTGCTCAAAAAATCCAGCGCCACCGACTACGCCGTCACCTGGGGCAGCCCAGACGGCATCCTGCCGACCGGCGGCACCGATGGTCAGGTCCTGCTCAAAAACGGCGCGAGCAACTACGCCGCCAAGTGGGGCAGCATCACCGGCGCGCTCCCGACCGGCGGAACATCCGGTCAGGTGCTGAAAAAATCCAGCGCCACCAACTACGCTTGCACGTGGGGAGACGTCGCCGGAACGCTTCCGAGCGGCGGAACCGACGGCCAGGTGCTCCTGAAAAACGGATCGACGGCCTACGCCGCGAAGTGGGGCACGGTATCCGCCGCAGAACTCAAGAGCGGATACAATTCACTGGAGCTGAAAACAAAAACCCTGACGCCGTCCTCGAACGGCTTTGAGATAGGGACATCGAGCTATCCCGTGACAGTCAGGGGAGACGAAATCGTACTGTACTACAGCGCATACCGCTACTGCACCCTTGCGTGCAACTCATCCGGGAAGCTGACCGTCAACGGCACAGCCATCAACTAAGGAGGGCATCATGAAATTATACGACATCGCGCTCGCGGCAAAGCCACTGCAGAAGCTCATCGAACAGGACCTGCCGCTCCGGCAGGCCTATCAGCTCGCCATGCTGGCGACCAGGCTCAACCCAACACTCGAATTCTACGGAAACCAGCTCATGAGCGGGCGGCCGCAGGCGGAGCTGAACGAGCTGGACGCCGACACGCTCCCCGAGCTGCCGCACATCACGCTTCCGCTCGACCTCGATATCCGGCTTTCCGCCGGGGATATCAAGTGCCTTGAGCCGTTTGTGACCTTCGAAGGAGCTGATAACGCATGATCACCATCCACTGCTCCCGCGCGTGCGCGCATCTGTGCTCGCCGCCGGAGCTTTTGACGGCGGGCATGGCCAAGGCCGTGACCGTTGAGTTCGTCTTCTCGCCCGAGTGGGACGGGCTGACGAAGACCGCCGTCTTCTCGAACGGCAAGACCACCGTCGACGTTCTGGCGGCAAACTGGGACGGGGATACCGTTCCAGTCCCGCACGAAGTTCTCGCCGTCCCGGGCCGCCACGCCCGCGTGGGCGTCTATGGCGCGGACGAAAGCGGCGTCGTCCTGCCGACCGTCTGGGTGAGCCTCGGCAAAGTCCAGCCCGGCGCGGACCCATCCGGCGACGAGACCGCCGACCCGTCCCTGCCCGTCTGGGCCCAGCTGCAAAAGCAGATCGGCGACCTGGACGACCTCAAGACCTACAACAAGGGCAACCTCGTCGCCGCCATCAACGAGGCCCGCAGCTCCGGCGGCGGCTCTGGTGGCGGGGGCATCCAGTCGGCACAGATCGACGCAATCCTCGTGATGACAAAATCCGAATATGACGCGCTGGACAAAAAGGACGCGCGGACACTGTATCTGTTGGAGGGATAACATGCTGGCAGTTGGACTCAAACGCATTCTGGAGCTGTTCATCGGCTCCATGGGCATCAAATCCGCCCACCTGGGCACGAAAACCATCTACGAAAGACCGGGCGGCTTTTTATACATTGAACTCACAAGCGAAGAAAGGGGATAAATCCAGATGGCAAGTTTTTTTAATCTGACACTTGATACGCTGGCGCCTGCCGGCCTATCGCTGACGCTCAACGACGGCGCACAGTACGCGACCAGCGCGACCGTGACGGCGAAGATCTCCGTCTCGGACACGTCGACGACGGGCTACCAGATGAAGATCTGGGGCACGAAGACGGCGGAGACAGAGGCGGAAGCGTCGTGGGAGACGTTCGCCGCGACAAAATCCATCACGCTGCCCGACGGCGACGGCCTCAAGACGATCTATGTCAAGGTGCGCGACGACGTCGGCAACGAATCGGAGTCCGCAAGCGACACGATCACGCTCAACACATCGATCCCCGCCGTGACGATCACCGGCCCCGATAAGAGCCGCATCTCGAAGGTCACGGGCTACGATGCGGCGGCGTTCTCCTTCGTCTGCGACGTGGACTTTGAGGAATACACCATTCGCGTCGTCCCGGCGACGAGCAGCCTGCACACGGCAGGCACCCAGATCCCGACGACGGGCGGCTCCACCAACGTCAGCGGCACGGAAGGCGGCTACAAGAAGAACACCGCCATCAATGTCACCATCAAGGGCGCAGATCTCGAAGCAGCGTCCTCCGGCGACGGCGTGAAGATCGTGAAGGTCTTCGTGAAGAACGCCGCCGGTACATGGAGCGCCGCGTAATGGCCGCGCCGGAACTGACATTCTCCATCACCGGCAACAGGATCTCGGCAGTGACCGGGTACGACTCCATCACCGTCACATTCTCGTCGGATATCGCCTACACGGCCTTTGAGTGCCGCGCGACGAAGTCCGGTGAGGATTGGGGCCGTGGGAAGGGCGCTTTGATCGCGTCCTTCTCCCAGACCCCGGCGGGCACGCAGCGCACCTTTGAGGTTTACGACGATTTTCTGCTTTCCGGTGATGGGGAATACCGCATTTCGTTGTTCGCGCAGGGCGCGGACGGCAGCTGGAACGACAACTACGGCTTTATCCCGTTGGGAGAGTCGCAGGCGCTGAAGACCGCGGACGGCGAGGATTTTCTGTGTATGAAGGAGTGATCGTATGGCTTACAACAGCCAGTTTACCGGCGCGCAGATCGACGAGGCTATCGCCGACGTGCGCAGCAACAAAGACGCGTGGGACGGAAAGCAAGATGTGATCCTCGCCTCCGGCGCTTCCGTCGGGGACCTGATCAAGGTCAAGGCGGTGGACGCCAGCGGGAAGCCGACGGCTTGGGCGGTGGCCGTGGCGGGCACGGACTATATGAAGACCGGCAACATCACCAAGCAGACGCTGGTCTCCGCGGAGACCACGCCGACCGAGAACTACGCCATCAACTGGCAGTATGAGTGAGGAGGCCCCATGGCGCACAAGACATTGATCGCCGGCACGGCCTATTCCGTGACCGGCGGCAGGGATCTGATCGGCGGCACGGGATACGGCTGCAAAGCCGGCAAGGCCCTCATCGGCGGCACGGCGTTCACCGTACCGTTTTCGAAGGGCATTCCCCTGAGCACCATCACCCCCGGCGCGATCCTGTACCTGAACGAATCCGGCAGCCCCGTGCCGTTCTACGTGGCGAAACACGACTACGAGAGCGGTCTCAATGGCGCAGGCCGGACGCTGGTGGTGCGGAGGGATTGCTATGATATGCGCGTTTTCAGCGACGGGTCGACCACCTATGCAAATAGCGACTTGGATTTATGGATAGGAAACACCTGGATTAAACTGCTGGATGCCGATACTCGCACTTCAATCGGCATGACAAAATTCTACTACACCGACGGAAAAAATCTATCTACGCTTCAGCGAGCCGCGTTTCAGCTTTCTCTTACTGAGCTGGGAAAACCCCAAAAATACGCTAACGAAGAAGGATCGGCGCTGCCAATCGCAAGCGTACTGCAAATCGCATACCGAAACGGCTCAGCAGTTTTCCAGTGGACGCGTAGCAAGAATACGAGTAACAGTTACAATGTGTGGGCATTGTCAAATAAAGCCGTGGCCTACTTTGGCGTTGTAGAAAATTCTTATGGGTCGCGTCCTGCATTCACGCTACCCGGAGATTTCATTGTCACTGCCAACGCCGACGGCGCCTACGCACTCGCATCGTAAAGGAGGACACCCGCCATGGGCACACATAAAACCCTCGTCAACGGCACGGCCTTTGCCGTCACCGGCGGGACGGAGTTGATAAATGGCACTATCTGTAAAACTGGGGGGGTCGGACCCTTGTCAACGGGACGGCGTTTGAAATCAAATTCGGGCCGAGCATCTGTACATTAGTCATCAAAGGGAGTACACAAGGATCAACAACGGCCTTGGTTGCTCCGATTGAGCACAAAGACCACCCAACCTGGTATGCGTATTCGGATGGAACGTATCAGCTTGCACCAGGAGCTGGGATAGTACTATACGCATATAGCTATGGGACAAATCACTTTTACGTCAATGACAAACTGGTTGCAAGTGGAGGCCAAAGGTTAACGTATGAAATGACATTGACGGCCGCACTTACAAATGTGAGCATTTCAGGATCGACGATAAGAGTCACAACACAATAGACAGGAGGAACTTATGGACACCTGGTACATCACCATCGGCGGGCAAGAGATCGAGACGCAGCCGGCCGTCGGCCGCATGCGCGACGCCGACTGGGGCGGGCGCGAGAGCCGCGCCGTCACCATCGCCAAGAACGAGGTCCCGGACCCGCTGGCGTTGTTCTGCGACGGCGCTAGTTGGGGCATGATCCACCGCTACACCACGGCCGTCCCTGTGCTGGACGCAGAGGGCAACGTCCAGATGAACGAGGACGGAACCGTCAAGAGTACGACCGAGACCGCCGAGGACCGCTACATGGACGACTACGCGGACTTCACCCTCGCCGGTCCCATCACCGACAATCGCGACGGCACCATCACGGCGAAGATGGGCAAAAAAACGGCCAGCGATCTGCTGGCGGAACTGGAGGCGGCATATGACAGAGGCTAAACTGGCACAGGTAAAGAAAGCAATTACGGATGGCAAGCTCGTGCAGGCCGCAGGCGGCATCACGGAGGACGTGACGCAATCAGACAAGCTGGGCTTCGACTGGCGGAACATCTACGTCAACAAGATCCTCGTCCGCCAGGAGTACGTCGAGCAGGCCGTGAAAGCCGGCACGGCAGACAACCCCATCGTGTGGAAGGCCGGCATGTCGCTCATCCAGAACGCATACTACACCAACAACGGCGAGACCAAGGTCTGGATGGGCGAGGCAGGCGCGACGGCAAAGTGGACGGACGCGGCCTTTGTGCCGATCTAATAAACGCAGAAGGGAGAAAGGCAGATGGACCTGCAGGATCTGAACGTTGCCGTCGCGGAGATCCGCGGCAATGTCGACCGGAATACCGGCCGGATCAAGGATCTCGAGAAGAAGACCGACGCCGTGGCCAAGCTGGCCGAGGCCGTCGCCGTCATGGCCGAGCACATGAAGACGCTCGACGACAAGATCGACGGCATGCAGACGAGCGTCAACAACCTCACCGCCCGCCCGGGCAAGAACTGGGACGCGCTGGTCAAGATCGCTGTGACCGCGCTGGTCACCGGCGTCATCGGCTGGGTGCTGGGCAAAATCTTATAATCTTCGCCGGGAGGCGTAAAACCTGAAAGGAGAATACATATGAACGCAAAATGGTGGAAAGCCGCGGGCATCCGCGCACTGAAAACGGTATGCCAGACGGCAGTCGCAACTATCGGCACGAGCGCAATCCTGTCCGAAGTCAACTGGATCGCCGTTGCCTCCGCCTCGGCGCTGGCGGGCATTTTGTCCCTGCTGACGAGCGTCGCGGGCCTGCCGGAGGTCAAGGAAGAATGAAGACTATGCCGCCGCAGATCGTAGACAATTTCACAAGCGTCAACATCTACCGGGGCGGCAATAAGCCGCAGTATCTGGTCATCCACTTCTTCGGGGCACTCTCCAGCGCCTATGGCGCGTCGGAGTGGTTCAAGGCCCCGGAGGCGCAGGCGTCAGCGCATTACTGCGTGGACGAGAAGGACGTCATCTACCACTGCGTGCCGGATACCGACATGGCGTGGCACTGCGGGGCCGTGGGTGGCCTGCACTACCGGCATACGAAGTGCCGCAACTGCAACTCCATCGGCATTGAGCTGCGCCCGCAGAAGCTCGACAGCAGCCGCCTGAACGCGAACGACAAGGACTGGTACTTCGACCGCCGCGTCATCGAAAACGCCGTATGGCTCACCGCAAAGCTCATGCGGCAGTACAATATCCCGCTGGAGAACGTCATCCGCCACTATGACGTCACCGGAAAGATCTGCCCGGCCCCGTTTGTCGGACCGGCGCATAACATCTACTACGGCACCTCCGGCGACCGCCAGTGGCAGGAATTCAAGGCAAGACTGCAGGAGGAAACAGCCATGAGATACGAAAAGCTGCGGGACGTCGACAACCAGACGTACCGCCAGACGCTGGACAAGCTGGTCAGCAAGGGCCTGCTTAAAGGCAAGGGCGGCACGGGCGAAGACCTGACGCTCGATCTGAGCGAGGACAACGTCCGCATGCTCGTCATTCTGGACCGCACCGGCGTCTTTGACCGCTGACCCGCCCGGGCGGCGGGCAAGAAGGGAGCGATGAACAAATCACTGCGCGCTTGGCCCTGCCGAAGGGGCTGGAAAATATGACGCGCAGGGACTGGGAGCACGTCGCTGACGAGGGACTTTTGGACGTGATCGATCGGCAGATCGTGAGACTTTATATCG
>ERZ1034915.756-NODE-756-length-20625-cov-6.428974_pt1 | contig 20625 bp, 17 predicted proteins | sample MGYA00520592_ERZ1034915 | MGnify/ENA primary metagenome ERZ1034915 (study PRJEB33766, sample SAMN09781787) | gut metagenome | biome: gut microbiome | host: Homo sapiens | place: Madagascar | study: EMG produced TPA metagenomics assembly of the PRJNA485056 data set... | reverse complement strand
CGAGGGGGTCCGGGGGACGTGCGCGACGTCCCCCGGAGCCATCCGCAGGCCGAAGACGCGGCGCTCACTACCCTCCGGGCACCCCGCCTGTTCTTGTGCTTAAGAAAAGCAATACCTCCGGGCAGCTCCGCCTGTTCTTGATACAATGACAAGCCAACCATAAAACTCATGTGCGACTTGAGATGAAGCTTACTCCCGCTCGGCGGGAGCAAGCCTTTCGGGCTCCGCACTCCAAGGTTGGCCGGGGGATTTTCGGAGGGGACTTTGAGCTATCGGGCGATGCAAAGAACGAGGACGCCGGGGAACCTCTTCACGGCGGATTACGGTACGGTTTCCCGAATGATGTAAAAATCAAGGGCTTAAAACGGGAAAAACTCTGCAAAAAAAGGGAAAGTGCGGTTGAAAAAAATGGATTTTGTAGTAAAATAGGTATAGATAGGGATGAATAGGAAGAATTAGGTATGCCGTCCGCCAAAACCAGTCTTTTTTCGGGATTGTTTCTCGGGGAGTACGATCACGCGCTTGATGCGCAGTGCCGCGTCTCTCTGCCGAGCGACTGGCGGAGCCGTGACGGGGAAACCGAACTGGTGATGATTCCGGCGCGCGGCAAGGCGCTGGTGCTGCTGCCGATCGCGACCTTTCTCGAATTCGTGGAAAAAGCGAAGAAGCTCGCGATCGCCAATCCGAAAATGCAGATGGCATTCGCCTATCTGGGTTCGCGTTCGCGCCAGTGCCGCTGCGACAAGCAGGGACGCATTGCGCTGGACCGCAGGATGCTCGACGAAATCGGCGTGAAGGGGCAGCTGAAGCTGATCGGCGCCTTGACCCATATCCGGCTGACGGCGCCGGAAAACTGGACGATGCCGAACGACGAAGAGAGTCTGAATATGTATCTGGACGAGATCCAGAAAGTGAGCGACGACAACAGCGACATCGCCGGATTGCTCGGCGGCATCCTCGGGAAAGCATGACGGGAATATGGAAGCGGCATTTGAACACATACCGGTACTCCGGCGGGAGGTGCTTGAGTATCTGACTTTTCCGTCGGACCGGCCGGCCCGGCTGCTCGACGGGACCGTCGGCGGCGGGGGACACAGTGCGCTGCTGCTCCGGCGGTATCCGCAATTGGAGCTGCTCGGCATCGACCGCGACGAAAACGCGCTGGCGAAGGCGGCCGAAACGCTGGCTTTCGCCGGAAACCGGGTGACGCTGGTGCGCGGCGATTATTCCAGTTTGGCCGGACGGGCCGCGGAACACGGCTGGGAGGAAGTGGATGGAATCCTGCTGGATATCGGCGTATCATCGCCGCAGCTCGACCATGCCGGACGCGGTTTCTCGTGGCGCGCCGAAGGTCCGCTGGATATGCGCATGGACCAGCGCAGCGAGTTGACCGCCAGCCGGTTCCTGAACCGCGCAAGCGAACAGGAGCTGGAGCGGGTGCTGCGCGAATACGGCGAAGTGGACAAATCGCGCCGCGTCGCCGCCGCGATCGTGAAAAAACGCGAAACGCATCCGTTCGCGACCACGGCCGATCTGGTCGGGCTGTGCGACGAGGTGCTGGGCAAGTCGAAGCCGGGCAAGCTGCCGGCCCCGACGCTGGTGTTTCAGGCGCTCCGGATCGCGGTCAACGATGAACTCGGCGAACTGGAGCGGGCGCTTCCGGCAGCGGAAAAGCTGCTGAAAAAGGGCGGCCGGATCGTGGTGATCAGCTTCCATTCGCTGGAAGACCGGATTGTGAAGAACTATTTCCGGGACGCGGCGGCCAGCTGCATTTGTCCGCCCGGGCTGCCGGTCTGCGTCTGCGGCAAGCAGTCGACGCTGAAGGTGTTGACCAACAAGGTGGTCACGGCCCGGGAAGATGAATTGGCGGAAAACCGCCGTTCGGCTCCGGCCCGGCTTCGGGCGGCCGAAAAACTGGTTTGAATTGAAAAAATTATTTGAGCATATAGAGGAACGAGGGGGAACACAGTCATGAACATCCAATCCGCCAATCAGAGGAGCACACGGACGAAAGTGCGTACGCCGCAGCATTCGCCGGTCAGCGGCAAGCTGGCCATGGTAGGGAAATTCCTGTTCGCCGCCGCCGCCGTCGCGGCGCTGTTGAACGTCTACATCTATCTCAACCAGAAGATCGCCGAAACCCAGCGGCAGATCCGCAAAACCGAACGCGTGCTCCATGAAACCGAGCGCGAGATCGCCCAGCTCCGCATTCAGCGCGAGCAGCTGATGGCGTGGCCGCACATCAAGAACATGATCGCGCGTTTCGACCTCAAACTGCACGGTCCGAATCCGGGACAGGTCGCGACCATGTCGATCCTGACCCCCGACCAGGCCGCCCGCATTCCGCTGGAATCGGTCGCCGCGGTCCGCACCCCGGGCAGCGGAGTGATCCGCAACTGACGTTCCCCTGCGGAGTTCCCCTTTCATGCTCAGTACCAACGACAAAATACGAAGACGGATCAGGATTCTGGCGGCAGTGATCCTGATCCCGATCATGCTCGGATTGATTGCACGCTTTTATTATGTCCAGGTCATCGATCATGAATTCTACCTGCAGGAAGCGCGCAAACGCTACACCACCACCCGGGTCACCACCGGCAAACGCGGCGAAATCTTCGACGTTCACGGCAATCTGCTGGTCAGCAACAGTCCCTGCGTCAGCATCACCTGCGATCCGTTCAATCTGACCGGCGACGCGCAGCGCCGCAAGCTGGCGTTCATCCTGGCGAAACATCTGGACGACACCTACGACTCCTTTTACCGCAAGCTCAACCCGGTCCGGCAGCGCCGCGGCCGCGACGGCAAGCTGCTCTACCGGCCGGACGGCTCCCCCGACCTCGTCCCGAACCGGTACGCGATGATCGACCGCAACACCTCGCTGCAGGCCGCCGCTAAAATCAAGGAGCAGACCAAGCTCAATAAAATTTACGCCCTCGTCTACAAAGACTCCTATATGCGAACCTATCCCAAAGGGTCTTTGCTCTCCAACGTTCTCGGTTACACCAACGTGGTCGACGACGTCGACGTGCCCCAGATCGGACTCGAAAGACAGATGAACGCCCAGATGAATCCGGAAGAGGGGCGCGAACGCTATGAGCGCACCCGCGACGGCGCCCCCCTCAGCTACGGCATCCATGAATTCGAGCAGAGCCGCGACGGCAAGAACATCTACCTGACCATCAGCGAACCGATTCAGGCGATTCTCGAAGAGGAGCTGGACGCCTCCTATGAGAAGTGGCAGCCCGCCACCCTGTATGCCGCCATCGCCGATCCCAGAACCGGCAATATCCTCGCGATCGCCCAGCGGCCCACTTTCAACCCGAACATCCGCTCCACCTTCACCGCTGAAGCGGCCCGCACCCGGATCGCCGAAGACAGCATGGAGCCGGGTTCGATCATCAAGCCCTTCACCATCGGCAAAGCCCTCGACTGGGGCTTCGTGACCCCCCAGACCGAAATCGACTGCAACCACGGCGTCTGGATCTACCTCAATAAACCGCTGCGCGATTCCCATCCCTACGACAAGCTGACCGTCGAAGGCGTGATCCAGAAATCCAGCAACATCGGCACCGCCAAGGTCGCGATGATGCTCGGCGAACAACGGGTCTATCAGGCACTGAAAACTTTCCGGTTCGGCGACAAGACCGGCCTCCCCTTCCCGATCGAGGAATCCGGCCTCGTGCTGCCTGTCAAGAAATGGGACGGCCTCTCGATCACCCGCTTCCCGATCGGCTACGGCGTGCGCGTGACTCCGCTGCAGATGATCCGCGCCTACTGTGCGCTCGCCAACAACGGCAAAATGCCGCAGCTTCGGCTGATCGACCGGCTCGAAGACCCCGTCACCGGCGAAGTGACCCGCATCCCCTCGCCGCCGCCGGTGCAGATGTTCGATCGCCCGGAAACCTGCGCGACGCTGATCAGCATGATGATCAAAGTAACCCAGAAGGGCGGCACCGCCGTGAAAGCCGCCATCCCCGGCTACGAAGTCGCCGGCAAAACCGGAACCAGCCGCAAATACATCCCGACCAGACGCGATTCCAACGGCCGCATCATCGAACGCGGCCATTATGCCTCCGGCAAGTACTTTTCCAGCTTCGTCGGTTTCGTCCCGGCCCGCAATCCCGCCCTCGTGATGCTGGTCACGATGGACGAACCCAAAGGTTCCTACTATGCCGCGACCGTCGCCGCGCCGACCTTCAAAGCGACCATGACCCGCGTGCTCCGGCACCTGAACATCCAGCCCGATCCCGCCCTGCTGGAAAACAACCGCACCACACCGTAACTTACAGACCAAAGGAGATATTCACCGTGAACGACAAAGGAAAACCGCGAAGTAGCAACCGTATTTTCTACTGCAACGCCAGGGACCGGCGGCTCTGGATCCCCCGCAAATCCCACCTGTTCGGGGGCACGCTGAACTTCGCCCGCCTGATCCCGCTGTTCCGTCTCAGCGCCCCTGCCGCGCTGCTCGCGCTCGCACTCGCGCTCAAGTAGGAGAAGGCGGCATGGCGTCCGTGCGGAACGTGCCTGCCGGACAACCGGAAAACTGCATCACAGATAAAGAGTTTGACTATGACACATCTGCATTTTATCGGAATCGGCGGAATCGGCATGAGCGGGCTGGCCGCGATGTGCGCGGATTCCGGGTACACCGTGACCGGCAGCGACCGCGGCGCGGAGCGCCCTGAAAACCGCCGCATCATCGACGCGCTCGAACTTCAGGGCATCCGCATCTATCCGCAGGACGGCTCCTATATCCGGGACGGCCGCCCCGATCTCCTGGTCTATTCCACCGCGATCGAAGAAGGCAACGCCGACTTCGCCGCGGGCGCCGGAATCGACCGCATCCACCGTTCGCAACTGCTTGAACGCGTAATCCGCGAATCCGGTTTCGAGTGTTCCATCGCCGTCACCGGCAGCTGCGGCAAAAGCACCGTGACCGCCTATCTGGCCGAGGCGCTGACCAATCTCGGGGCCGATCCCTCCTGCCTCGACGGCGCGCTGATCAAGCGCTTCACCGGCGGCAGGTACGCGGGCAATTACCGTCACGGAGCCGGAAAGTACTTCGTATTCGAAGCGGATGAGAGCGACAAGAGCCTTGTGAACTACTCCCCCGACTACGCGATCATCCTGAACCTCGGCTGCGACCACTACGAAAAAGACGAGCTGGTCCGGGTGTTCGGGGAGTTTCTGGCAAAAGTGAAAAAAGGCGCGGTATTGGAACGCGAGGTCTATGAACTGGTCCGGCCCCGCCTGAAGCCCGGCTTTCCGGTACGGGTCATCGACGCCTCTCCCCGGCCGGATTCGCAGTTCGCAATCGAGGAGTACCGCATCCTGACCCGCACCGACGCGATCTACAGCCAGGGAGGGCGGCGCGAACGGCTCGCCCCCTCCGGCGACCGGGCGGTCACCGACACCATCGGCGCGACCAATCTGCTGTCGATCTACGGAATGCGTTCCGAAGGGTTCCGGCTGGAGAGCCGCCTCCCGGTGGCCCGTTTCACCGGCGGCCGCAAACTGGAGTTGCCGCAGCCCGGCTTTCACATGGCGATGAATGCGCTCGCGATCGACGCGCTGCTGGAGTGGATCGGCTTTGATCCCGCCGAAACGATTGAGGCGCTGGAACGGTTCGACGGCGTCTGGCGGCGCAACGATTACGCCGGGCTTACCGCTTCCGGGGCGACGGTCTACGACGACTACGCGCACAATCCGGAAAAAATCGTCTCCTGCTTCCGCGCGATGCGCGAGATGGGCGACGGCAATATCTACGCGGTGTTCCAGCCGCACGGCTACGCCCCTTTCGGCTTCATGCGCGACCAGCTCTATCTCGAAATCGAGCCGGAACTGCGCAATAACGACCGCTTCATCCTGCTGCCGCCGTATTATGCGGGCGGCACCTCCAGCTTCAGGCCGAAGCCGGAGGAGGTGCTGGCCGACTGGCAGAGCCGCTGCCGCCGCCCGGAGCGTTTCATGTACTTCCCGAACCGGGAACTGCTGACCGATTTCCTGCTGCTGCAGAGCAAGCCCGGCGACACGATCGTGATCATGGGGGCGCGCGACAATTCGCTCAGCGACTACGCCGCTTCACTGACCGGCGAAAAACCCTGAAGTTCACGCCCTGACGGCGCAGGTGGAACCGCGCACGATCAACTCGGGCGGCACCCGGTACTGCAGCGGCATCGGGTCGCCGCCCTGTCTGCGTTTGAGCAGGATGCTTCCGGCCAGACGGCCGATCCGGTAGAAGTCGTGCGCGACCGTGGTCAGCGGCACCGGCAGCCACGCGCCGAGGTTGATGTTATCGAAGCCGACTACGCTGACCTCGTCCGGCACCCGGATTTTATACTCTTCAAGCATTCGGCAGACCGTCACCGCCAGCGTGTCGTTGCTGCAGAAAACCGCGGTCGGCGGCAGCGGTCCGTTGAGCTGGCCGCGCAACCAGTTGCGCACGAACTCCTGCTGGGAGCCATTCATCTCCTGCACGTTGACCGTTTCAGCGCCGGGAATGATGCCGAGCCGCCCGTCGATTTCAAGGCCGCAGCGGGCAAATGCGCCGACCGCCCCGGCCAGGCGCTCGGAGAGGCTGACCCGGCTGACCGGGGCGCTCAGATAGGCGATCCGGCGGTGGCCGAGTTCATAAAGATGGCGGACCACCGTCTCGGCTCCCGCCGCATTGTCGGTCAGCACGCTGTCCCCCGGCGAATCAGGAAAGAAGCTGTCCACCAGCACAAAGGGGAAACCCTCCTGCCGCAGCGCCGCCAGCTGCTCCGCGATCGCGGGATGCTGGACCGACCAGATCACGAATCCGTCGTTCAGCGGACGCGAATACTCGCGCAACAGCTCCAGTTCCTCGTTCACGCTGTTGAAGAAATCGACACCCACCGTATAACCTGCCGAACGCACCGTGTCGCGCATCCCCTCAAGAATGCCGTGCCGCACCTGCGCGTCGTCCCCGACCGAAACAGGCGGACTGATGAATTTGAAAATCCCCGGTTCCTTCTCCGGCCTGCCCTCCGCCCGCCGCACCGGGGCGCCCACGGGACGGTTGATGAAGGAGCCTCGGCCGCGGGTGCGGGTGACCAGCCCCTCCCCGACCAGGTTGGAGAGGCTCTTGCTGATAGTCAGGCGGCTCACCTGAAATTCATCGACCAGCTCCTTTTCCGTCGGCAATTGGCTGCCCGGCGGATAGACCCCCGAAGCGATCCGGTTCCGGATCTCCTCCTCGATGCGCAGATAAATCAGTTTGTCCGACATGGATGCGGCTTCCTCGCTAAAAGGTTATCATTTTATTTCCTTTGTATATTATACCAAACAAAACATGCTTTTGCAAGTCATTTGCTAATCTTTTATGATTTTTTCCGAAAAATTCATCATTCCAGCCCAATACAGAGAAAAAACTCAAAAAAAATCCATTCCGATATTGACAAAACGATAATTGTTTGGTATACTTATAGCAGACAATACAAAAACAAAACATAATCATTTAGATTCAAAAGTCCAACCAACTTGATACAGGAGTCTCAAAACAATGAAACGCTTCCGGCATCCGACTTCAGCCGCGCCGTCAGCAGACGCCGTCTGCCGCCTGAAACAGGCAATCGCAAATTTCACCCTGATTGAGCTGCTCGTGAACACAACTTGTAAAATATACAATCAGTCCACGGCTGCCGCTCTGCGTAAAAGAGAGGGGTTCGGGGGAGAGAAAGCGGCGGAGAGCGCCGCGTCTCTCCCCGTACCAGGCAATCTAAGCATCTCTCTCATTCTCCGCAAGTTCTCACGTCTTAGCCAATGCTCTGCAAGCGGCAAGTCGGAGCAAAAACGTGAAGTTGCCTTTCCGCAAAAAAGCGGGAAGACAACTTCACGTTATTGCGGATCTTCCTTCCCCGCCGGCCGACCGCGCCTCCGCCTGTCGACCGCCCCGTACCCGGCACCGGCACCTTGCCGGACGCAGGGGGCGCGGCACGAGGCGGATACGTCCCCCGCATACCGCCATTTAAGGCCGGCCATCGCAAGATTTACGCTGATTGAGCTGCTCGTAGTGATTGCCATCATCGCGATTCTCGCAGCGATGTTGATGCCTGCGCTGCAGCGTGCCCGCGCCAATGCGTGGAAAATCAGTTGTGTCAACAATCAAAAGCAGCTTGGCCTCGGATTCACGCAATACGCGGTTGATTACAGCGGATATTATCCGTCCTACCGGCAATCCGGTTCAGACTATCACATGGCGGCGCTGATGATCGCGGGGCGATACGCGGGAGCAGGCAGTTTTCTCTGTCCGGCTGACCAAAGTACCAAATATACGGCATATGTCTTTCAGTGGAATACCGATCACAATTTGTGGAGCAATGCCGTGTTCCACTATATCAGTTACGGAATCAACTACCGCTTCATCGGCGGCAGTTCGGGCGCGAATCCCATGCCTGCGGATACCACCATCCCCTGCCGTGACAGTCAGATCAAAAGTCCCGGGCGCACCGTGTTTCTGGCCGATTCATTCGAAGGGCCGGATAAAGATACCGGATATTCGCTGCTCTCCCCCTCCGGTAATCTCAGCAATTTCTCTTCCGCCATGGGGTATTTGTTCGCCCGTCATTCCGGCATCGCCAATATCCTCTGGGCGGATATGCACGTGACCGGCGAGCAGATTGCCAATCGTTTCAATCCTTATGTCGGACAATTCGCCAACGGCTGGAATGCGCAATCCACCCCCGATGGAAGTCTGTGGGACAGGAACTGAATATGAAACGGATATTGAACATGAAATTCTTTTATGCTTTGCTCGTCGTTTCCACACTGTTTGCCGTTTTTACGGCGATGGGAAGGGATGCTGATTTTCGGTTCGTCAGCCTGGAAAACGCTGCCAACCGGGGATTCTTGGATGAAACTGCCGGAGATGGGAAGGGGGGATGGTTCGACCAGGGACCGGTCAACGACATGTCCGGCTTCACTTCCGGCATCCGGAATTTTTCCGGGGTGCCGTTCAGGATCATTGATCCCGCCGCCAATCATGGCCGGTCCTGTGTGGTGTTGCGCGGTCGAGGCCAGAAGGCGCTGCCGCTTGATACCGGGGCGATCGCGGTCAATGAGAAGGCGGAGGCGGTACTCTTTCTCAGCAGCTGCGGGTGGAATGCCGGAATCGGCGAAACGGTCGCAACCGTCACCGTCCGCTTCCGCCGCGCCGGTCTTTATCTGGAAATTCCGCTGCGCTACCAAATGGAAACCGGCCCGTGGTGGAATCCGGAAACACCGATGCGTGGGGAAATTGCGTGGAAAGGGCGCAACCGCAGTGCCGACATCGGCATCTATATTTCCGGTTGGGTCAATCCGTATCCTGACGAGGAAATCGAGTCGATCACCATTTCTTCCCCCAACGGGTCGGCACTTCCGGTGATTCTGGCGGTCACATTGACCAACGACGCGAAAACGGTCGCCGTCTGGAAAGAGCGGAACCGGGAAAAAAACGCATCCGCAGCAGGCGCTGCCACCGGCCCGGTTCGCATTTCGACACCTGAACCGGCTGTGAAAGGGATTCCGGTCAGCGGCAAGCTCGCCTCGCTTTCGCTCGGCTTCAACCGGAATGAGCCGTACCGCCGGGCTGCGGCACATCTGACGGAAGTCGGCAGGAAGAAACCGTTCATTCGACTTCAGATCAACATCGCCGAGCCTTCTCCTGCCGAGGGAGTATGGGATTTCTCCAAACTGGACGAATATGTCGATTTCATCCAGTCGGCGGGAGCGGAACCGATGCTCTGTTTCGGTCCCGGCGGTCCGATCTGGATGGCTGATCCGAATGTGCCGGGAACCATGAGTGCGAACTGGCGGCCCCGGATCAGAGAGGAATACTACACGTATTGCGAGGCCATTCTGCGTCGCTACACCGTCGAACGGAAACAGCCGGTTCTCTGGTGGCAGATCGGCAATGAAACTGAATTGAAGGGATGGAGTTACCGTTATTACTCCGAAATCTACCGGGAACTGGCGCCACGTCTGCGCCGGATCATGCCGGAAATCCGCATCGGCGGACCGGTCACCTGCAACCCTAACATCGGATGGGCGCGGGAGTTGTTGCGGGAAAACCTGAACGAGGTCGATTTCCTCTCTTATCATCAGTACGGTTATTCCGAACCATTCGACACTCCGTCCGATTTCGTCATGGGCCGTACCGTCCGTTACCGCGAGACGGCGGAAGAGTACCGCAAGCTGGCGCAGGAATTTCAAAAGGAACTTCCGGTCATCGTGAGCGAGACCAATACCAATCCGCGCTTCCACAATCCGCCCGGAACCGATCCGCGCATTCGTTCCATGTTCGGTGCAGCCTGGTATGCTTCCGCTCTCTGCCAGTTCGCTCTGGGCGGCGGCGACGCGCTCTGCTTTTTCACGCTGGATGGCGGATTCGGAGCATGTCAGCTCACCCGGAACGGATTGATTCTCTATCCGGTTTATCATGCGATCCGGTTGTTGCGTGAAGCGGGCGGGGAGTCCATTATTCCGCTGGCGGTTTCCGGGGCGAACGTCGAGGCGTATCTTTTCGCGAGCGGCGAACGGCACTCCTGCCTGGTCATCAATAAAAACGCCGAAGCACGGGAGATTGAGTTTGCCGGATTGCCGAAAAAAACATGTCGCGAATATGTGCTGAATGAAAAGAGCGCGGCCGCCTGCCGAAGCCTGACGCCGGAGGGCGGATTTCCGCTTCTGCCGTTCCGGGAGGGCGTGCCGGAAGGTGTGTTCCGGATGGAAGGATATGAACTCCGCCTCTTTATGTGGGAGCGGTAAAAAAACAATCAGGAGTTTGAAAAATGAATTTTCGCATGTATACTACGCTGTTTGCCGTCGTTTTTCTTGCCGGTCTTATGGCGGAAGGTGGGAATCTGGTTGCGAATCCCTCGTTCGAGAAACAAGGTAAGGATGGCGTTCCGAGCGGGTGGTTACGCCACAACCTGGAACCGGAACTGGCTTCGTATGGAGAGAGCGCGGCACGGAGCGGCATGTTCGGTGTCGGTATCCTTGATAAGAAGGGAAAGAACGCGGGGGGATGGATCAGTGAGGCGTTCATTCGGCTCGAGCCGGGCAAAGAGTACCGCCTGAGCGGTTGGATTCGGACAGAAAAAGCCTGGGGGGACAATGTGATCGGCGCATCGCTCTTCGCACTCCGCAACGGCAGGCCGGCGTGGCAGTCATCGGTCTTTACACCGGCAGTGAACGGCGATAAGCCGTGGACGTATGTGGAACTGCGTTTCATTGTTCCGGAAGAAGTTGCATTTGCGAAAGTCTGCGCACTTCGTCGCTATGCCGCGCCGGGAGTTTCATGGTTCGATGATCTCGCATTGGAGGAGTGTTCTCCGGCAAGCGGAGCCGCTCCGGCTGCAAAGTCCGTGCCGCGCATGGACTGGAGCAGGGCAACCGATGCGGAACGGATCGTACCGGGAGAACGTGTGCGGCAGCAGGAGATTCCCGTTTCGGCATGGACGAAACTGGAACCTTCCGGCGGCGAACTCGCCGTGGAAAACGGGGCGCTCGTAATCGCCGAAACCGCATTGCCGGGAGTCGGCTGGCTTTCCCCCGCTTTCGCGGTGGAGCCGGACCGGATTTACGGTTTGGAGGCGACGGCGGAGATTCTCCGGGCATGGCATGTCCGGCCGGCGGCGATTCAGTTCGGCGAGGATGGAAAAATCTTGGAAATCCGGCAAGGTGAAAACTGGTCGGGCGGCCGACAAATGTTTCTCGTCCGTTCCGTGAAGGGAGCGCGGGAACTTCGTTTTGCCCTGATCCAGAACCGCAGCAGCGGGCGTTCTGCATTCAGACAGTTGATATTTCATTGTTTTAAGGAACGGATGAATGAGTGATATAATCAGCCAACTGGCAAAAGAGATGAACCTGTCGCCGCGCACTATATATCGGGCGCTGCACAAGCCCTCGGCGACAACGCGCGCCGCGGTAGCGCGACGCGCGGAGGAGATCTGCAGCCGCGCCGCATCGCTCGGCTATCGGACCAATGTCGCGGCACGTTCGATCCGGAACGGGAATTTCAAACAAATGCTGTTCGTCACCGCGCGTTTCGACCAGAGTCCGGTGGCGACATTGTCCAGCTACATTACGGTGCTGGCTGAACTGCTGCTACAGCGCGGGTGCCGCCTGCTGCTGGAGGAGTTGCTGATCGACCGCCGGACCGGTATGATGGTAAAACCGAGGCAGCTTTTCTCCGAACACTGCAGCGACGGGATTTTCGCCGTTGTTTCCGCCGGGCATTTTCCGCCGGAAATGGAAACGGCGTTGACTGAGCTGGGGCTTCCGCTGGTCTGGCTGAATCACTGCCCTTCCACTCCCGGTGCCGGCGTCGTCATCAGTGACGAGAGCGACGCGATCACCGAAATGTGCCGTCATCTCGCCGCTGTCGGGCATCGCAGGATCGCGTTTCTGACGCTCGAATACGGACACTATTCCGCCGCCCACCGGAAGCGTGAAATGGAACGGGCGGCCAAGGAAACCGGTTTGGAACTTGTGGTACTCCACACCAATGAATCACATGAAACATCCTGTTGCCGCCGAACGGCCAACTATTTTCTGGATAACTACTTCCCGGAGTATACCGCGGCGGTCTGCTACAACCGGGAATTCATGGAAGTTTTCCGGTTTGAGGCGGGGAGGCGGGGAATCGCCATTCCCGGGCAACTTTCGGTATGCCACTTCATCTCAATCTCCGAACGGCAGGTCATTGCGGAGTTTCCGCAGACCGGAGTACGGATTCCGGAGGCGGAGATGGCTCATGAGGCATTGAAACGGATGGATCAGCTGACCGCCGGCCTTTCAGCCGGCGCTTCCACGATTTCCGTTCCGGCGTCTTTTTCCATCGGCGAATCGACGGCTTCCCCGAACGGAACCGATCGATAGCGAAACAACAGAACTTTCGGGAAAATTTCAATGATTCTGGAAAACGATTTTATCCATGCCGCCTTTGACGGCAACCGTCTGGCTGAACTGGTCAACCGGAAAACCGGGCGTTCCATTGCGCGGCCGCGGGAATTTCTGCGGCTGGTTCTGGGAACGCCGGAGTTCCTTGAATTCACCGTCACCCCTCTTTCTCCGGCCATGCGCGGGGAGACCTTTTTCTTTCCCGGCTTTGTCGACGACGCCGGACGTGTCTGGGAGATCGAAGCCGAAATCGGGCTTCGGCTCGCCGGTGATGAACTGCTCTGGCAGGTCGCGCTCCGAAACCGGACGGCGACGGCCACCATCCGTGAATGTCACTGCCCGGTGATTGCGATCAGGGATCCCGCTCCGCCGATGGCGGCCGTCACCTCCGAAGAAGTCAGCACCCGCATTGCCGACCTGCCACGTGCGATGCGGGAGGCTTTCACCAAATACATGGCTGCCGACCATAAGATGATCCGCCGCAATTCCGTCTACCCGGGCCGTACCTGTTCGCTCAATTTCTTCGAGCTGGAGTGGCCGGACGAGATCTTCTATTACGGCTGCCACGATCCGGCGTTTCACTACACCATCCACTCCTTTGAGGAGGATAAGACGGGTATCAACTGCTTTATGGCGCAGCTCCCCTTCGCTGCGCCCGGCACCGAATGGCGCGCTGCCCCGGTGGTCACCGCCGTGTGCGCCGGCTCCTGGCTGAAAGGGCCGGAAAAGTACCGCGCGTGGGCGGACAGCTGGTGGACTCCGCCTCCGGTTCCGGATTTCATCCGCAAAATGGCCGGTTGGCAGCGTCTCATCATGCGCCACCAGTACGGAGAATGTTTTTTCGGCTATGACGATTTGCCCCGGTTGTACGCCGAAGGTAAAACGGCGGGGCTTGATACCATTTTCCTTTTCGGCTGGACTGCCGAGGGGATGGATTCCGGCTATCCCGTCTATACGCCCGACCCGATGCAGGGGGGATTTGAGAATCTCCGGCGCAACATCCGTCTGGTTCAGGCGCAGGGCGGACGGCTGATCCTCTATTTCAACGGGCAACTGATCGATCTCGACACCGATTACTACCGTTCGGGCGAAGGGGCGCATGTCGCGATCAAGCGCGGAGACGGCAGTGAACACCGGGAGTTCTACAACTTCAGCAACACCGGGACATTTCTGCGTGAATTCGGTAACAAGACTTTTACCGTCGCCTGTCCCTCCTGCCGGAGCTGGATCGAGCTTCAGAAGCGGCACATCGATTTCGCCGCCGAGCTCGGAGCCGATGCGGTTTTCTTCGACCAGCTCGGCTACGCTTCCCCTCCCTGCTGCGATCCGTCGCACGGCCATCCCGTTCCCTTTACCGGACTGATGGCGGCCAAACGCGGGATGGTTCGCGAACTTTACCGTTACGCGCATGACAAAGGCCTGGCTTTCGGCATCGAATGTACCACGGATCAGACGGCGGAATTCACCGATTTTGTTCACATTTGCGGCAATACCGCACAGTGCTGGAATCCGGATTGGGCGGAGCGCGGCGTGCCGCCCGACTGCAAGGCCGACAGCTATCTGTTCAAGGCCGCGTTTCCGGAGACGGTGATCTCCAACCGCGAAATACGCGACGATTTGGACGTGGAGTTTCCGGTCAACCGGATGATCCTGCTGGGCAGCCGCAGCGATGTGGAAATCTACCGTTGCCGTGCCGGCATCGCCGAGACTCCGAACTACCGGCGATATCTCGGACAGGCAAACGCACTGCGTGAGAAGTTCGGCGACCTGCTCTACCGCGGCCGCTTCTGCGGTTCGGAGTTCCATCGGACGGATAACCCGGAATGCCAGACCAACGGGTTCCGGTTGGGAGACCGTCTCGCAGTGATCGTCACCCAGAGCCACCGTGAACGTCTCACGGTCAAGGTTACGGTTCCTGGCGGTACGCTGCTGGAGTTTGACTCAATACGCCAAGATGCCGGACTGGACGGCATGAATGTCACACTGCCGCGCCATTCGCTTGCGGTGTTGGTTTTCCACATTGCTCATGGCGCGGCGAAAGTTCATCATTCCAGCTGATAATAGCGGACTGCGTCGGGCGGGCGGATGGCGGTCAGGTCGCCGCGGTAGTGGCGCAGCTGCGTCGGCACGAAAGGATGCTTGAGCAGTTCCTTTTCATCGAGGTCGATCCCGAGGCCGGGACGCGTCGGGATCACCATTTCGCCGTTGCGCAGCGTCAGTTCCTCGTCGCAGATTTCGGCGCGGAACGGCACGTCGGTCATCATCATTTCCAGTTGGATGAAGTTCGGCACACATGCCGCCAGCTGCAGCGTCGCCGCGTTGGCGACCGGGCCGGAGGGATTGTGCGGGCAGAAGCCGAGGTGGCGGGCTTCCGCCTCCGCGCCGAGAAACCGCATCTCCAGCAGTCCACCCGCATGGGAGACGTCCGGCTGGATGTAGTCGGCGCAATTGAGGTCGAAAAACTGCCGGTATTCATAGCGGTTGTAGAGCCGTTCCCCGGCGGCGAGCGGTACGCGGACGCGCTCTTTGACTTCGCGCATCCCCGGCAGGTCATCCGGCGGCAGCGGCTCCTCGAACCAGTAGATGTCGAATTCCTCCAGCCGCCTGCCGATCTTCACTGCGGTCGGAATGTTGAAGCGCCCGTGTCCCTCGATCAGCAGCTTCACATCGCCGCCGACCGCCTCCGAGACCTGCCAGACGCATTCGACGGCGCTTTCCAGCTCCTTTTTCCCGATTTCCTGCCACGCCTTGCCGAAGGGGTCCCATTTGCAGCCGGGATAACGGCAGCGGCGGACTTCAACCGCCTTTTCCGCAAACTCCTCCGGCGTTTGGGCCGGGGAGAACCAGCCGTTCACGTAGACCGGCACCGCGTCGCGCACCTTGCCGCCGAGGAGTTCATACACCGGCACTCCGAGCGCCTTGCCCTTGATGTCCCACAGCGCCATTTCGACGCCCGCGAGCGCGCTCATCAGCACCGGGCCGCCGCGCCAGTAGGCGTCGCGGTAGCAGTCGTGCCGGAACTTCTCCACATTGGCCGGATCGCTGCCGATCAGGTAATATTCGAGGTCGTGAATGGCGGCTGCGACGGTCGGCTCCTTGTATTCGAGCGTCGCCTCGCCCCAGCCGTGGATGCCGGAATCGGTTTCGAGCTTCACGAATACCCAGTTGGTACGGAAGCAGTTGCACAGATAAGTCCTGACTCTGGTGATTTTCATCTTTGTCTGCTTTCCGTTACGGAGCGTAGTACATGCCGCCGTTGATGTTGATGGTTTCGCCGGTCACGTAGCCGTTGCGGATCGGGAAAAGCACCGCGTCGGCGATTTCCTCGCCGGTTGCGCCACGCCCGAGCGGAATCGCGGCGGATTCCTCGGCATATTTTTCCGGCGTCAGGCGTTTGTCGATGTTCTCGGTGATCACCATGCCGGGACAGACGGTGTTGGCGGTGATGTTGAAAGGCGCGCCGTTGTGGGCGAAAGCGCGGGTCAGCGCGTGCATCCCGAGCTTGGAGACGCCGTAGGCGATCATGTGCATCTCCGCCGGGCGGAAGCTGCGCACCGAGGCGATGTTCACGATCCGTCCCCAGCGGCGCGGCTGCGCCTGCCGGAAGAACGCTTCCGAACAGAGGAAAGCGCCCTTCAGGTTGACCCGCATCACGCGGTCGAACCATTCGCCTTCGCTCATTTCCGGCCTGCGCTGCCACGGATCGAGCCGGGCGTTGTTGACGAGGATGTCGACGGGGCCGAGTTCGGCGAACATCGCATTGACGGCCGCTTCGTCGGAGACGTCGCAACAGTATACTTCCGCCATTCCGCCGTCGGCGCGGATTCCGGCAGCGACGGCTTCGGCTTTGTCGTGCCCGTTGCGGCAGTTTACGATCACACGGCAGCCGGCCGTTGCGAGCTCCCGGGCGATCTCCCGGCCGATTCCCTGTGAGGAACCGGTGACGAGGGCGACGCGGTCTTTCAGGTTTTCCATAAGCTGATGCCTCCATTGTTGGTTGGTCCTGCTGTCAGTATACCACACTTCGGGAAAAATCCGTAGGAACCTTCTGCCAAAGTGGACGGTAATTTTATGCCAATATGATTTGCATTTGCGCGGGAATGCGGTATGTTTGTAAACGGATACGACCGGGAGGAAACGATGTCATTTGAATTATCGACGGATGGGCCGCGCCTGATGCGCTTTCCCTATCCGGTATGCTGGGCGGGGGCGACGGTGGAGGAGTGCAAGGCGGTCAACGATTTTTATTTCACGGACCGGATCGAAATCTGCCTGCGGCTCTCCTCCGCCGAACCGGAGGCGGTGGACGAGATCGACGGCAGAATTTACCGGACGAGGTTTCCGCATGTGTTTTTCAAGCATCCGTTCCACTGGTTGCGGTACAGCTACGTGCAGCCTCGGAACGCGGTGCATTTCAGCTATGCGCCGGAAACGCTGGCGGCGTTGCGGAAAACGGGATGTTTCCCGCCGGACGGGGAGTTCTTCCGGGAGTTCAGGCTGACGCCGGAATTGGAGATTCTGATCCGCCGGTTCACGGAGCTGCTCGGGCATACGATGGAGCGCAACGCGTTGGACCGGCTGGACCTGACCGCCTACGAACTGCTTTGCGAACTGCTGCTGGAACGCAATGCGCCGCCGGACCGGCAGGAGTTCCGCCGGGATGATATCCTGGCGATCGCGTCGTACCTGAAACAGTCGTTCCGCCATGAGATCGACTATGAGGAGCTGGCGCACAGGCACGGCCTGTCGCTCCGCTCGTTTTTCCGCTGCTGGGGGCGACACTTCGAGGTGAGCCCGGCGCGATTCGTGCTGAAGCTGAAGCTGGAGGAGGCGGCGAGGCGGCTGCGGGAAACCAGCTATACGGCGGCGGATATCGCCGCTTTCGTCCGGCTGGGGGATTGCGCCTATTTCGCGAAGGTGTTCCGGAAGTATTACGGGATGACGCCGCTCGAATACCGCCGGAAACACGCTCCCGGCCACCTGCTCGAACGCGCCCGCGCCCTCCCGCCGAACGCCCGCCGGGTGTAAGTTATCACGGCTCCGGCATTCTGCGTTTCGCGGTACGGAGTAGTGCGCCGTAGTCAGGAAGGATCGCCCTGTTTGCGGTAGACCTGCGGGGAGACTGTGAAGAATTTTCGGAATGCGGTGGAGAAGTTCAGTGCGTTGGCATAGCCGACCCGGGCGGAAATCTCTTTGACGGAGAGCTCGGGATGGTCCAGCAGCAGCTCGGCGGCGGTGGTCATGCGCCGCGAATGGATGTATTTTCCCGGAGAAATGCCGAAGCTGCGGGAGAATTTCCGGATGAAGTGGATTGTCGAACACCCCGCCATTTCCGCAAGATGCTTCAAGGGCAGCGGTTGGTCGAGATTGTTCCGCAGATATTCGGTCAGCCGTTCAAATCCCTCCGGAACCGGTTGCTTCTCTTCCGGAAACTTCAGGAAATGCAGCAATTCATAACTGAGAACGCCGTTCTTCTGCCGGATGATCTGCGGAGATTCCCGGGAAAGCATCTTGATCTTTTCCAGCAGCAATTCAAACCGGAGGCGGTCGACCGAAGCAATCCTGTTGACTTCCGCCAGCCCGGCGCAGAGGAGGAAATGGTGCATGAGCTCACCGTGAATGGCGAGTGAAACTTTTTCGCAATATCCTTCCGGACCGGTTTTGATGAGGCTTCGAGTGCCCGGCTGCATCAGGAAAAGTTCCCCGGGCATCACCCGGCAGGAGAACTCGTCCTGCGTGGCCAGCAAAGAGCCCTTTTTGACATATTCGATTCCGAGCGAATCCGTGTGATTGCGTTCAAATCTGGCCCGGCTCAGCCAGTACACTTCAAAGAGGCTGTAACAGTACAACGGCTCCCCGGAGTCCTGCATCATGGGAAAAAAGAACAGCCGGTATCCTTTGCGGTGTTTGACGAAACAGGACGATGAGTCGCCGTTCCGGGTATTTTTGAGCGGCTCGAATTCAAATTGTTCCATTTGCGTTTTTTGTGTTAATAATTCAAATATACTGATTTGTTTTGCCAATATAAAATATCAACATATGGATTGTTTTTCAAATGGTTTTATGGTATAATTATCAATGGAAACACAAATTGGCCCTGATGCAGGAAAGTGTAGCGACAATGGATATGTTAACCGCATGGAACGGGGTGAAGCGCCAGTTGTTCGACTCCCGAACCAACTTGTTTTACGATTACGTCACTTCGCATGACCGGGAAGGGCGGTTTCTGCATTTGCCCAATCCGCGGGAGGTAAAGGCCGATTTCCCGAACCCGTGCGGTTGGGGCGCCGGGATGGAGGACTGCATGCTCAATGCCGGTTCGGCGCTGGATATTCTGTGGAAGCTTTTTCCGGATCCGGCGTTCACCGCGCAAGTGGTCAAAGGCATCGCGTTGTGCTGCGAAGGGCACGGCCGCCCCGGGTTTGTCGCCCGCGGCATGACGCCGCCGCCGGAAAAACACTGTTATTCGAACACCTCCCGCGATCAGTTGACTCTTGCGGTCTACGGGTTGTGGCGGGTCATCCATTCCCACCGGGATATTTCGCCGGGAGTGCGCTCGGAAGCCGCCCGGCTGCTTGAATTGATCGCCTGTGACTGCCGGAAACACGTCATTCCGGAAAACCGGTACAATTTGCTGCGGCTTGACGGAAAGCCCGCCGTAGCTTCGACGATGTGGAACTGCTCCGCACATGAGGCATTGCGATTGCCGATGGTATATCTCGCGGCCTTCGAGGCGACCGGCGCGAGCCGCTATCTGGACTGGGCAAACGAGTATCTGCCGAGGGCGCTGGAACAGACTCTGTCGCCGGATGAACGGGAAAGCTGGTGGCATCTGCCGATCGTTCAAATGCAGCTTTCGATTCTGCTGATTGCGGAAAGCGCCGCCGTGCCGGAGTACAGGGAACTGCTGCGGCGCGCGATGGATCAGCTTGTCGCCTTCGCGGAAGGGAAGTTCCTTGAAGCCCTCGGAAAGGCGGAAGCGTTTCACGGGGAGTGGCATGTGCCGAACGGGAATTTCCGTCTCCAGCCGATGCGGCTGCAGCATGCAACAATTTCCGCCGATCGGCGGAATGCCTTGTTTGAAGGAAAACCGTATTTTGTCCCCGTTTTCCCGGAGAAATTCGCAGTGACGCGGAGTCTGTTGCATGAACTAGGCAGCTTCCTGACCATTTTCCTCGCGCCGGGAAACCGGCGACTCCCGGAAGAGTGGCTGTTGCGCCTTGACCGTATTGTCTCGCCGATTGATTTCTCACGCCACTGCAGTGACGGGGGAATCAAATTGCTCCACGCCTTATCGTTTCTCCCTACGGAACAACAAATGCGAATTACAAGGAGGCTCTCTTTATGTTCAAGCAACGAATAAGAACCGTTACGCCGGTCGGGTTTCCGAACAGCGGACATCCCACTCCCGACTCCACGGAACCTAGGGGGCTAAGAGCTCTTGGAAAGGAAATTTATCAAATGTACACTTTTTTTCTATATACCGCTTCGCGTAAAAGAGATGGGTTCGGGGGAGAGAAAGCGGCGGCTTGCGACGCATCTCTCCCCGTACCAACCAATCTTAACCTCTCCCTGATTCCCGGCAAGCTCTTACGCCTCCGCCGATGCTCTGCAAGCGGCAAGTCGTCACGTTATTGCGAATCTTCTTCCTTCCCCGCCCGCCGCCCGCGCCTCCGCCTGTCGACCGCCCCGTACCCGGCACCGGCACCTTGCCGGACG
>ERZ1034915.755-NODE-755-length-20639-cov-6.915954_pt1 | contig 20639 bp, 15 predicted proteins | sample MGYA00520592_ERZ1034915 | MGnify/ENA primary metagenome ERZ1034915 (study PRJEB33766, sample SAMN09781787) | gut metagenome | biome: gut microbiome | host: Homo sapiens | place: Madagascar | study: EMG produced TPA metagenomics assembly of the PRJNA485056 data set... | reverse complement strand
TCCGCAAAAAAGCGGGAAGACAACTTCACGTTATTGCGGATCTTCCTTCCCCGCCAGCCGACCACGCCTCCGCCTGTCGACCGTCCCATACGCGGCGCCGGCACCTTGCCGATCGTGGTCCAGCGGCGAAAGCGCTGGTCGCTCCGACAGGAGCGAAATCCTCCGTCGGAGACTATCCCGCTGTAGTTTTACGCTGATCGAGCTGCTTATTGTGATTGCGATAATCGCGATTCTCGCTGCGATGCTGCTGCCGGCGTTGAACAAGGCGCGCGAAAGCGCCCGGGCGATCGGATGTACCGGCGTCCTGAAGCAGATCGGGCTGGGGATGTCGCAGTACGGCGGTGACAACCGCGACTGCATTCCTTATGGGGCCTACGGGGAGAAGTGGTCCAGAATCTGGTCGTGGTATCACCTGATCGCCCCGTATATGGGGCAGGCGGACCTGTTCGTGCAGGGGAGCGAATCGGGACGGATCAACGTGTATCCGAAGATTTTCCAGTGCCCGTCGATGACGGTCGAGAAGTACGCCGAATACAACTGGCCGAGCACGGGACGGATTTTCGGCAGTTACGGAATCAACATTTCCGGCAGTGCGGGCAGCGCCGATCCCGGACAGGTGGTGGCCGGCTACTTCTCGCCGGAAACCGGCAAGTTCAACCGGATCAAGAATCCGACCAAGCTGTTTCTGGCCTGCGACGGCTACTGGTCGCTGAACAAGGACTATCTGGGCAACAAGGTCAACTATTACTATATCACCGAGGCGACCAAACTGCCGGCTGCCCACAACAACGGCCTGAACATCCTGTACGCGGACGGGCACGTCGGCTACCGCAGGGGGTATCTGCCCGGCTACAATGCCGCCGACGCGGAGGCGGTCGAATTCTATCTGCCCCGGCGGTAGGAGAGGAGGAGCCATGCGATTGTTCATTCTGACGGCGGCGTTGCTGTGCGGCGTGCTTGCGGCGGCGGAAGTGATTGACCGGAACGAATTTTCCGCCGGAAACGCCGCGGCGGTGCCGCCGGGGTTTGCCGCTTATCCGGGCCGGGAGAAGCTCGGCGGCAGCCGCTCCTTCGCAACCGACGGCGGCCGCCGGGTCCTGAAACTGGTCGACGACCGCGACGACGGCGAAATCGGCATCGTGAAACGCTATCAGGTCAGGCCGGGCGAATATTATCAAGCATCGATTGAAGTCAAACGGCCGCAGGGAGTTGAGGACAGGAACGGCGCGCCGTTTTTTCTGCAGTTCTCCTTCCTGCCGGGCGGAGCGTGGGTACAGCAGCGGATTCACGCCTCCGACACGGAGTGGCGGCAGGTGACCCTGACCGGACGGGTGCCGGAGAAAACCGCCGGCATGGAGGTGTACCTCTATTCGCACCGGGCTCCGACCGGCGCACTGCTGGCGCGCAATTACCGGCTGGAACGCTCGGCGGAACCGTTCCCGGAGCCGGTCGAAATCCGCACCCCCGCGACGGTGCGGCTGCCGGCGGCGGGCGGACGAATGGGCGCGAATGCGCAACTTATTGACGACAGCCGTTTCCCGGGCGGCAAGGCGGTTGCGGCCGAAGCGGGCGGCAACTCCGGCGAAGTCACGTTTGAATTCGCCGCGCCGGAGCCGGGCCGCTATCAGCTGTTTCTGTGTTCCGGCACCGACGAGCGCGGCGCGGAATTGATGCGCAAGGGGCGGACCAAGTACGATTCGCTGATGGTGGAGCTGGCCATTGACGGCGGCGTGCCGACCCGGCGGGTCGCCTATTCGCCGTGGATTCAGGTTCCGGCATGGCGCAACGAGCTCGGCAGATTCGGACTGACCGGGAAGAAGCAGCGTTTCACTCTCCGGCTTCCCGCCGGGCTGCGGATCGGCTATCTGGAAGCGGTCCGCTATCGGCCTGCCGCCGCCCCGGCGAAAGCGGCGCAATACCGGCCGCAGGTCGTTCCGGGCAAGGCGCATCCGAGGTTGTGGGTCACGCCGGAGTCGCTGCCGCAGGTGCGGGCGAACCTGACCGCGCCGGAAAACTGCGCCGCGTGGGAGTTCATCCGGCGCGAGGCGGCGAAACCGGTCGCGTTCAAGGCCGATCCGGGCCGCGAAGTCACGCCGGAGCCGGCGGTGCTGAAGGCGGCGGCGAACAAGGCGTTCGTGTTTCTGATGGGCGGCGGCCGCGAACGGGGGCGGGAGGCGGCGGAGCTGGCCGGCTCCTATCTGGCGCATGTGAGTTTCGGCAATATGCTCGATGTGGCGCGCGAGCTGGGCGAAACGATCTATTTGTCGTCGCTGGTCTACGACTGGTGTTACGAGCTGCTGACCCCGGCCGAACGCAAGTTCTTCCGGGAAAAGTTGTTGGAGTTTGCCGACGGCATGGAGATCGGCTGGCCTCCCTTCCGGCAGCCGGTGACGAACGGCCACGGCAACGAGGCGCAGCTGAACCGCGACCTGCTGGCGATGGGGATCGCGTTTTACGGCGAGGACGACGAGCCGTACCGCTACTGCGCCTACCGGCTTTTCGAGGAGCTGATTCCGATGCGCAAGATGGAGTACGAGTCGCCGCGCCACAACCAGGGCGTCGGCTACGGCTCCTACCGTTTCGGCTGGGAGCTGCACGCGGCGTGGCTGCTGTGGCGGATGAGCGGCAAAGAGCAGTTCGCGCCCAACATCAAGTCGGTCGGGCGCTTCTGGATTCAGGCGCGGCTGCCCGACGGCGAACTGCTGCGCGACGGCGACGGCATCCTCGGCGGCGCATATTGGAGTTTTCCCGCGATGGCGCTGCTGGATTATACCTATGCGGCCGACCCGGTGATGAAAGGGGAGTTCTGGCGGCAGGGAGGCTGGCGGAATGATCCGGTGCTGTTTTTGCTGCTGAACGACCCGGCGCTGAAAGCCGAACCTTCGGCCGCCGGACTGCCGCTGGCGCGGGATACCGGCAGATGGCTCGGTTCGCTGACGGTCCGGACCGGCTGGAACGCCGGGCCGCTCTCCGGCGACGTGGTGGCCGAGATGCGCGGCGGCGGCCTCCACTTCGGCGGCCACCAGCACGCGGCGGGCGGCGCGTTTCAGCTCTACTACCGGGGCATACAGGCCGCCGACCTCGGACAGTACGTGTTCTACGGGGTGCCGCACGACTATAACGTGAACAAGCGGTCGGTTTCCAAGAATGTGATGCTCTGCGTCGATCCGGCGGAAAAGGTGCCGTTCGGCGCATTCAACGACGGCGGCCAGCGGTTTGTGCTGTACAGCCCGGCCAATCTCGATGAGATGCTGCACCGGGCTGAAAACCGGGCGGGCGAGGTGCTGTTTTCCGGCTTCGGGCCGTCGCGGGGGCGACCGGTGTACGGTGCTTTTTCGGTTGACCTCGCGGCGGCCTACTCCGCGAAAGTCAGGTCGTATGTGCGGAGCTTCGTGTTCCTGAATTTCGAAAACCGCAGCCATCCGGCGGCGCTGATCGTCGCCGACCGCATGGTTTCCGCGAAGCCGGAGTTTCGGAAGTACTGGCAGATCAACACTCTGGGCAAGCCGGAGCTGACCGCGGACGGACTGCTGCACCGCCGCACCACAGCGGGGCGGACCGGCACGATGCACGTGCAGATGCTCAAGCCCGCCGCCACCGGGCGCACGGTTGAAATCGCCGGGGCCGATCAGGTGTTCGGCAAATCGTATCCGCCTCCGAATGCCGCGAAGCCGGAGGCGAACGGATTCCGCACCATGTTCTCTCCGAAAGAGATGCGGTTGTGCGACGACTTCCTGACCGTGATCCAGTTGGCGAACGGCCGGAATGAGCCACTGCCGTGCGAACTGTCGGAACAGGGCAGGGTGCGGCTGGTGACCGTGGCCGATTGGGCGGTGATGCTTCCCGCTGACGGCAGGGAGGTCAAGGAGGAGTTTCAACTCGCGGTCCCGGAGGGGAAAACGCGGGTGTTGCTGACTTCGCTGCAGCCGGGATTCTGGAATGTCACGACGCCGGGAGGCGATTCATTCAACTTCACGGTGAAACAGGGAGACGGCACGGCGGCGTTCGACGGCGGGCAGGGGAGCTATCTGTTGAAGCCGCAACAGGTTGACGGCTGTCTGGAACTTGCGGTCCCGGCGTGGGAAGCAGCCGAGGTCCGGGAACCGGAAGGGCAGTTGACACTGAACAATTCTCCGGTCTCGAAGCTGCCGGTCGTGGAGGAGCGGAGAACCTTGCTGATCCCGGTGCGGGAGCTGGCGGCGCGGACCGGGACGGTGCCGGAATACTCCGGCAGTACCCTGAAACTGCGCCGCGATCAGGATGAATCCGTGTGGACGGAAGGAGTGAACTCTTTGATATTGAATGGAGTAACGTTGAATATCCCCGCCGCCGCGCGGGTGATCGGCGGCGAATGGTATCTGCCGTGGGAGCCGCTGGCGGATTTCCTGCGCTGCGACGGCTTTGCGGACCTGGCTTCGCGGTGCGTGTCGCTGGAGAAAGGCGAAGCGGGGCGGCCGGGCGGCGAAATCTTCCGGATCGAATCCACGGCGCCGATGTCGCGCGAGGACCGGATGAACCTGCTGTCGCCGGAGCGGCAGCGCGGCTACTGGGCGGCGCGGGGCAAAGGAGTGCAATGGGAGGCGATCCTCTTCCGGCCCATCAAGTTGCGTGGGGTCGGGATTCACTGGATGAACGGCGATATCCGCCGGGCGGATTTCAGGCTGGAGGTTTCGCCGGACGGGCGGACGTGGCACACGGTGTCCGACGGGAAAAGCTCCGGCCGGGCGCGCGGCTTCGAGGATGTGACCTTCCCGGAACAGCCGGTGCGCCGGATCCGTTTCACCGGGCGCGGCAACTCCCGAAACGACTGGAATTCGATCGTGGGCCTCCGGTTGCTCCGGTAGAATGAGGGGGAATTTTCCGCCGTCTTGACTTTTCCGGGGGAGAGTGATATAATACCCGTCAGGAGAGTTGAACCATTCATGGAGAGAGAAGGCCGGTTATGGCGGAAGAGATGCAGATCAGGAAACTGACGGCGGAACACGATCTTGAGCAGTACAACGACCTGCTGCGCTATGCGTTTCAGGTCACGGAAAAACAACTGCTGGATTACGGCTGGGAAAATGAGGACATCCGGCAGTCGAAAATGCCGGTGCTGGAAAAAGCGCGGGTGATCGGCTGGTTCGATCAGGGGCACCTGGCGTCGCAGTTCGCGGTCTATCCGTTGAAAATGAACATCTTCAATCATATCTACCGGATCGGGTTCGTGACCAGCGTCGCGACCTATCCGGAATATACCGGGCTGGGCCTGATGTCCGGGCTGATGCGGCGCAGCCTTGAGGAGATGCGGGAGATGGGCGAGTGCCTGGCGATCCTGTATCCGTTTTCCATCCCGCTCTACCGGCACCGCGGCTGGGAGATCATCTCCGACAAGATGTCCTTCCGGATCAAGGACAACCAGCTGCCGCACAAGATACGCATCGGCGGCTACGTGCGCCGGGTCGAGGAGAACAATCCCGACCTGAAGCGGCTGCACAACATCTTCGCCGCCCAGACCCACGGCTGCCTGCTGCGCAACGAACTGGCGTGGGAGGAGTACTGGCGCTGGGATGTGGAAGACACCACCGTCGCAATCTATTATGACGACCTTGACACTCCGACCGGCTACATGGTGTATCTCCTGAAGGATAACATCATGCACATCAAGGAGATGATCTATCTCGACGTCGGCGCGTGGAAGGGGCTGTGGAAATACATCAGCGCCCACGAATCGATGGTCGACGAGGTGGTGGGCAACAACTACTCCAACGAATCGATCGCCTTCTGGCTGGAGGACAGCGACATCCGCGAGACGATCCGCCCCTACATCATGGGCCGGATCGTGGATGTGGTGCAGTTCCTCGAACAGTACCGGTTCAAGAACAGCCGGGGCGGCGAGGAGCTCACCTTCCGGGTGCGCGATCCGTTTCTGGAGTGGAACAACCGGCCGTTTTCGGTCCGGGTGGCCGATAACGGTTCGGCCGAGGTCCTGCCGGGCGAGGGGGCGCATCCGGTCGAGCTGGATATCGGCATATTGACCGCGCTGCTGCTCAGCTACAAATCGCCCTCCTATCTGCAGAAGCTGGGGAGGCTCAAGACCGATCCGGAGACGCTGAATCTGCTGGAACGCCTGATTCCGAAAGAGAAAGCCTATATCTCCGACTACATCTGATCCGGTTCCCCGGCAGAAAAAAAGCTCTCCATTGCACAGCGCAATGGAGAGCAATGGAGAGCAATGACGCGAAGAGCGTCAGCAGCAGCAACCGGCCAGCACGAGGGCGGCCACGGTTCCCGCGACGAATGACAATGCCGTTTTCATTTTATTCTCCTTTCGTCGGTTCGGTACTGTTTACAATACCATGAAAACGGATTATTTCAAGTGCCGTCACCGTTTCCGGTCGAGTGCGAGGTTCAGCATCAATACGTTCACGATCGGCTCGTTGCGCATCACGCCGCCGGGGTACTCCACCTGGGAGGCGATGATTTTTTCAAGCTCGGCTTCACTGATGCCGCGCGCCTTCGCGACGCGGGGCGCCTGAAACTTCGCTGCGGCCAGCGTGATATGCGGGTCGAGCCCGCTGCCGGAGGCGGTCACCAGATCGGCGGGAATCGGGTTTCCGGCGGTGGCGCCGTACTTTTTGATGATTTCCCGCGCACGTTCGGTGATCTTCGGCGAGGTCGGGGTCAGGTTGCTGCCGACCGCTCCGGCGCCGTTGTAGTCCGCCGCCGACGGGCGGCTGTGGAAGTACTTGTCCTGGGTGAACTCCTGCGCCACCTGACGGCTGCCGACGTACTCGCCGGCCTCGTTTTTAACCAGGGAGCCGTTGGCGGTATTCGGCACAAAGAGCTGCGCGATGGCCCAGATGACCAGCGTGTAGACCACGCAGCAGAGCAGGATGCTCAGCACGGCGGTGCGTATTGCTCCGGAAATATTGGTCGTCATATTCATAATCGTTTTTCCTTCTTTTTATCAGAAAAGCCCGGTTGCGGCGAGCACCATGTCGATCAGCTTGATGCCGATGAAAGGGGCGATCACGCCGCCGAGGCCGTAGATCAGGAGGTTGCGGGCCAGAAGCGCATCCGCGCCCATCGGCCGGTACTTCACGCCCTTGAGCGCGATCGGGATCAGCAGCGGGATGATGACCGCGTTGAAGATCAGCGCCGACAGGATCGCGCTCGACGGCGTCGCGAGGTGCATGATGTTCAGCACTGCCAGTTCCGGGATCGCCAGCAGGAAGATCGCCGGGATGATCGCGAAGTATTTCGCGATGTCGTTCGCAATCGAAAAGGTGGTCAGCGCGCCGCGGGTCATCAGCAGCTGCTTGCCGATTTCGATCACTTCGATCAGCTTGGTCGGATCGCTGTCGAGGTCGACCATGTTGCCCGCCTCCTTCGCCGCCTGCGTGCCGGAATTCATCGCGATGCCGATGTCGGCCTGCGCCAGCGCCGGGGCGTCGTTGGTGCCGTCTCCCATCATCGCGACCAGCCGCCCGTTGGCCTGCTCGCGGCGGATGTAGGCGAGCTTGTCCTCCGGTTTGGCTTCGGCGATGAAGTCGTCTACGCCCGCCTCTTCGGCGATCGCCTTGGCGGTCAACGGGTTGTCACCGGTGACCATCACCACGCGCAACCCCATCGCCCGCAGGCGTTTGAAGCGGTCTTTGATGCCGGTTTTGAGGATGTCGGCGAGCGCGACCACGCCGTAGATGCGGTTGTCCACCGCGACCACGATCGGCGTGCAGCCCTTTCCGGCGACTTTGGTGACGATGTCGCGGACATCGGGCGGAATTTTCGCTTTCGCCTGTTCCGCCGCCCGGATCACCGCGTCGGAAGCTCCTTTGCGGTAACTGGTTCCGTTCGGCGCATCCGTGCCGCTCATGCGGGTCTGGGCGGTGAATTCGATCACCTTGCCGCCGTCGTCGCGGGGAATTTTGCCGTAGAGTTCGCGTTCCGCCAGCGCGATGATCGAACGACCCTCCGGAGTGCGGTCGCCGAACGAAGCGCGCACCGCCGCGTCGATCAATTCCTCATAGGCGATGCCGTTGACCGGATGGAACTCCGAGGCGAGGCGGTCGCCGACGGTGATCGTGCCGGTCTTGTCCAGCAGCAGCGTGTCGATGTCGCCGGCCAGCTCCACGGCCTTGCCGCTCTTGGCCAGCACGTTGGCCGCCAGCGCCCGGTCCATGCCCGCGATGCCGATCGCGGCCAGCAGCGCGCCGATCGTGGTCGGGATCAGGCAGACCAGCAGCGAAATCAAGGTCGGCAGCGGAATGGTCACATCGAAATACTTCGCCATCGGGTAGAGCGTGGCCGTGACCAGCAGGAATCCGAGGGTCAGCCCGGCCAGCGTGACGGTCAGCGCCAGCTCGTTCTGGGTTTTCTGGCGGACCGCGCCCTCGACCAGCGCGATCATCCGGTCAAGGAAGGATTCGCCGGCTCCGGCGGTGATCTTCACCTTGATCTGGTCGGAGAGCACGCGGGTGCCGCCGGTCACGCCGGAGCGGTCGCCGCCGGCCTCGCGCACCACCGGAGCGGATTCACCGGTGATCGCGGATTCGTCGATGCTCGCCGCGCCTTCGATCACTTCGCCGTCGCTCGGAATGGTTTCTCCGGCGCTGACCAGCACGATATCGCCGGATTTGAGCAGACTGGAGTTGACCGGTTCGAGCTTTCCGGAAGCGCTCAGGCGGTTGGCCGTCGTCTGGGTGCGGGTGTTCTTCAGGCTGTCGGCCTGCGCCTTGCCGCGTGCTTCGGCGAGCGCCTCCGCGAAATTCGCAAAGAGGACGGTCAGCCACAGCACGGCCGTCACCAGGGTCGTATAGAGGATGTTGGCGTGGCCGCCGCAGATGTCGATGATCCAGACCAGCGTGGTCAGCGCCGCGCCGATTTCGGTGACGAACATCACCGGATTGCGCGCCATCGTCCGGGGATTCAGCATCGCGAACGAGCGGAGCAGCGCCGTTTTGACCAATCCTTTGTCAAAGAGTGTCGCCCGGCGGCTTTCCTTTCGATTCATAACAGTATTCATAGTCTTGACTCCGAAGAATTAATGTACAAGAGTAGTCAGGTATTCGGCGATCGGCCCGAGGACTGCCACCGGCAGAAAGAGCAGCGCGCCGATGAACACCACGGTTCCGCCGATCACGACCCCGAAGAGCGCGGTGTCGGTCTTGAGTGTTCCGACGGTTTCTGGAACCTCCTTTTTCGCGAAGAGCGAGCCGCAGATCGCCAGCTGGAAGATGATCGGGATGAACCGCCCGATCAGCATCACCAGCCCGCAGGCGATGTTCCACGGCACGGTGTTGTCGCCCAGACCTTCGAAGCCGGAGCCGTTGTTGGCCGACGACGAGGTGAATTCATAGAGCATCTCGGTGAAGCCGTGGAAGCCCGGATTCAGCACGGTGTCGCGTCCCCACGCCGGGATCAGGCAGAAGATCGCCATGCCGCCGAGAATGCACAGCGGGTGCATCAGCAGCGCCGGGAGCGCGTACTTCATCTCGCGGGTTTCGACCTTCTTGCCGAGGTATTCCGGCGTGCGCCCGACCATCATGCCGCAGATGAATACGCCCACGATGATATAGGTGAAGAGTCCGAGGAAGCCGACGCCGATGCCGCCGAAAGTGATGTTGAACCACATGCCCACCAGCGGGATCAATCCGGTCAGCGGATTCAGGCTGCAGTGCATCGAGTTCACCGAACCGTTGCTGGTGCAGGTCGTGAACACCGCCCACAGCGGGCTGGCGCCCGCGCCGAGACGCAGCTCCTTGCCTTCGAGGTTGGAGGCTTCGGCGACCGGCAGGTCGTGCAGCGCGACGGCCGGTTCGCTTTCAAAGGTGATCGCGCAGCCGAGCTTCACGAGGCAGAGCACCGTCATTACCGCGAAGATCACCAGCGCGTGCTTTCTGTGCTTCGTGATCATGCCGAACATCCACACGCAGCCCATCGGGATGATCACCAGGCTGATGCACTCGATGATGTTGCTGTAAAAGCCGACGTTTTCGAGCGGATGGGTCGAGTTCGGCCCGAAGAAGCCGCCGCCGTTGGTGCCGAGCTGCTTGATGATCACTTCGACTGCCACCGGGCCGCGGGCGATGGTCTGCACCGCGCCCTCAAGCGTATGGACCACCGCCGCGCCGTCGAAGGTCATCGGCAGCCCGCACAGGACCAGCAGCGTCGCGCCGATCGCGGCGACCGGCAGGATCACCAGAAACGTGGCGCGGCACATATCCAGATAGAAGTTGTTCCGCTCCCGGGAGCCGCCGAGCCAGCGCGACGCGGCGGTGACCGCCGCCAGCCCGGTCGCCGCCGACACGAACTGCAGCCACATGATGCCGAAAAGCTGCGAGAAGTACGACAGCGTGCTTTCGCCGGAGTAGTGCTGCAGATTGGTGTTGGTCACGAACGAGGTGACGGTGTTGAAGATCAGGCTGCCCTCGATCGCTTTCTGCCCGTCCGGGTTCAGCGGCAGGAACTGCTGGAACGCCAGCACGCCGGTCACGACCACGAACATGACCGTGTTGAAGATCAGGAGGCTGACCGTGTACTGTTTCCAGTTCTGGTCGGCTTCGGCGGCTCGCCCGATCACTTTATGGAAGAAGCCTTCCACTTTCCGATGCGCGGGGCCCATGAGATCGGGGGCCGGGCACATCATCTTGAACATCCATTTCCCGAGCGGCAGCGAAATCAGGATCGACAGCCCGAGAACGGCAATTGCGAGTAGAAAAGAGTAAATCATATCTCACCTTAAAACTTTTCAGGTTTCAAAAGAACGTAGCACAGATACACCGTGCAGAACGCCGTTGCGGCGGAAGCCAGGTAAATCATAAATCACCTCCGGTTATCACTTCAATGAATCACAGAATTCGGTCAGGGCGAACATGCCGGCGAAAAACAGCAGTCCGAGAATAAAACACCCGATCACCATATTGCAAAGCTCCTTTCTTCCAATTGCCTGTTTCATCCGCACGGAAACGCGGATGCGGAAAATATTGCCGTATAAAAGCAGAAAGTGTGCCAACTGCCGTTCCGCCCCGGCGGTTCCGAAACTATCTCCTTTGTTCCTTGCAATCCGCAATGGTCTCCGGCGGGCGGAGTGCGGAATGCAAGGCTATTTCAGGCCGTAAACCTCCAGTGCTTTCTCGGCCAGCAGCAGGATGCCCTGACCGGGTTCGTTGCCGATGATCTTTCCGCCGAACTCGTCGCGGTGATCCTTCAGGTCCGCGATCGACTCGACCGGGGCGTATTCCGGCACTGCGATTCCCATCGTCGCGCCGGGCAGGTTCACGCCGAGGTCCGTGACCCGGTCGCGGATTCTTGCGAACTCGTTCTTGTGGTAGTTCGGCAGCCATACCGTCACCATCACATCCTGCGTGCCGTTCGCCAGCGCCTCAAACGCGATCGGAATCGTGGTCGAAACATTGGTCACCTCGCATCCCAGATGTTCCTCAAGCAGGATTTTCAGCATCCGGTTGGTCGCGATCTCGTTGTAGAAACCGATATCGACCATGCGCAGTTTCGCGCCGGGTTGCGGACGCACTCCTTTCAGAAAGGCTGCCTGCAGCTCCGGATTCCTTTTCAGCCATTCGCGGGCCGCCTTGTCGAAATCGCCGCCGCACTCGTAGCTCATCAGCGAAAGGGAGTCGAGGTCCGCCGGTTTCCATTTGAACTGCCGCAGGAATTTCGCGACTTCAGGATAGTCGGCTTCAAAGCCCCGGCGCACGATCGTGTGGACGTTTTCCGCCTCGCCGAACACCTTTTCCGGGTCCTTCAGGTATTTGATCGGGAGTTTGGCATTCATCCAGTGCGGGCTCCACGCGGTGATCGCGGCGCACCGCTTGTTCCGGATCGCGTAGGCCATCTCCTCGATCATCGCCGGAGTGGTGGAGGTGATCACGCGAAATCCGCCGGAATCCGCCGGGGCGCCCGCGCTTTTCAGGTTGAAGTAGACCAGGGCGGCCAGGGCGGCCGCCAGAATGGTCAGGTCCGTGATTTTGCGTCTGTCCGGTTTCATGATTCAACTCCTTTTGGCGGCTGTGCCGCCCGCAGCCTGCAATGTCCGGTCGAGGATGATCGCGATCACCACGATCACCAGCCCGCCTTCAAACGCAGTCCCTTTTTCCCCGTTGCAGATTGCGCCCCATACCACGCTGCCGACGCCCTGCGCGCCGACCAGCGACGCGATCACCACCATCGACAGCGCCAGCATCACCGTCTGGTTCAATCCCGCCCGGATCGACGTGAGCGCGGTCGGCAGCTCAAGGTCGAACAGCCGGTTCATCGGCGTCGCCCCGAATGCTTCGGAACACTCCAGCAGATCCTTCGGCGTGTTTTCAATGCCGAGCACGGTCATGCGCACGATCGGCGGCAGCGCGAACACCACGGTCGCAAACACTCCCGCCGTGTTGCTGATCGAAAAAAACGCGATCGCCGGCACCAGATACACATACGCCGGCATCGTCTGCATGATGTCGAGCAGCGGCAGCACGACCTTTTTCAGCCTGCCGCTGAAGGTCATCAGCACCGCCAGCGGCAGGCCGATTGCGACTGCCGCCGCCGTGCAGATGATCACCAGCGCCATCGTCTCCATCGCCGGCTCCCAGAGGCCGAGCATGATCACCAGCATCATGCCGCAGGCGGAACCGGATGTCAGCAGCTTGCGGTGCCCGGAAACCACGAAGATCACGGCGCAGAAGATCAGCAGCATCGCCCACTCCGGCGGAGCGCAGAGTATGTTTTTAAGCCCGTCCACGACGGAGTCGATGCAGCCGGAGCACCAGCGCGTGAAATCCGCGCAGTTCACCACCGCCCAGTCCAGAAAGCGTTCAAAATATTGTCCGATCGGAAGCCTGATCATTTTATTTCTCCAGTTGTACCGTTGTACGACGCGAGGCTTGCCAGCAGTGCGCCGCTGGTGATGACGCCGAGGAAGCGGCGTTCATCATCGACGACGGCGATCGGCGCGGTCGATTCGCCCATCTGCATGACCACCTCTTTCAGCGGAGCGGAACGGTTGACGGTTTTGATGTTCGTATCCATCATGGATTGGGCGGTCACATTGGGTTCGTTCATGTGTTCGCGGACCTTCCGCGCCCAGACGAGGCCGTAGATCACGCCCTGGTCGTTGGTGGCGAACAGCGACGACAGGCCGCTTTCGCGGATTTTATGCAGCATGGTCTGCGGGCCGTCGCCGAGCCGCAGGTAATCGTAGACGGGTTTCATGATCGAACCGGCGGTGATTACCTTGGTCTTGTCGGCGGCGTTCACGAATTTTTCGACGTAGGCGTTGGCGGGGCGGCTCAGAATCTCCTCCATCGTGCCGAGCTGGGCGATTTCGCCGTCCTTCATGATCAGCACGCGGTCCGCGAGCCGGATCGCTTCGTCGAGGTCGTGGGTGATGAAGATCACGGTTTTGCCGAGCTTTTTCTGAAGCGCCCGGATTTCGTTCTGCATTTCGCGCCGGATCAGCGGGTCGAGCGCCGAAAGCGCCTCGTCCATGATGATGATTTCCGGATCGGCGGCCAGGGCGCGGGCGATGCCGACGCGCTGGCGCATCCCGCCGGAGAGCTGGTCGGGAAAATGTTCCGCGTAATCGGCCAGCCCGACGAGGGCGAGCACTTCGCGCGCTCTGGCGCGCCGGGCTTCGCGCGGAACTCCGGCGATTTTCAGCGCATAGGCCGCATTGTCCAGCACCGTCAGGTGCGGATAGAGCGCGAACTGCTGGAACACCATTCCGATCCGGCGGCGGCGCAGTTCACGCAACTGTTTTTTGTTGAGTGCGGTAACCTCCGTGCCGTCGATGAAAATCTTTCCGTCCGACGGCTCGATCAGCCGGTTGATGGTGCGGATCAGCGTGCTTTTGCCGCTGCCGGAGAGTCCCATCACCACGAAAAGTTCGCCGCGGCGGATCGTGAAGCTGACGTTATGGACGCCGATGCTGCACTGGGTCGCCTTGTAGACCTCCTCGCGGGTTTTGCCTGCCCTGAAAAGTTCGGCGGCTCTCTTATGGTGGCGGCCGAAAACCTTGGTCAGGCCTTCGACTCTGACCAGTTCTTCTGTTTGAATGGTTTGGTCCGTCATGATTCCTCCTGTCGGTTGGCGGATGCCGCGGCGGAGTTTCCGGCTCACGCCGCATCCGCGATGGCTGGAAGTAAAGCAGAATACATGCCAACCGGCGGAATCGGGGAGGAAGGAAGACGGACGGAACGGAAGCCGTACCTCCGGATATTGCGGATTGCAAGCCCGGAGGCGGGGAAAATGGTATTTTGCAATGCGGTCAGCGGAAGGCTTGGCCTTTCCAGCTCAGCAGCAGCGCGGAGTTCACGATGACCAGCACCGATCCGGCATTGTGCACCAGCGCGCCGGTGACCGGATTCAGCACGCCGAGGCCCGCCAGCACGATCGATGCGAAATTCAATGCCATTGACAGCGCCAGATTCCACCGGATCGTGTTCATGGTCCGTTTCGCCAGCTGCAGCAGGAACGGCAACTGGCGGATATCGTCGTTGACCAGCACGATATCCGCGGCGTCGACGGCGATATCGCTGCCGATGCCTCCCATCGCGATACCGACATGGGCGGTCTTCAGGGCCGGAGCGTCGTTGATGCCGTCCCCGACCATGCAGACCGGTTCGCCGTCCTGCCGGCGGCGGGCGATCCAGCCGAGTTTGTCCTCAGGCAGGCACCCGGCGTGGACTTCGCCGATCCCGGCCTGTCCTGCGATATGGCGCGCCGCGTCGCGGTTGTCGCCGGTCAGCAGGACCGGGCGGAGCCGCAGGGTTCGCAGTGCGGCGACGCAACCGGGCGCGCTCTCCCGGATCAGGTCGGCCAGAACGATCAGGCCGCAGAACCGGCCGTCCACGGCCAGCCGGATCACCGTGGCTCCTTCGGCGGCGGCAAGGGCTGCTTCCGCCTCGAAGCCGGAGAGTTCGACGCCGCCTTCGCGGAGCAGCTTTTCATTTCCCGCCAGCAGCCGGCGGCCTTCGGCCCGCGCGGCGACGCCCCGTCCCGGAACCATTTCAAACTCGTCCGGGGAGGGGATGACGGCATCGGGATGTTTCTGCCGGAATCCCTCCACGACGGCTTTTCCCAGCGGGTGTTCGGAACGCAGTTCGGCGGCCGCCGCCAGCCGGAACAGTTCGTCGTCGGAGAGACTTTCGTGGAAGTTGCGCAGCGCCGCCACCCGGGGCGTTCCGCAGGTGAGCGTGCCGGTCTTGTCGAACACGACGCACCTGACCGCGGCGAGCCGTTCAAGCGCATCGCCCTGCCGGATCAGGATGCCGCGCCGGGTCGCGTTGCCGATCGCCGCCATGATCGCGGTCGGCGTCGCCAGCACCAGCGCGCAGGGGCAGAACACCACCAGAATCGTCACCGCGCGGATGATTTCCCCGGTGAGCCACCATACTCCCCCCGCCGAAACCAGCGCGATCACGACGATCCATGTCGCCCACCGGTCGGCGAGCCCGACGATCCGGGCCTTGCCCGCATCCGCGGACTGCACGAGACGGACGATCCGCTGAATGGAACTGTCGGCATCTTCCCGCAAGGCGCGCATCTCAAAAGCGCCGAACCGGTTCACCGTGCCGCTGAACACCTCGTCGCCTTGCTGCTTATCCGCCGGCAGCGATTCGCCGGTGACGACGGACTGATCCACGGAGGTTTCGCCCTGCACGATCACGCCGTCGACGGGAATCGTTTCGCCGGGCAGCACCCGCAGCAGGTCGCCGGGCCTTATCTGTTCGGCCGGAACCGTCTCCTCCCGGCCGCCGGTGAGCCGCCGGGCGGTGCGGGGAGTCAGGCGCACCAGCTTTTCGATGCCGGCGCGCGCCCTGGCGACGGTCGTCTCCTCCAGAAAGGAGCCGATCCGCATGATGAACGCCACTTCGCCTGCGGCGAAAATTTCATCGGTGAGCACCGAAGCGATCAGCGCCAGCGACACCAGTACGTCCGCCCGGATGTCGAACCGGGTGAACAGGCCGATGCCCGCCTCTTTGAGAATCGGAATCCCGCACAGCACGATGGCGATCCACGCGGCATCGAACGGCAACCCGCCGAGGTGGAAGAAACTGGTCCCCAGCGATAGTCCGGCCGGAACCAGAAGCAGGATCGCGCGGTATCTTTCATTCCTGATGACTCTTGTGAATGTTGTGCCTGACATATCCGGGAAACCTCCTTTGCGTGTTGCGGAAAATTCATCTTTACTTTAATATACATATAGGGGTATGGGTATGCAAGCTGAAATAAAAAAATGCGCGGAAAAATTTTTCCGCGCGACCGAGTATCGTGGAAAGAACGGCTTACGACATCCGCGAGAAGTGTTCGATCGCCTTGGCGAACGAGGCGATGGTCTTGTCGGCGTCGCCGTGCGCGATGCCGTCCTTGACGCAGTGGCGGAGGTGTCCCTCCAGAACGATCTGGCCGAGCTTGTGCAGCGCGCTCTTGGCCGCGTTGATCTGGATCAGCAAATCTTCGCAGGGAATATCCTGATCGACCATCTTGTCGACGGCGTTGAGCTGGCCGATGATTTTTTTCATTCTGCGGTGCAGATTCTCCGCATCCATACATTGACGCATTGCATACCTCGTTTGTTCCGGTGCTTTACGGTATACCCGGATGCCGCCGTTGTCAAGTGCATTCTTTCCGGGGAGGGCGGATTTCAGCTTTCGCTGCCGGAACCTGCCGGTTTGCGCCCGGTCACGCAGACCATGCCGGTAGCCGGGTCGGAGTGGCATTCGATTCCGGTCAGGCCCGCGCCGGCGAGGAAACCGGAAAGTTCTTCCGGCGTGTAGACGGTCATTCCCCTGATCCGGTCGGTGTACTTTTTCGCGGCCTCCTTGTCCGCCGCGTCGCAGCAGACCGCGAAGACGCCGCCCGGCTTCAGCACCCGTGCGACTTCACGCACGTCATTGGCCGGATCGGGCCAGAAGTAGATCGTCTCCGAAGCGGTGACCAGATCGAAGAAATCCGGTTCAAACGGCAGGGCCGACACGCTTCCCTGCACGATCTTCACCTGTCCGTCGCGTACCGCGCCGCGGTTGAATGACAGTGATTTCTTCACCGAAACCGGGGAATAATCCACCCCGTAGAATTGAGTCTCCGGCGCGCGTTTCAGCATCATTGCGATGAAAGATCCGCCGCCGCAGCCAACATCCAGCACCCGCCCCTTTTCCGGCAACTCGAAAAAGCGCATCGCAAACTCCTGCAGGGGGCGGTGGTGGCGGTTCATTTTCCAGAAAACCAGAAAGCTGCCGGGATAAACGCCCGGCCGGGCGAAATTCTGTTTCCAATTCCAATACATGAATAGTGTCCCCTGATGAAAAACAGCGGTTAGAGTTCTCTAAATTAATATGCGGCAACTCCGCTGTTTGTCAAGTGAAATCCCGACTTCACGCGAGGAATATCCGAAATTCGGCGTCGATCCGCAACCGGCGGCAGGCGGGGAAGTGCCAGTTCAGGTGGTACTGGTCGCATAACTGCCGTCCCGGGGGATATTCCGGCCCGCCGCCGGGATGGCGGAAACGGTCAGTCCAGCTGAATGTTCCGGCTCCGGCGGTCGAGCGGAGCCGGATTTCGGCCGAGGCGGGAAAACGGCTCAGGCGTACCAGCTCCTTTTCCGCAACCGGCCTGGCGTAGCTGTGGAGCCGGAAATCGATCACGGTTTCGCCGGGCGCCTCCAGCTCATCGGTGACGCGCAGCAGCAGCGCCTCCCGGTCGAATTCGAGCGTCCGCGTATAGTTCGTCAACATGCGGTAGGCGGCGGAGAGGTCGAATTCCGCGCGGCAGAGGCGGCCGTCGTCCTGAAAATCGAGGATCACGCCGACCGCTTCCGCGCTGTCTTTGGGCTGCCCCTTGCCGTCGGCGAGGATGCAGTTGTGCCCGACGGTCTGCTGCGTCCAGTCCCGGTGGTGGGTTTCGCCGAAGATATAGCCGAAGGAGCCGGAGGGGGCGATCAGCGCCTTGCCCGCCGCCAGCACCGCGAAATTTCCCTGATCGGCGTGCTGGTGGCTCGGAGTGCCGTAACGGCTGCAGCGGGCCAGCACCGCAACGTCATGGACGGGATCGGCAACGCAGCGGCGCATGCTCAGAAGGCCGGTGTCGCGCGAACAGTAGCTGTCGGAGGCGGGACCGGCCGCGTCCGGCTCCGGATGAGGCGGCCGGGGGCGGATCACGTCGAGCAGATGCAGTTCGTAGCGGTCGATGGCGCCGGTCAGCTGCCGGGAGAATTCGCGCGCCTCCGGCGGTCCGAAGCGTTCCGCGTAGACGCCGAAGGGGTCCTGCGCCTGGAAGCCGGGCCATTCGTCGGCGGTCGGCCAGTTGCCGTCGCCGAAAGGGTGCGCCTCCTGTCCCGGCGGCGCGAAGTGCAGAAAGAACTGCGACACCCTGCGGTAGAAAGGCTTTTCCAGAAATGAAAAGCCGCAGTGCCGCTCCAACGCGAAAAAGAACGGCAGATACCATTTCGTGTAGCTGCTCGCGTAGAACGGTCCCTCCGCCCAGCCGCCGTCGCGGCCGCCATAGTGCGGGAAGATCGAACCGTACACTTCGAGCGCATAGTTGAGCCACCGCTCCGCGGTCTCGTCGGGAATGGTCCCGTACAGCACCAGCGCCGCTTCCCCGAGGTAGCCGGGCAGCCGCCCGACGTGGCTGTTGCCGGGGTGGGCGAGGAACTCCTCGCCGGTGACGCGCTCCCAGAGCTGTTCCGCATGGCGGGCGAGGGTGTCGGCGGCCCACTTCAGCTCCTGCGGGGTGTAGAGATGCCACGTCCAGTCCAGCACGGCGGGCAGCACCCGGCAGATGCTCAGGCCGATCTCGTCGCCCCACTGGCCGTAAACCGAAGCGGGTCCGGCCGGATTCCATTCGCAGAGGCGCAGCACCGCTTCGTGCGCGTATTGTCCGGCTTCGCGGTCGTCGAGCAGCAGAAAGGCGAGCGCGCAGGCGACCAGATTGCGGTCGAAATACTGCCGGGATTCGTCGAAGGCGCGGCGATAGTCGATGCGCCCGTCCGGGCGGTAGAAGTCCGGGTAGCGCATAAAACCCTGCGACAGCGCGAGTTTCACATTGCGGCGGATGATCTCCAACTGCGGCTTGTGGCGCTCGCGCAGCTCCGGCAGGTCCGCCCGGTAGTGGATGTGGCGCGGATGAATGTCCGGCACCCTGGCGAGCACCTCGCGCGCGGAAGGCACGAGAAAAGGCCGCGCGGAGGCCGGCACTTCAAATTCGCGCCAGCCCAGCTCCGCGTCGCCGGAGGCCACGTTCCAGCGGTAACGGCCGGGGGCGAGCAGCCGCCTGATCCGGAAGTAGTTGTACGCGGTGGTCCCCGCCGCGACGGTCTCCTGCTGCGGCAGCCGTTCGACGCGGACCCGGTACAGGGAAACTCCCGGCTCCGCAACCCATTGGAGGGAAGGGGGATTGAGTTCGACGACCTCGCCGTTTTCCGGCGCGGGGAAGATGGAGGAGGGCGAACGCTTCTGGCGGAATTGCTTCATCTGGACTCCTCCGTCTTGCGGTCGAACCAGATATAGTCGCCGGTTTCGGGATCGATCCTGCCGATCTGCCGGGCGGGCGTTCCGGCCATGATCGCGTAGTCTGGGGTGTCGCGGGTGATCACGGCGTTGGCGCAGATGAGGTTGCACCTGCCGACCGCGACTCCGTTGGTGACGGTGCAGCCGCTGCCGAGCCAGGTGCCGTCGCCGACGGTGATCGGCCGGGCGAGGTCGCGGCGGGTGAACGCCTGCGTTGCGGGGTCGAACCGGTGGTTGCCCGCCGGCAGCGAACAGTGGGGGCCGATCAGCACGTTCCTGCCGATCCGCACGTCGCCGTTGAGGTAGGCGTACAGGCCGATGAAGGAATTTTCGCCGATTTCGTTGTCGCCGATGCGGATGATCGCGCCGGGGGCGACCTTGACGCCGTTGCCGAAACCGAGCAGCCGGGCGCGGCGTTCGTCGTCCGGGCCGTTGTCCGAAGCGTTGCAGTAGCAGGTGAGGGCGGCGAACTCGGCAGCGGAGATTCCGCAGCCGACCGGCAGGTCGTCGACAGGCAGTGGCGTACGCACGTTGATTCCTTTCCGAATTGGGCCGCCGGAGTCATTCCGGCGGGAAACAACATATCCTGCGTTGCCGGGAAATGCAAACCGGCGGAGAATACGATTCGCAAAGAAAGAAGGGAAAGAAAATTACAATCGGTTGCTTTTTGGGGCTTGCATTCCCGGAATGGTGCGGTATAATAGAAGCAGGACGACTCCGCTCCGGCAGGAAAACGGGGCGGAACAACAGTTTGATCTGTCTGGTTTCCGGCAGCTTGTCGGCGGTTGCCGGGAACGGTGAAACAACATGTATTGCTAAGGAGGAATCCGAATCATGGCAACGAAAAGTGCGGCGGCTAAGAAAGCTCCGGTCAAGAAGGCGGCGGTAAAGAAGGCTCCGGCCGCTCCGAAGAAACTGCGCGTGGCCATCATCGGCTGCGGCGGAATCAGCCAGACCCACATGGCGGCTTACAAGGAGATTCCGGAGGTCGAGCTGGTCGGCTTCTGCGACATCAATCCCGCGAAGCTCACCGAATACCAGGAAAAATACGGCGTGAAGCCGGAGCAGTGCTTCGAGAAGTGGGACGACCTCTTCAAGGCGGTCAAGCCGGACGCGGTCGACATCTGCACCCCGAACGGCGTGCACTGC
>ERZ1034915.754-NODE-754-length-20660-cov-7.039699_pt1 | contig 20660 bp, 14 predicted proteins | sample MGYA00520592_ERZ1034915 | MGnify/ENA primary metagenome ERZ1034915 (study PRJEB33766, sample SAMN09781787) | gut metagenome | biome: gut microbiome | host: Homo sapiens | place: Madagascar | study: EMG produced TPA metagenomics assembly of the PRJNA485056 data set... | reverse complement strand
CGAAATCCCGGTTCAGGAAACTTACACACGGTGTAATGTACCAGCCGCTTCAAACACGGAGAAGGGAATCCGGGCCGGAGCCGTTTTCTCCCGGACCGCCAGCGCGGCCAAGGTTCCGGCCGCCTCCCCGAGCGGGACGCAGTTGCCGGTGACCCGGTAACTGGCATGGGCGTAGAAATCCCCCGAAATGCACCGCCCCGCCAGCAGCAAATTCGGAATGTCGCGGCTGATCAGCGCGCGCAGCGGAATGTCATACGGGTGAAACTCCATTTTCGGCCCCACCGTGCCTCGTCCGGTTCCGGGCATCAGAGCGTGAATATCGATGCCGAAGGTCACATGGCAGACCGCGTCGGCGTGGCGGCGCCCCTCCGCCAGATCCTGCGCCGTGACCGTATAAAGCCCGGCGGCGCGGCGGGTTTCACGCACGCCGATGCGTTCGGCGGTGCTGACCAGCCGTATCCTGTCCCACGGCGGACCGCTGCGGCGAAGCGCGGCGACCTGCGCATGAATGGCGCGGCGCGCCTCAATCGTCGCGGCGGTCAGGTCGGCGGCGCTGGTTCCGGAAACCTGATACTGATGGCTCGCCATCAACAAGAAAAGCTCGCCGCTGAGGTGGAACAGCGACGCATCGTGATACGTCGGCGGTGCGCCGTTGGCGGTCAGCAGTTCGCGCAGGTTCGCCACCGCTTCGGCCCGCCGCGTCCAGCCGTTCACGTAAGGCCGGATTTCCTCTGGCCGCACTCCCGCCAGCATCGCGATCAGCGACATCGGCTGCAACTTGCCGGTGCCCGGCTCCCCCTGCTCAAAGGAGGCGCCGGCCAGCGCGGCGATATCGCCGTCGCCGGTGGCGTCGATGAAGATTTGCGCCTTCCACGCCTCGCGGCCGGATTTGGATTCGGTCAGCAGGCAATCGATCCCGCCGGAAGCGTTCCACAACACATCGACGGCCATCGTATAGAGGCGGATGGTCACGCCCGATTCCAGACAAAGTTCTTCCAGCAGCAGTTTCATCGCCTCCGGTTCGAAGGCGAAGGCGGGCGAACAGGGCGGTTCCTCGGCCGCGCCGCGCCGGAGCAGTTCCCGCTTGAGCTGCGCGACCAGCCCGGACTTGCCGGAGTGGTCATGAATCCAGCCGAGCAGCCCGGCGGTCCACATGCCGCCGAGACATCCTCCCTGCTCCAGCAGCAATGTGCGCGCTCCGGCGCGCGCGGCGCGCAAAGCGGCGGAAACCCCGGCGGGGCCGCTGCCCGCGACAATCACATCGAACTCCCCGGCGACCGGCACCTCCCCGGCCTTTTCATGAACGAAATCCATCGCACCGTCCTCCTTTTCCGAAACAATACCGCCGCGCGGAGATTTTTGCAACCGGCAGAGGAGAAAAAACAATCGGCATAATTCCGTTTCGCCCGCTGTTTTCCGGTGATTCCGGTAATTTTTCAAAAAAAAACGGACAGGGGGTTGCTTTTTGATTCGATTTATCGTATAATATTAAGGAAAACAGTTTGCCTTGCCCTGTTTCACATGGTGTTTCCTCCCGGAAAAGAGATCCCGGCGAGGTTGCAAAACAATCAGGCAAACGGTTTGCGTAAGAATAAAACAGGAAAGCTGCAATGAATCTGAAAGAGTTGGCCGCGGAATTCGGAGTCTCTCCGTCGACGATCAGCCGAGTGGTGAATCAGTCCAAGAATTTCTCCGTTTCGGCGGAATTGCGCGGCAGAATCCTCGCCCGCGCCGCGGAGTTGGGTTACGCCCCCAATCCGATGTACCAGGCGATGCGCAAAAAGGACAACCGCCAGATTTCGATCCTGTTCCCTTATCTGCTGCACATCATGGGCGGGGCGGACATTTCCAAAGGCATCGACTGTCTCAGCGAGGAGCTGTTCAGGCTCGGTTACAGCAGCCACTACCTGAGCTGCCCGCAGGAGCAGCGCCGCAATTACGGCGTGCCGCCGTGGAAAGTCGCCGGGGCCGTCGCGGTCGACGTGCGGCTGCCCGGCCAGATTGCCGAACTCGACGCCAGCGGCATCCCGTATGTTTCGCTGAACGGCATCGCCGGTCCGAACGGAGCTTCCGTGCTGGTCGACGAGCGGGCCAATACCTTTCTGCTGCTGGATTACCTGTATGGGCTCGGCCACCGCCGGATCGGCTACGTCAGCCACTACCGGTCGCGCGAAGTGGTTCACTTTGAGTTTCAGGAGAATCACTACAGCGTGGTGGAGCGGGCCGAAGCCTATCTGGAATTCTGCCGCGAACGGGAACTGATGCCGCTGCTGCCCGGCCTCGACTCCGACCACAACGCCGCCGAAACGGTTGACGGAGCGTTGGCGCAGGGAGCGACCGCTTTCGTGACCTACGCTTTCACCGATGCGCTGCGGGTGGAATACCTGCTCCGCAAGCGCGGCCTCCGGGTTCCGGAGGACGTCAGCGTCGCCGCCTTCAACAACCCGAAGGTCGCCGCTTTCGTGAATCCGGCACTGACCTGCATCGAAATTCCGGTCGGAGAAATGGGACGTACAGCCGCCCGGCTGCTGTTGGATAAAATCAACAAAACCGGCGATCCCGCCAACGCTTCCATACGGCTGGTCGGGAAACTGCACCGGCGCGACTCCGTCGCTCCCTGCCGCCGGAAAAAAACGAAATAACAGTGGAGGCCCGCAGATGAAGAAATGTCTCACCCAATCTGAATTACCGGGAAGTTCAGCTTCCCGGCACATCCCCGTCCCCGCCATGCTCTCTCCCGGATACGCCCAGTGCAAAAGCCCCAGGAACGGGAAAACGGAAACGGCGTGCTTCCGCCCGGGGCGGATCAATGCAAAATTTACATTGATCAAATTGCTCGTTGTGATTGCGATCATCGCCATACTTTCTTTTCCCGGTGAAAAGAAAGCAGGCAAAGAAAAGCCGTATAACGGCATGTGCGTCACTTCGTTCCTACTTATGCCGCTGGTGGGCTTCGCCCCCCCGGCCCCCCGGAGAAAACGTTGGTTCACCCTTATTGAGCTGCTCGTTGTGATTGCAATCATCGCAATACTGGCAAGCATGTTGCTGCCGGCACTGAATCTGGCACGGGAGAAGGCGCGCAGCGCCACCTGCATCAACCAGCTCAAGCAAATGGGAATGGCACACCAGATGTATTCCGGCGACAACGATGACTTCATCGCGCCGTGCCGGGTGCAGTCAGACTCGGCGGTTTCGCCGTATGGAGCGAAACAGTCGGTGCGCTGGCCTCTGGCGCTGGGACCGTATGCGCGCGAACTTTTCCTGATGAAATACCGCAAGGGCCTTTATATTCCCAACGGCGGCTTTTTCGGGTTGTGGCCGCAGGAGATGCAGCGTTATTCCGTGCCGCTCTGCCCCTCCTATACGGTCGGCTCCAGATGGCGCGACTGTCTGGGCAACGAGGTCGGCAACGACGAGGACCTCTATGAAGTCGGTTTCGGCGGCTACGGCCAGAGCATCTACCTGAGTCCGGGATCGAATCCGTGGCTGAAAGTCGGGCGGGTCAGGCAGCCTTCGATGGTGATGATCAACAACGACAACGCATTCGACCAGAGCGGACGCAACTGGCGGTGCAACGCGGCCCGCTTTCCGCACGCCGGAGCGCACAACTATCTGCTGGTGGACGGCCATGCCGCCTCGGCCCCCGACAAGGCGTATACCCATTGGGGAAATGAGAACGAGCTGGCGCCGTTCTTCTGGTATCCGGATGCGACCCGCCCCTACAGCAACAAATACAACAACAAATAGGAGTTCCCCATGAGAGTTTTCTGTGCGGCCGCGGCGCTGCTGCTGGGCGGCCTGACCCTTTGTGCGTCGGTATTTGAAACCGGACGCAACGGCACAATCAAAGTGGACAACACCGCTTTTGTGCAGCTTCTCCACTACGGGGAGAACTGGGTTCCCAACCGGCAGGGCGACGGCAGTTTCAATACGCAATTCACCGAGCGCGACGGAGTGCGGAGCTGGTCCGGCGTCTGGAAGCTGCGGCAATCGCCGGTGCATCCGCAATTCCGTACCGAACTGCGCAACCCGGACTCCGGCACCTTGCAACTCTCCCTTTCGCTCGACAGCCCCGAAGGGGTGCCGACCAAAGCGGCGGCGCTCGAAATCGACCTGCCGGTGCTGAACGGTGCGGGAACCGAACTGCTGCTGGACAACAAGCCGGTTCCGCTTCCGGTGAAGTTCCGGGGCGGCACAATCGCGCAACAGAAGAACGTGCGCCGGATCGAGCTGCCGCTGGCTTCCGGGCGGCTGCTGGCGGAGCCGGAAACGCCGGTTGCTGTTCAGGTGCTGGACGTCCGCGCTTACAAGCAGGATAAATTCACGCTTCGGATCGCGCTGGAACCGCAGGCGGCCCGCCTGACACACGCCGCCCTGTCGCTCCGGCTCACGTTTCATCCCTACTCCATCTCCCCGCTGCCGTTGGAGTCCGCCGCCAATATGGGATTCGCGGACGAAACGGCTGACGACCGCAAAGGCGGCTGGACCGATCAGGGGCCGACCAACGACCTGCGCGCTCTTCCCTCCGGCAGGCTGACCGCGGGACCGGTCGCGTTCCGGATCGCCGATCCGGCCGCCAGCGGCAGCAAAAGCTGCATTGTGCTGGGCGGCGGAGGACGGCGGTATTTCCCGAAATCCGCCGAGATTCCGGCGGGAGGACGGCCGCTGCGCACCTTGTTCCTGCTCCACGCGATCGCCTGGCCGCCGCAGGGTGAGGAGGAAGTCGGCACACTCCGGGCGTTTCACTGCGACGGCACCGAAACGGCGGTTCCGGTGATCGCCCGGCGCGATGTGGACAACTGGTGGGCGCCCAGCCCGGCCAAAAGCGCGGTGATCGGCTGGAGCGGCTACAGCGCGGAAAGCCCGGTCGGGCTTTACCTCGCGGGCTTCCCGTTCCCCGGCAGGCCGGTGGAAAAAATCCGCTTTGAATCCAACGGCAAATCCGTCTGGATGATCGCCGCCGTCTCCGCCTCCCCGGATACGGTGCGGCTGCCTGCGCCGACCGGCTTCACTCTCTACCGCAACGCCGACTGGAAACCGTTCCGGACGGAACGGGAAATCGAACCGGGCAGCGCGCTGGATTTTTCCTTCCTGCTCGACGCCCCGGCCGGAAAATACGGCGCAGTGCGGACGACTTCCGACGGACACTTCGAGTTTGAACGGCGTCCCGGCCAACCGGTCCGGTTCTACGGCGCAAACCTCGTCCTGACCGCGAATTTCATGGCGCATGATGCCGCCGACCTTCTGGCGGAACGGTTCGCCAGGATCGGCTACAACGCGGTGCGGCTCCACCACTTCGACCGCGACCTGATGAACCGCAAGGCGCCGGACAGCCTGACCATGGCCCCGAAAGCGCAGGAACAGTTCGACTACCTGATCCACGCGATGAAACGGCGCGGCATTTATTTCACGCTCGACCTTTTCACCCACCGCTATCCCGCCGCCGGAGAGTACCGGGAAATTCCCGATATGGAACTTGGCGACTACAAGCTCGGTTGCATCTTCTCCCCCGAAGCGATGGCGAACCTGAAGGAGTTCACCCGCCGGTTGCTGACCCGCCGCAATCCCCACACGGGGTTGACGCTGGCCGAAGACCCGGCGCTGGCCGGCCTGAGCCTGGTCAATGAGAACAGCTTCATGTTCCTGTACCGCAAGGGAGCGCCGAAAATTCAGAAACTGGCCGAAGCGCAGTTCGCCGCCTGGACAAAAGCGCGAAGCCTCGCCGTCACGCCGCAGAACCGGGAAACCTTATTCCACCGTTTCCTGATCGACGCCTACCGCCGCAGCTGCAACGAACTGACCGCCTTCGTGCGCGGTCTCGGCGTCAGGGCGCCGCTGACCGACCAGAACTACATCGCCGCTCCGGAGATGACGCTGCAGCGCCGTGATTACGATTACGTGGACAACCACCTCTACTGGGACCACCCGCAGTTTCTCGGCCCCGCGTGGAGTCTGCCCGCGAAATTCAACAACTGCAGCGTGCTGAACGTCCGGCTGCTGGTGCCGAAGGCGATCGCCCCGTCGCGGGTGTTCGGCAAGCCCTTCACGGTCACGGAGTTCGACTTCTGCTACCCGAACAGCTTCCGCAGCGAGGGAGCGCCGATTTTCGGAGCTTACGCGGCGATGCAGGATTGGGACGCGGTGTACCGGTTCGCCTACTCCCACAATGCGAAATACATGCTGACCGGCGACACCACGATCACCACCTTCGACACAGTCAACGATCCGGTGCGGCTGCTCGGCGAACGACTCGGCATCGCGTTCTTCACCCGCCGGGACGTCGCCCCGTCACAGGTTTCCTATCCGGTCGCGGTGCCGGAAAATCCGTGGGACTATCCGTGGCGCGGCGAATACCCGCAGGCGGCCTGCGAACTGATGTTCTTCGGCAAGGTCGGTTCGGTCGGTTATGGAAACGGCGGGTTCAATCCGGCGCTGCCAGCGGATTCCCGGCTGGTCTATTCGCTGGACCGGGAGCTGAATTCCCGCGATACGGCGCTCCCGGTTTTCAATGCGCCCGATTTTTCCCGACTGGTTGAGGGAATGCAGGAACGCCATCTGCTCAGCCCCGGGCAGGCCGATCTGAAGCGGCAGCGTTTCCAAAGCTCCACCGGCGAACTGACCGCCGACTTCAGCCGCAAGACCTTCACCGCGGTTACTTCCCGCAGCGAGGCGCTCGTCGTTCCCGAGGGCGAAACCGTCAAAGGAACTTTCCTGTCGGCGGAGTGCCGTAAAAACTTCGCGACGGTCGGCGTGATCGCTCTGGACGGAAAACCGCTGGCCCGAAGCGGGCGGCTGCTGCTGCTTCACCTCGCCGATGTGAAAGCGGAAACGATCGCCTTCACCGCGCCGGACTGCAAGGTGATGACCTCCGGCGGCGACGGTCAACTGCTGGCCAGGCGGGCCATTGCCGGAATCCGGCTGAACGCCACCGGCTCCGGCTGGAAGCTCTACCGCCTCGCCCTCACCGGGAAACGGCTCGGTACAGTCGAATTTCAGCAGGACGAAAATGGAATCGCATTCACTGCGGATACGTTCCACAATTCCGATGTGGTATTCGCCTACGAGCTGGTGCGCTGACCAGCGGAGGGGAATCATGCCGCAAATGCGGCATGATTCTGCGTTATTTTTCCTTCGCCGCCGTTTCGCGGCAAAAGCAGCAGGACAGATGGTCGTTGACCATCCCGACTGCCTGCATAAAGGAGTAAACGATGGTCGAACCGACAAATTTGAAGCCCATCTTCTTCAAATCACAGCTGATCCGGTCGGAGAGCGGCGTGGTGGCGGGCACCTCCTCCAGTCTGTTCCAATGGCCGACGATCGGCGTGTTGTCCACGTAAGCCCAGATCATCCGGTCGAAACTGCCGTGCTTCCGAACGGCTTCCAGAAAGACTTTCGCGTTGGTGACCGCGGCGCGGATTTTCAGGCGGTTGCGGATAATGCCCGGATCGGCCATCAGCTCCTGAATCTTCGCCTCATCGTAGCGGGCGATCTTCTCCGGGTCGAATCCGTCGAACGCCCTCCGGTACGCCTCGCGCTTTTTCAGCACGGTGATCCATGAAAGCCCCGCCTGCATTCCCTCCAGGATCAGCATTTCAAACAGCTTCCGGTCGTCATGCACCGGCCGTCCCCATTCGTGATCGTGGTACTCCACATAGACGGGAATATCGCCTGGCCACGGGCATCTTGTTTTTTCATCCATCAGATTTCTCCGTTCTTTTGCATAAACCGCACCGGGACTCCCACACTATTCCACCTTGAAAAGAGCACACAGCGCATCGAACCGGGCGGCCGCATCCGGGCCGAACTTCCGCATGGAACAACGGATGCGGTCGAGCGGCTTTTCCTTCATATCGCCGGATTTGGAAAAAAACTTGTCGGCAAGGCACACGAGCTTCTCCTCCAGCGTTTCCGGCAGATAATCCCGCACCGGGATCGGCAGCGCCTGCGCACGTACTTCCGCAGCGGTAATTCCGCTGCCGGTATGCCGTTCGCAGATCCGGGCGAAGGCCTCAAGGTCCACCCCGTTCGCCGCCCCGTATTCGCGCAGCATCCGCGCCCCGATCACGCCGTGGGCGATGTAAGGCTCGGAGCCTTCGCACAGAATCTTCGGGGCATCGCAGCGCCCGATGCCGATATCGTGCAGCATCGCCCCGGCCGCCGCCAGCCGCGCGTCCAGTTCCACGCCGGAATCCGCCAGAATCGCCAGCGCCTTCTCCCGCACCTGTTCGCAATGCCTGACCAGCATCCGCCGCAGCGGCGTGTCCTCCGGGTAGAAATAATACAAAATCGACAAAGCCTTTCCGCCGGCATCCGCACCATCCCGGGCTATTCCACTGTTTTCCCGATTGCAAATCATCTTTTTTCCATCTCCTGATACGTCGGCGGCAAATTCGCCGTCCTGTCCTAGAGTATCATAAGAAATGTAAATTGCAAATCAAAACAATCCACTTCCCGAAGATTTCAACCTCCGGTCAGCTCCCGAGGAAGCGGCCCGGAATGGACCGTATCGGAGCAACCGGCTTACCAATGGTAATAACGGTATGGGTCGTCGGTCGCTTCCGGCCGGTCCACATGGAAGAAGCGACAGCTCCGGGGAACAATCCGGGGAACTGCGAGCATACCGCCAACCCCTCTCAAATCATTGCAGAGCACCGTCAAAACCTGTTTACCTGAAGACAGGAGTTCCTTCTTCAGGACAATGCTCCGATTGAAATTCCAGTAATTTTCCGGATGCGTTTGCGCTGTGACTTCGCCGGTGAAGCGGCCGTTCAGCCAAATCCACGACTCGTCGTCCACCGCACCGATCCGCAATTCGTACTCTCCGTTCCGGCAGGCTTCCGGCAGGTCGAATTCGAGCCGGTACCAGAATAAGCCGTCATAGTCGGCGTGTTCCGGGAACTGTGACTCCAAAGGCGTACCAACTTTGACGTTTTTCCACCCATCCGCCGGAGCGGTTTGCCAGCCGTTCGACTTGCCGGAATTTTCAGGGTCGAATTTTCCCTTCCAGCCTTCGGCGAGCGGAAACGAGAAATTTCCATGATTCATCCCATCAAACATCGCGAAAAAACCGGTCCGGAATTCCGCTCCGAGGTTGGCCAGCAGCCGCATCAGCAGAAAATCCGCCCGGCGGGCTGTTGTGCGTGTCGCATGCACCTTCCGGTCGAACCTCCACGGTGGAAGCTGCATCATTACAAGGATACCCCGACCGATCCGAATACTGTTCAGAGAGATTCCGCCTGTGGAATCCTTCGGAAAGCCGTCGAACCGGAGCGGATAGCGGAAGTGAAGCTCGACATTACCGATCCCCCGGTACTCCGGCCGCTCCCCGAGTCCATCCACCCAATCGCTCATCCATTCGCCCGGGGATGCGTTTACCTCCGGGACGAACCGGGAAAGCTCCGCGCCGGTCAGGCCGCAAGCCAGAACGTTCAGCCCGCCTTGAATCCGCCTGCGCAGATTCCCCGGAACCGCTTCCCCGGGACCGAGAACGAGCAAATCACCGGAGGAGAGCTTGGCCGGATCGATTTTTTCACACACAACCCCGGTCTGCTCCAACTGTGTGCGCAGCTTTTCGTTGCCGGAATACCAGACCTTCCGTACCGGCGCCGGAGAAGTGTCGTCAAGATAACGGAGCGCCTTCGCCAGCGTCTGTTCCGCCTGCGGATCCTGAACCGTGCGGGCTGAAATTTCGAGTTGACAGAATAAAATCCGGCTTCTACCTTCCGTCATCAGCAGAAGCGGAGCGAATTGCAGATCGAATCCGCCCTGGTAAAGCGGCAGCCAATTCCCCACGCTCGGCTTCTCCGGCAGAACCGCCGCGACGTTGCCGCGGTTCCCGGAACGCCAGATGCGCCGATTGATGAAGCCGTTCCAATTTTCGGCGGGATAGCCGTGCGCGATCTCCGGCAACTCCAGATACGGCGGCAACAGCGTGGAGCTTCCGCGCCAATTTTCAAGAAGCTCCGGAAATTCCCGACCGGCCGGAAATACGGTGCGCAGCCCCTGCGTATTGCTCCGGATTCCGATTCGGGACAGCGTCCGGGCACTCTGCTCCAGAATCAGGAGCTTCATTCCCTGTTTCAGCGCTTCCTCAAGATGCAGCGGAAACCGATCGAGGGCGTGCCTCCCGAGAATCAACAGTTCGACGTCGTCCAGTTCCGCCGTTTTCGAGACGGCCTGATAGGGGATACCCAGTTTGTCCAGCAGTGGCGCGGCCGTCCCCTCCGGATCATAAAGTCCGACTTTGCTCTGCAGCCTGACCGCCGGCGGCTGAATCGGGTGTAATGTGATTGAATCGCTCCAAAGCTCCCCATTCCCGGAACGCACCTCCGCGGTGACGGTGACGGATTCCGCCGACAGCCTGAACCGGATCGGAATTTCCGTTTTCGTTCCGGGAGCAAGGCGACAGTTTCCTGCTTCTTCCTTCGTCCCGTTCCGTTTCCACAACCAGTCAAAACTCTGCTCCTGCCGGCTGTCATTGAGGATGACAATGGATTTTTCCACGGTTTCTCCGGGAGAAAAATGCAGGGAACTTTCAGTGAAATCACCGGGCGCCCCGCCGATCCACATCAGAATCTCCCGAAAGGCCTCTTCCAGCGCCTTCCCGGTCAAAGAATATTGGTAGGTGTTGAGCGGATCGGAAAAACAGTGATTCTGAAACGCCGCCTTGTAATCCGGAACAAGCCCGGGGCACTTCAGATTCCGGAACCGCTCCGGATTCGGAACCGTGTCGGGAACGGAGGTCTGCCGGGAGTGGAAGGCAAAGCTATCCCACGGCAGAAGCGCGGAAATGCCGCGTCCCCGCAAATCCCGGATATTTTTCCACACGTAGGCGGCCCGCACCTGATCAAGCTGAGGCGATTCCGGCCAGAAAAACCAGCGCGGACGGTTACCCGACTGATTGGAAGTTACTGACTTACGCGAAAAGTACTCCCGCTTTTTCTCCTCTTGCCGATAGGCCTGTTCTCCGAGTGTTTCGGCGTTGAATTCATCGAGCCAGAAGCACTGGACTGCTTTTTGCAGCCAGATGAAACCGGGACCACGGTTGCTGCTCCAACTGGCGATGTGGGGCATCCCGTATTCCGTGAAAAAAACAGGAGCTTTGCCGTTTTTCTCCCAATCCTCAAGCCAGTCGCTCCGTTCCTGCGGCGGTGCCCAATTCTGATAGAGGTTGACGGCATGAACCGCTCCGAGCATCCCCGCGTCGTGGTGATAAACCGGACGGGTCGGATCCAGCTTCTTCAGTAATCCGTCTGCACAGAGAGCCTCCATCCTGGTTCCTGTGCAGATTCCATGCCGCTCGGGTGTGAAGCCATTGGCGATTTTCAACGGATTCTGATGATCGCTGTACCCCGCATAATTATGGGAGGTCGCCAACATCACAAGTCCGGGAAGATTCTGGTAACGGCGCAGACGGTATCCCGCGATCTTCCGAAACCGTTCCTGAAGTTCCGGATTCCCGGAGAGTCCCGGAAAATCCAGGGAACGCGGCATGGTAATAGAGGTCAGTATCCCCAGACGGGAAGTCGTTTTACGGTATGCGTCCTGATAGCAGAACGTACCGGGATTGAACGAATAAACGCTGTCGATCAGGAAATTGACGTGAAATTCCCTCATCTTTCTCACCAGCTCCGTAACGGATGCTTCATCGGCGATCGACGATGCGCCGCTGTTATCGATCGGCAGGGCGCGCAGGTGAATAATTTTACCGTTCAGCAGAAAATTCCGTCCCTCGATGCCGAACTCCCGAAAGCCGAATTCCTCCGGATAAAACCGGTCCAGAATGTGTCCCTGCAGGTCTTTGAGTGAAATCTCCACGGTATACAGATTTTCGGGAGTGTCGATATCCCAGAGCCTCGGCGCGATCCAGTCGTAAATCAGCGAAAAACGCGTACCACCTTTTCCATCGGCCATAACGGTTTTTGCAGGAAAGGTCCGCGAAAAACCATCCGGCCCGGAGACAGTCGCCTCCAGCAAATAAGTGCCGGCAACCAGCTCGTGAAAGCCGACGTCGAATTCGATCTGCCTCTTTCCGACGAAAGTCCGGATCGCCGTGTCGGAGATGCTGTGCCGGGGGGGAATTGCCTCCAGCATCGCCTCGCCACAAAGGCCGCGGTTGTCCATCTCCCGGAGTTCCGTATACGCCCGTGTTTCTCCCATATTGACGGTCAGGATGCGCGGTTCCGCTTCCACGAGGATCGCAATCTCATGTTTCCCGCCCGGCGTTACATGGGAAGAAACATCCAGTTCGCCTCCGGGGAAAAACAGGACTCCCGCCGATTTGCCGTCGATCCGGACCGCCGCTTTCGATTGGACCAGATCCAATTTCAGCAAAATCCGCCGTCCCCGCCAATCCCCGGGAATCGCAATCACGCGACGATACCATGCCGAATAAAGAGTCCGCGGCATCTTCCGCCTGATATATGAACTCAGGTAGAACGGCGTCGCACTGCCCAGACGGCTGTTGTTGCGAAGTGTGCCCGGCCAGTGACCAGGTACTTTGAACCAGCCCCAGCCGGTATCTTGCGCCGGAACGGCGGCGCTGTCTTCCTTTTGAATACAGGGGCGGAACTGCCACAGTCCGTTCAGAGAAATCTGTTCCCGGGTCGGTGTGGAGAGCCGCCAGGCATCATTGAGCGAAAACACTTCCGCCGTTGTTCTTCCGTCGGGCGGAGCCACATCGATCTCCTCGGAGGCGAGGATGACTTCAAGTTCCTTGATCTCAAGCTTTCCGGACGGACCGTAATTGATCGGGAGAAGATCGAAAAAAGCGGCGTTTGGCGGAATCGGATATGCGTCCGCATATTCCCGCCACGGATTCGTTCCGACCAGTTGGTTGGTTTTCAGGTATGGCGGGATCCGTTTCCCCGCCGCGTCGAGAAAGAAGAGGTCCAACCGTGCATTCTGCCACCCCTCTTTCCCCCGCACGCAATCGGCGGACCTCATTTTAAAGCGTACCAGCAGCACCGGGTTTTTCCAGCCGGATTCCAGGTTCGGAATCGGAATCCGGTTGTTGCACGACGCCCAGGAACTCTCCACGGAAAAAGCGGCCTTGCCGTTCTCCATCGCGGCGGAGACACCCTGAATTTTTCCTTTGAACAGGGTCGATTCGTTCAACAGATTTGCACTGTGCCTGCGGTAGGAACCGCCTCCGCACAGAATCTGCCCGGCGGAGGTGCAGAAAAACAGGCAAAGCGCCAGAAAAGTGATGACTGTTTTCATATCGGCGACTCTCACTTTACGACCAGGTCGATTTCCTGATATCCATCGTTGAATGCCCGGACGGTTTCCACGTTTCCGGTCTGAAGAAATCCCTGAAAGATATTTGTTTTCCAGTCCGTCGGGTTCACTGCGGCGGCGTGGCCGTCCCAGAAGGATGCCTGAACGCGGTTCGCATGCCGGAAATGGGCTTTCGTCGCAGTTGTTCCCGATACGCCGAGGTTCGCCTGAAGGTTCTGTACGAATTTCCCTTTGGAGGCGCTGTATCCGATGCCGTCGAAAGTGAACATCCCCTTACCCGGCTGCCTGCTTTTCTTCAGCGCGAGAAAAAATCTCCAGTCGGCCCCCTCCTTCCGTCCCCGCAGGGGAGTGAAAAAGGCCGAGGTCCAGTACCATTGCATAACCCCGTCCGCCGTATTCATATAGCTGCTGTAACTGCTCTGGTTATGGTTCTCCCTCTCCTCCCCGGGACAGGCGATCACGCTGAAGGGCAGATAGTTGTTCTTGATCCACAGCGCGGTCCATACCGGAGTCTCGGTCATGCTCATATCCACGAACATGACCATTCCGTCATAATCGTTGGCATAAGTGTTCAATGCGATGGAACATTGGCGGTGATTGGAAAGGCATTGCGCCGCGCGCCCCTTCTCCCGGGCGCGTGTCAACGCCGGCAGCAACAAGGCAGCCAGAATTGCTATTATCGTAATTACGATAAGTAATTCAATCAATGTAAATCTATGCTTTCTCCGGGAAAACAGCAGGGCATTGTTCATTATCACGGCAAGAAATTCGGTCATAGTGAAGTATTTTGGTTTCATATTCCTGTGTCCTTATGCTTTAAGACGCGCAGTTGATTTTCTGATCACCAGCTCGGGAGTAAAAAAACGGTTGAGAGTCATCCCGGAATTGCGGGCGCTGAAGAGATAGGCAATTGCCGCCCGGATCATTGCTTCGGCATCGCCGCTGCATGTCGTCAGCGGAACCGGATAAAATTCGGAACAGCTCAGATTGTCGAATCCTATCACAGAGATATCTTCCGGAATCCGCTTCCCCGCAATCAGCAAACGTTCCTGTATCCCCAATGCCGTATCGTCGTTGTGGGCGATCACGGCGGTAAAGGGAACTTTACGCTCAAGCAGAATTTCCGTTCCCTCAAAACCGGTGAAACGGAAATTGCTGTCATAGTAGACCATCAACTCCGGCAGCAGAGAAAGCCCCCTTTCTTTCAACGCCTTGCGCATACCGTCCATCCGGGCCGGGTCATTGCTGTTCCCGATGAATGCGATCCGGGTATGCCCAAGTTCCAGCAGATGTCGAGTGATTTTGTAATACCCGGCGGCGATATCTTCGGTCAGATAGGGCACCCCGTTTCCCATCGGGCTACGGAGGCAGATGATTTTTTTACCGCTGCGCACGACAATTTCCAGCAATTCGCTGATATAGCTGGAAAACCAATCGACGATGACGCCGTCACAATCCTTCAGCGCTTCTTCAAACCGCGCGATATCGATGTTCTCATGGTCAACCATCATCACCACGCTGTTCAAGTGACTGCTGTTCAACATAAAGAGAAGTTTATTGAATGTCTCGTTCTGGAACGGCTGCGAATAGTAATCGCATAGTACCAGAATGCGGCTGTTTTTGGTGACCTCCGGCACCGGGTAAACCAATGTTCCCAACCCCTGTACCGGCTGAAGCACCTTCTGGGCGGTCAGCTCTTTGACTGCCCGGCGCAAGGTATTGCGCGAAACCCCGTATCGAGCCATCAGTTCCTTCTCAGTCGGCAATATCTGCAGATTCTCGCTTTCAATATATTCCAACAGTTGTACTTTCAGCCGATTGTACAGCGGCTCCCGAACCGTCCTGATATTTACCGCTTCCATACCGGATCTATGCCCTTTAATCATAAGATACCATAAAGATTCCATTAAAGATACTATAATTATACCAAACAATAACCCATTTGTCAATAGGCAATATGAATTATTTCCGAAAAAAATCTTTATGCTCAGGCGCAACTCAAAGGCGGAAAGCGTCCGCCGGAAGATTGCGCACTCTATGCCGGCGCCCCGGACTTTCGACAACAGGAAGGTTATTGAACTTCGACGGTCATTTCCCCGTCGGCGAGGCGGGCCTGCAGCCGGGTGCCGGCGGCGACTTTGGAAGTTGTGACCGGCTTGCCGGCGGCGGGATCGAAAAGGATCGCGTAACCGCGCTCCAACTGACGGCTCGGGTTCAACGTGGTCAATGTCCCGGCGAGCTGGTCAAGTCTGGCGCGATTGGCCAGCAGCCACCGTTCGGCAGAGCCCTGGAGACGGTTTTCCAACTCATCGAGCTGCTGGCGGCGCATCCGCGCCAGATGGGCCGGTTCTTTGAAGACGAAGCTGCCCGCCGCCCGGTCGAGGCGGCTTTTCAGCCGGGTCAGGGCGAGGTTCAAAGTATTGTGCAGGTCCTTTGCGAAGCGGTTGAGGCGGTCGCTCATCTCCTGCCGTCTGCCGATCACCAGCTCGGCGGCGGCGGAGGGGGTCGGAACCCGCAGATCCGCCGCGAAGTCACAGATCGTGAAGTCGATTTCATGGCCGACCGCGCTGATCACCGGCACTGAACAGGCCGCCACCGCGCGGGCGACGACCTCCTCGTTGAAGGGCCACAGGTCTTCCATGCTGCCGCCGCCGCGGGTTACCACGACCACGTCGGCGCCGCGGGTGCGGCTGAAGAAATCGACGCCGCGCGCGACCTGTTCGGCGGCGCCGGCTCCCTGCACCGCGCACGGATAGATGCGGACGTTCACATTCGGGAAGCGGCGGTTGATGATCTGCAGAAAATCGCGGATCGCGGCTCCCGACGGACTGGTCACCACCCCGATCCGGCGCGGCAGCACCGGGATCGGGCGTTTGCGCCCGGGATCGAACAGCCCTTCGGCGGCCAGTTTATTCTTAACCGCTTCAAACCGCTGCTGAAGGTCGCCGATTCCGGCGAGCCGGAGCTGACGGGCGCTGAACTGGTATTCGCCGCGCACCTCGTAGACGGTCAGGTTGCCGAATGCCTCGATCAGCGTGCCGTTGGCGACGCCGAGCTTGGTGCAGGCTGCGGCTCCGCCGAAAAAGACGCCGCGCATCTGGCTTCTGGTATCCTTGATGGTGAAATAGACATGGCCCGAGCGGTGAATCACAAGGGAACCGACTTCGCCGCGAAGCCAGAAAGGCAACAGACTGCCTTCGACGATTTCGCGGACGGCGCGGTTGACGTCGGAGACGCTCCAGATTTGTTCCGTATTTTCCATAAAAACCAAATAAACAATCATGTAAAGGCCGCAACCGTACCACCGGAGCGGGGCAACCGTTTCCAACTATAGCACGGCTCCCGCGCCAAATCCAGTGTACCGCTCCGGAAAATCACCGAAAAACCACCTGCCCGGATTGACAAACCCGCCACATTCCAGTAAATTATAACCGAATGATGTTGTTCAACCCTTAATACGAAATTCTCTGTGCAATGAAATACGAAGCGGTCATCGGTCTCGAAGTGCACGTCCAGGTCCGGACGGCAAGTAAAATGTTCTGTTCCTGCCCCAACCGGTACGGAGCCGAACCCAATACGCTGGTCTGCCCGGTCTGCCTCGGCTATCCCGGCACATTGCCGGTGCCGAACCACGAGGCGATCCTGAAAGCGGTCCGCGCCGGGCTGCTCACCGAATGCACCATCGCGAAATTCAGCAAATTCGACCGCAAGAGCTATTTCTACCCGGACCTCGCCAAGAACTACCAGATCAGCCAGTACGACCTGCCTTTCTGCACCGCCGGGCGGCTGCACCTCTCCGGCAAGGGCTTTTCGGGTGCGGAACTTCCCGACAAATACATCGGGATCACCCGCATCCACCTCGAAGAGGACCCCGCCAAACTCACCCACGCCGGCGGCGTCTCGGGTGCGGACTACAACCGCTCCGGCGTGCCGCTGCTGGAGGTGGTCAGCGAACCGGATATGCGCAGCGCCGACGAAGCCTACGCCTATCTGACCAAGCTCAAGGAGATCATGCAGTACGGCGGCATCAGCGACTGCGACATGGAAAAGGGCCAGATGCGCTGCGATGTGAACATTTCGCTGCGCCCGTTCGGGCAGAAGGAGTTCGGCACCAAGATCGAACTCAAGAACCTGAACAGCTTCCGCGCCGCCCACCGCGCCGTGGAATACGAGATGTGGCGGCAGGCCGATATCCTCGACAAAGGCGGTTCGATGAAACAGGAGACCCGCGGCTGGAACGACGACGCAGGCGAAAGCTACCTGATGCGCACCAAGGAAGAGGCGCACGACTACCGCTATTTTCCGGACCCGGACCTGATGCCGGTCACCTTCACCGACGAGGAGATCGACGCGATCCGCAAGACGCTGCCGGAACTGCCCGGCGCGATGCGCGCCCGGTTCGTCGCGGAATGCGGCCTGACCGAATACGACGCCGAAGTGCTGACCGCCGACCGTTCGGTGGCGGCGTGGTTCGACCAGGCGGCGAAGCTGTCGAAGTCTCCGAAACTGGTCGCCAACTGGATCATTTCCGAGCTGCTGCGCCTGCTCGGCGAGGAGAAAGTTGCGATCGACGAGTGTAAAATCACTCCGGCGACGCTCGCCGAACTGGTCGACCTGATCGAAAACAAGACCATCAACGGCAAGATCGGCAAGGAGGTTTTCGCCGAAATGTTTGCGACCGGCAAAGCTCCGGCGGCGATCGTGAAAGAAAAAGGTCTGGTGCAGGTCAGCGATTCCGGCGCGATCGCACAGGTGGTCACCGATGCGATCAACGCGAATCCGGCGCAGGTGGAACAGTACAAGGCAGGCAACGCCAAAGTGCTGCAATTCCTGGTCGGCCAGGTGATGAAACTCAGCAAAGGCAAGGCCAACCCGCAATTGGTGATCGCCGAACTCAAGAAACAACTGGATTGATATGGTTTCGACACAGCTCATCGTTCTCTCCAAACAGCCTTACAAGGAAAACGCGCTGCTGCTGGGCGGCCTGAGTCCTGACTACGGGCGGGTCAGCCTGGTCGCCAACGGTGCCCAGAAACTTTCCGCGAAGGACTTTCCGGCGGCGGACCTGTTCCGGGAGCTGGAGGTGGAGTTCGATGATTCGGGCAATTCCGATCTGCACACCGCGAAGAAACTGGAGCTGCTCTTCAACTTCGACCGGATCGCGCTGAAGCCGCAGCATTTCAAGCTGGCGGGGCGAATCGGCGGCTTTCTGCTGAAGAACGCGGTGCCGGGCGTGCCGCAGCCGTTCACCTACGACGCGCTCCGTTCGATACTGACCCAGCTTTGTCTTGATGATGATGTTCAGGGGCGCTGGACGATGGAACAGTGTTCGGTGGTGCTGAAGATCACCTATCTGTACGAAAACGGCCTGCTTCCCGAAGCCGCTTCGCCGGAACAGAGCGACTTTCTCGAACAGCTCGTCGCCGCCGGAATCGAAGACTCCCCGCTGCCCGAGTGCCGTCCCGATTACTGGAAAACATTGAACGGCTGGCTTTCCAGTTTGCTCGACTATCACAAGCTGGCCCGATAAAACCGGATTTTTTCAAGAAATCCGCTTGACTTTTTGTTCCTTTATGATATATTCATAAAATACAAAACATTGCGGGGTGGAGCAGTGGTAGCTCGTCAGGCTCATAACCTGAAGGCCAATGGTTCGATTCCATTCCCCGCTACCAATTAAAGATTATGCCGGTCACTTGACCGGCTTTTTTATTGTCCGTAAAAGGCGTTCAGCTAAAGAGATTTGCAACATTTCTCGATTTTTTCTTCGGCGCATATTTCTCTATAAATCCCCCGATTTCAGAGAGGAAAACTCTATCTATCTCTAATTCTGATGGGCGCCTTCCTTTACCGCCAAAATCATCGCCTACGGAACCTTGATGACCGGCGAACGCAACAATCACTTTTGCAAAAACGCCGTCAAAATCGAACAATGCACCGTTACCGGCACCCTCTACGACACCGGCAACGGCTTCCCCGCCTACACCAAAGAGGGCAACACGACCATCCAAGCCGAGCTCATAACCCTCTCAATCGAATACTGGCAGAACATCGACCGTCTCGAAGGCTACCCTCGACTTTACTTTCGCGAAATTATCCCCGCCAGACTTCCAGACGACACCACCACCGAAAGTTGGATCTACATTATGACCCGCCTCCCACCGCAGGAAAAAAATCATCCACAGCGGTGACTGGAAACATCGCAACTAAATCGTAATAAACACCTCGCAATAGTTCCTCTGACAGTTTAATGTAATTCCACCGCCAGAGCCATGCAAGACGACAGGCGAAGCCGCGAGTCTGCTCCCCACCCGAGCCGACCGGGGCTAAGAAATCAGCAAAGTCGGCTTTTTCGCTTCAAACCACATCAAAAACTATTTTTATACCAAAATAATCACTCAAAATCGCTAAAAAATAATACCGCGACTTGCAATTTGCATAAAGCCGTGATATCTTCTACAGGTGTACCAGTGTAATTTTACTATATGCTTAATTTGGAAAAATGAGGTTTGGATATGGACGATCGGTGGCTTTCATTAAAAGAGATTGCATGTTATAATTATTAATAATTAAATATAAACATCAAAACAGGAAATTGCAATATGAATTTCGATATAACCACAATACTTTCTTTATTAAAAGAATGTTTTGGAGCGGAATTTTCAGAAGATGGAGATAAATTTTCAGGAATGATAAAAACGTATGATTTTCAAGGAAATTTGTTTCTTGCCAAGGATAAATTGAATGAAATAATATCGATTTTATCTTCGGCAGATCTTGCAAGTGAAGTTGCTCTTTTGTACGGCAATACTTATGAGATACTTGTAAGAGAAGAAGCTTCTAGTCCAATGATGCGACGCCTTGGAAGAAGAGATGATATTAGAATTGAAGATATAGAAAATAAATATTCATACAAAATATCATCAATAAGTCCAGTATATTTCATATTCATGCTATCTCAACTGGATGATGCTCGTCTTTTAAGGAGAAGTGTCTTATTTGGACTTAGACGACATGCTCATAATGATAGTGATAATACAGGAGATATAGATATTTTTAATTTATTAGAAAATACTCATTGGTACAGTGCTAAGATTGAAACTCCCCAAAAGCAAACACACGCAGAATTTGAAGTCCTCTTAAATTCTTTCTTATTCCAAATTGCATATAACATGGATTGGTCTATTGTGCCAATTAAGTATTGGATGCAATTGTCTATGAATAGATTTTCAGGACGACGCAGGCAATCAATTTCAGAGATGAGTCCGCCATTAAGAACATATAATGTAGACTTGGTTCAACATTATTTATTGGCTGTCTCAACGGACAATCCTGTAATTGAATATCTTTCATATTATCATATAATTGAACGCCGTGTGCAAGTTTTTTAACAAAAAATCCGTTCAAATTGTAGAAGCGAA
>ERZ1034915.751-NODE-751-length-20736-cov-5.761859_pt1 | contig 20736 bp, 26 predicted proteins | sample MGYA00520592_ERZ1034915 | MGnify/ENA primary metagenome ERZ1034915 (study PRJEB33766, sample SAMN09781787) | gut metagenome | biome: gut microbiome | host: Homo sapiens | place: Madagascar | study: EMG produced TPA metagenomics assembly of the PRJNA485056 data set... | reverse complement strand
AACATAGCGTTTATAAATGCTAAACCGCTGTACCACTTACTTCCACCCGTCGATCAGGGCTTTTACTTCGGCGGCCTTGGCTTGCAGGTCGGTATGGATGATCTCCCATGCGGCCAGCATGCCATTGGCGTATTCCGGGTTGCGCTTGTACTCGTCGGTGGCCTTGTGGGCCTCAATCAGCTTTTTAATGGTGGCATGGCCGTTGGCGTTGAATCCGATGTGCGCGCTGGCCATCTCGCGATACCAGGCAGCGGCCTCGGGCGCTTCGGCCTTGAGTTCGTAAGCGATTCGGATTTTCTCGCGGGCTTCTTCGATGTTGCCCGCGATTTCATTGGACAGGCGTTTGATCAGTTTCATGCGCTTTTGCCTCCTATTTATGCGAGCCCAAGCACGAAATCATCCTTTGAGCATCCGTCCGCTGTTCCAATACCACACGGCGGCATGTAGCGATCAATTATTTCGTGCACAAACTCGTATGAATCATATGCATTGAGAATGCTGTATATTGCAGCAGCTTTATTGAGTTCGTCGATCGTCATGGTTGAGCAGTCGCGTTTATTGAGTTCAGCGAGAATCTTATTTTTAAGTTCGTTCATGCTTTGCCTCCTTACGCCAGCTTTACGACGTTGGCGCACACGTGGTTGATCGTTCCGGCAACGCCGCTGATACGCGCGGAAATGGTCGGCTGAATCGCGCAGCAGGTGGCGACGCGGATGACCGTTTCGACGTGCTGGGTGATGATGCCGTCGGCGGTGGTAGTATCGGTAGCGATTGCGCAGGGCAGGGCGACGGAGCCGCTATAGAGCTGGAGAATCTGCGCGCCCGCTGCGCCCGGCGTGCTGGTAACGTCGTAGCTGACGCGGAACAAGCCGCCGTTGTTGATGCGGAAGCCGCCGGTCTGCGTAGTGATCGAAACGCCGGTATCGGTGGCGAGGTTGCCAAGGATGTTGATCGCCGCTCCATCGGCGGTATAGGTCTGAGCGGTGTTGTTATACGCCATCTGCGCACTCTTCTGGTGCGCGTTTTTGCAATTGCAGTTACAAGCCATTATAATAATCTCCTTTCATAAAAGCACCCGCCCGGCGCGAGGCTCAGGCGGGCACAAGCGCTGTTATAGCGTGGACGATTGATTAAGCGACGTAGCCGAGCTGGCAATTGCCGCACTGCGTGTTCTGCGCATACGGATTGTAGCCGGTCTGATACGGGCTGCACGTCAGATACGCGGGCACCGGCGTTTTGTTGATCGCCGACAGCAGCGTATTCGTCTGCGACAGCGTGCCGAGCTGCAGCTGCGCTGCCTGCAGATTGTCGCGGAGCTCCTGCATGGTGTTGGCGTTGATCAGCGCGCGGGTGGCCTCGCCCTCGGCATGGATCGCGGTCTTCAGATCGCAGCAGCATTCCGCCTGCTGCGCCTGCGCCTGCTGGAAGCCGAGCTGGGTGGTGAACCGCGACTCGAGAATTTCCTTCTGCGTGTCGCAGAAGCCCTGCTGATTGGTAAACCGATTCTCCATGATCGATTTATCGAGGCCCGCCATGCCGAGCTGGTTAGCATACCGGTTTTCCAGCACGTCGCGCTGCACGCCGAACTGGTCGCGCATGATCGCGTTCTGATTGCGCAGGATTTCGGCGGTATTGAAACCGTCGGCCATTTCGCCGCGCGTGAGCGCGCCCTGCAGCCCGGAGCTGTTGCCCCAGCCGCCGAAGCCATTGCCCATAAAGATGGCGAAGATCAGGATAATCCAGATAAACCAGCCGCCGTTGCCGAACATACCGTCGTTACAGTAGCCGTTGCGTCCGGTGGAATTCTGACCGGCCATAAAGGCAGTCATTTCATTGTCCATAATTTAGCCCCTTTCGGTTTTATTTTGTACTCGCCCTTACGATCGCTGGGGGCGAAACTTTATTTCTGCGGGAGCGTAACGCCGCACTGGCGCGCAACGTCCTGCGGATTCAAACCGCGCGATTGACACAGGTTATAAAACGTCTGCTGCAATTGCTCCGGGTTTTTGCCCTGAATCAGCTGCATTGCGGGCGCGGCCTGCGGATTCTGGCTTGCAAACATCTGCGCAAGCTGCATCGGATTGCCGCCGCCCTGCATCATCTGCATCAGGCCCATGAGATTCATCATTTCGATTCACCTCCCGGCGCGGTTACGGAACCGATCAACTGATACAGCTCGCCGACTTTCGCCTCCAGCTCTTCGCGCGTGACGTAATTCGGAGCTTCCGGCTTTTGCTCTTCAGCCCGCTTGAACTTTTGGAAGATCACGGAGCCGTTCGCCATGGAAAGCTGCTTGGAATAGATTTCCTGCCCATTGGCATTGGCGAAATAGACGGGCGATCCGTCCATGGGGAACTGCGCGTTTAACGCCGTCAATTCGTCCGGAACGACCTGCAGCGTCGGCGAGGGCTGCTGCGAAATCTGCGGAATTTGCTGAACCGGCTGCTGCATCTGCGGCATGTAATTGGTGTTGAAATAGCCGGGAACTGGCGGCTGCTGATAAGGGAATCCATACGCCATGCGGCACACCTCACTTTCTGAGGCTATTATCGCACGGCTTGAGTTTTCGCGGGGGAAAAGGCGGGAAATGAAGGGATTAAGTGAAGCGTTTTGCGGAATTCCTGCAAAAACGCAAGATAAAAGTCAAGAACATAAGGTTTTAGATAAGAGGAAGAGTTGAGTTGCGCAAAAAAGCGCCGAGGCGCAATGCCCCGGCACTTTATCAAGAGAGTCAATACGAAGTGAGGTGTTGACAACGATATCCGAAAATGCTACAATAACGGCAGGGAGAGTTCCTCCTCCCATCACATGACGGGTGTACCTCGCGCCGGTCGTGGATTAACGAACCGCCGTGTAGGTGCTACTACAAGGCGGTTTTTCATTCGTTCATTTATTATTCAGTCTGATAACTTGAATAACTAAATTCGCGATGGCAATAATGATCATGATCATTTCATAATCGCTCATGCCGATCACCTCGCTTTTGTGTGCGCGAGGTGCTGAATAAGCAAAGCATTTCTACTTCACTCGCCGCTTTCACGGCCACCGCCATGGTATGGAGCTCCCTGCCAGGAGCATTCGCTCCGATTTCAGGATAGCACAATTCTCATAATTCGTCAACAAAAAATTCCCCCGCCGAAGCGGGGGATTGCTTACATATTGGCCACGCGTTCCAGCTCGGGCAGGATTTCGCGCCGGATGCGCTTGCCTACGGTGCTCCTGTCCATGCTGATTTCGCGCAGTGCGGCGATATCGACGATCTTCTCGCCGCGCAGGTATTCCCGGGCTATGATTCGGTTCTCCCGGCTCAGGCGCGCGCGGGCGACCAGCCGATCTGCGCCGTCCGCGTCGAGCATCGGGAAGGGAATGATCTTCGCGCCCATATCCTCGCCCCCTTATTCCTCGGGGGGCTTTTCTTCCGGTTTCTTCGTGTGCAGGGCCTCAAGATTCTCTTTGATGGCGGCTTCAATTTCGGTGCGGTCGGCGGTGTAGCCCTTGCTTTCAAGCTGGCTGCACACCCAGTCGAGCTTGGCCGGGCCCTCGCCCGCGTCGTAGAGCTGTTCAGCAGCGAATACCAGCGTCCTGATCGTCGCGCGCAGCATGCTCTGCTGCTCGGCGGTCGTGCGCGCCTTGATCCACGGAATGAGCTTGTAGGTAATCAGCGAGGCCAGCAGCGCAATCAGCGCCTGCAGAATGGGGGTGAGATTGATGTTCATGAGTATGCTCCTTTCTTATTACGCGCCCTTGAGGATGCACCCGACCGCCACGCCTACGGCGGCGAGCACGATGTACTTCACGATCTCGAAGGAGATCTTCTTCCATTTGTCGGCGGGCTCTTTTTCGAGATTGCCAACGCGAGTGTTGACGGACGAGATCGTCTTTTCCATGCTGGTCAGCGATTTCGCCATGTTCTCGATGGCGCTTCCCTGCTTCTGCAGCGCGATCACGAATTCGGTCTGCTTTTCGTTTTGCTTTTCCACGTCGTTCAGACGGCGGCGAAACGATGCGTGCTCCTGATTATTCGCTGCGATTTCCTGCAGGATTTGTTCGATTTTGTCGTGGTAGTGGTCGCAATGCTCCGGCATTCCTTTAGCCCTCCTTGACGTATTTGCCGTTGATCCAGTACAGCTCGCCGCCTACAGTGACGGGCTTATAGTCGCCTGCGGCGGGGGCGAGCAGGGTGTCGCCCTTGTGGACGGTCTTCGCCTTGCTGCCGCCGCAATCGGGCGGGGCCGTCCACAGCCAGACGCTGTTTCCGGTAACCGTATAGCCGTCGTCGGGCTGGTCGGCGGGTTCGTCCGGCTCGGGAGACGTGTCCAGCAGCTTCAACAGTTTTTCGACCAGTGCGCGGGTGTTCGCGCCGTAAATGCCGTCCGCAGTCAGGCGGTTGTTGGACTGCAGCTTCTTCACCGCCGACTCCGTGGCAGAACCAAAATCGCCGTCCGCGCCGTATTTGCCCAAATCGTAGCCCAGGCGGAGCAGATTCTCCTGCATCACGGTCACGTCGTTGCCCTTCATGCCGCGCTTCAGATCGCGCACCTCCGGCTCCACCGCCGCGCCATAATCGAAATACTGCGTCATCCAGCCCCAATGATCGGGCTTGCGCGCCTCGAGACGCGTCTTCACCACGCCGTACATCACGCCGCGCGCCTCGACGATATACCAGTCGCCGGAGGGTTTCGCCGGGTCGACCGGCTCCACCAGATAAGCGACATGATGGATATACGATTTGCTGTCCTGCCAGAAAACCGCCGCGCCCGGAACTCTGCGCTCGGCGGGAATCATGCCCTTGCCCTTGGGGCTGCACCAGCTCGCATAATTCTCGCGCGCCTTGACGTTGATCTTGCCGAACAGACCCGAGTCGGTCACATACCCGTCCGCGAGGCCCTGACAGTCCCATACGCGCTCGGCGTGCTTCCACCAGTAAAGGGCCTGCGCGTGCTGCTTGGCCGTGTAATTTTTGCGATCGGCATACTGCGCAATGCGCCAGCTTTTCTCCGTCCAAATCCGCGGATTCTCGCCGATTGCGCCCATGATGTAGCCGTCCTTCGCCCTGCAGCGCTCCAGAAGAAACGCCGCAAACGCCGTTGTGCTCAGTTTACTCATGAGTTCGTCTCCTTTCATTTTGAATCAGTGAACGATGTCGTAAATGGTTACAATGATTAGAATCGTCACCATGATACTACAGATGCCGAGAATTACGTAATCCAGACAATCTAGCTCCTTCTTCATGTCGTGACCTCCGTCGCCGAGATCGCGCCGGCATCGTTGACGGTGATCTTGAATTTCTTGGTGCTGTCGGGGGTGGAAGAGTTGAGAATCAAGCTTTCCTCGATTGCCCATTTACCAGCCTCATTTACTCGAAGAAAACTACCGGCATTGAAGGCATAGACTGTCGGGAGCGGGTTCGGAATATATTTTTCGTCAATCTGCTTATACGTTACACTTGCCGTAGCGACCTGATAGGTGACAGCATGTGAAGCTCCATCGTTTCTTACGGTGATGCTGGTAGAGTCTCGAGTTGCGGTCTGCGAGAAATAGATGTCGGACGTTCCAGCGTTGTATTCCTTAAAGCCCCAAAACGCGACTCCGAGTGCCGTGTTCATGACCTTTTTGAACTCAAATGAAGTTCCGTCGCAGGTTCCTTTGATCTTGGCTGGCATGTTAAACTCATCGCCAGTAAGAGAAAGCTCGTTCGTTACCGTGACCGACTGTTCTTCGCCCCATGTAAGCTCTTCAATTTTATAGCACGGCCTGTTCTTCACATAGTCGCTCGCCGTCGAATCGTTCTGATCCCAATCGGACTGCACCTGCGTCGGAATCGCGGTTTCTTTCGCTTCCCACGCGCCGCTTTCGGACACGCGGAGGAATTTGCCGCTGTCGGAGGATGTGACGGTGGGAAGGTTCTCGCCCGGTGTCCATGTGTTATTCGGGTCGGAGGTATCGGTGAAGGTGGGGCGGGCATCGTCGGAGACGGTAATAGCTACTCTTTTAGAAGCAGGAGATTTGAATGAAATTCCAGATGGCATATACACTGGTCCAATTTCACCAACGGTGTATATAGATCCTGCCCCATTTATGTATAAGCGACTGCCAGTAGTTCCAAATTGGAGTTCAATTACCCCAGACATTAGTTTCTTAACACCGTTAGACACCGTATCACGATGTATACGTACAGACTTATCTCCCGGATTTAGAGTGTCGCCCGCCCATAAGTAGAATTCTTTCGATGACAGCTTCATGTTCGGGTAATTTAGGTTATTGCTCGATTTTCTAATATTGCCAATACACAACGATACATCCGGGCTTGCATCGGTATTGTTTCCTGTAAAAGATTCTGATCCGAGCCATAACGTTTTCGTTCTTACGATGCCGTTTGCCGTTTCCGCTGCGGTCTTGGCTGCATTCGCCGTGGATTGAGCCGTTTCCGCTGTGGTCTTGGCTGCGTTGGCCGTGGATTGAGCCGTTTCCGCTGCGGTCTTGGCGGCCGTCGCATTCTCGGCTACATCTTCCAGCCCCTCGACGTACTCCTGCGGAATCTGGACGATTGCCGACTTGGCGGGGAGGGTGAGGGAAGAGGTATATAGGTCGGCCGACATACGCACAAAATAAACGCCCGTTTCGGGGAAAACTGCCATTACAGCACCCGAATTCGGATGAACCAAATTGGCTGGGGCTTTATTTACGATTATCACCATAGTATTGCCCTCCCTTAGTTGCCAAATTCGATCGCATGGATACCATTGCCGTAATCGACGATATTATTGTCAGTGATGCTATTGGTACCAGACGTATCGCCGTTATTATAGCCAACCGTTCCACCCACCAACTGTTCGGGCTTTGGGATCTCATCGCTAACCTTGACAAACTTAATCCCACCGTCATCCACCACCACTCTATCCCCGATCACGCCATCCCATTCGATGTTGATCGCGGGGTAGTCTACGGTGTACCCACCGGGTCGATTCTTGATATAATCGCTCGCGGTTTCGTCGTTCTGCAGGTAGTCTGGGGTCGTGGTCGCGGGTTCGGGCTGCTGCCATTCCACGCCGGTTTCGGTCTTCACCGGGATGTCGCCCGGGTTGCCGCCCTCCGGCAGTGTGTAGCGGTAGTCCGGGGTGCGCGCGGCGATTTTCCCCCGGATGCCGATCGTGTTCAAATTGTCGCTCATTCTGTTACCTCCACCAATACTGCGAAATTCTTCCGGTTTTCCTTCGGCTTTACGTCGGCCTCCACGTCGATTTCGGGCCAGATCGTGTAGCGGCAAATCCCATGATTGAGCTGCACGTCCGCCGAATAATAGCCCGCCTCGAGCTGGGTGTCCTCGGTGTGGAGCACGATCTGCGGCACTCCCGGCGCGCTCTTTACGTGGAGCAGAACCGGGCTTTCGCTGTTCGGGAGCTTGCGCACGGTCAGCTCCAGCGTGTCGGTCTCGTCCATCACGTACTCTTCGTCGCCGGATATAAATGTGAAATCCAGCAGACCGCAGTCGCCGCGATGGATCACGATGGCCTCGCGCTTTTTGCCGTTTACCTTGATTGTCTGAATCGCAATCATGCTTTGCCCTCCTTTACTTCGTGTATTCGATCACGACGCGAACCTGTCTGGTGCCTGTCCAGCCGCTGGCGAAGGCGAGGCAGATCTTTGCGCCGTCGATGTAGATGTTTGCGGCCTTGTTGATATCGTACTGCGCCCACGGGAGCGGATACCAGACATTGCCCGATTTGAAGAACGCGTCGATGTGGACGATATCCGAGGGCGTGGCGGGCAGCGTGTAGAACGTTACACTTTGATTGGTCGCGGCGGTATTACCATGGATCGTGAACCGGTAAATCCGCTTGCCGTCGTACCACTTGTTGCCGGTATCGACTTCGGAGGTTTTGTAAATCTTGTAGCCCTCCTTGAAGTTCGCGGCCTGATTGAAATCCGTAACCGCATTGAACTCCGTCCGCTTGTAGAATCGGTAATACGCCGTGTCGCTCGAGAGCGGAGCCGCGCCGCCGAAGCCCATGCAGGTGTTCGTCTCGTCCACGTCCCAGAGAATCTCCTTCGTCGGCATCTGCGCGGCGGCGTAGGAGGTCGAAAATCGGTCGTAAACGGCCGCGCGGAAATCGTAGCCGGACATATCGTCGAAGGTGCTGACATACGCGCCGTCCTTCACCAGCAAGCCGGTGAACGTGCCCGTCAGGCCCGAGCCGGTCACCTCGTCGCAGTCCGTCCACGCCGATTCGCCGACCTTCTGATACTGGACTTTGAACTTCAGGCTGTTCTGCTCCACGTCGTCAATCGCGACGCTGCTGACGCTCGCCTGAACGGTGGCTCTCGCGTAGGTTCCGTCGATGGCCAGCACGTTTGCGCTGGTCGCGCGGTCGACCCTAAACGCCTGAATCTGAGGGGGCGAATAGGGAAGAACGGAGACGCTGTTTGTATACGTCGTCGATCGCCCTCTGGAATCCGTAGCGATGGCCGTATAGGAGACGTTCCCCGAAGTCGTGAAATAATGCGTGATTCCGAAATATCCCTGCCCGGTTGTCGGAACGGTCGTGTAGGTCTTTCCTTCAATCGTGATTTGCAGCTTGGCGATGGTCGCGCCGTATAGGGCCGTGCACATTCCGCCGAATTGAATTCCCGTTTTCCATTGCAAATATTCCGCGATCTGCGCGTCCTCCGGAACATCACTCGTCCATATGCGTTTCGATCCGGTGGGCGGAATTGCCAGCGTCGGCTTCGCGCTGTCCGGAACGGATACCGTTACGCTGGTCGTGAGAGTTCCGTAGGTCGTACCGCTCAATGTCGTTACGGCCTCGATCGTCATCTTGGTGCTGGTAGAATTCGGGAAATTCTTACCGAAATTGTACGTGGCCGGAATCTTGTAGCTGTAGCTCGCCGCCGTTCCAATGTCCGCGGTATTGACTACCGTGCTTCCGATTTTGAAGTTCAGCGTCGTCGAGCTGTTGCCGATCACGCGATTGACGTTCACCGTCAGCGTTTCGCCGAGATTGACGCTGCTCTTGTCCGTGGTCGGGATGTTGCCCAGCAGCTCGTAATCGACGGTCATTGTCCAGTTCGAGAGCGTCGTGTCCACGGAAATGGATCGCCCGCTGTCCGGCTGAATTACGCCGAAATACAGGGGTTTTCCCTGCTGGAACTGGTCGCGGATGTGGTTGATGAACAGGCCGCTGCCCACGTAAATTCGCTCAATCTGCTGATAGGCGTAGCCGCTGCCGGAATGGCCGTCGATTGCGTCGAATGCAACGTCGAGCACCGGCGAGCTGCCGCGCATCGACCATTCGGACACGCCGCTCGACGCGCTGGGCCGGAAGCCGAAGCGGAGTCGTTTCAGCGCCGATGCCGAATTGCGGACGTAGCCGTGAATGGTCAATTTGTTGATCTGAACGCCCGCCGCGCCGAGCACCGAATTCGCAGGATACGTGAAAATCAACTGGCGCGGGTAATACGAGCTGTTCGTGGTGAGATAATGATAAACCGTCGTCCAGCCCGCAGCCGATGTGCAGGCGGACGGGGTTAAGGTGACTGTTGGCATTTACGATAACCTCCTAAACGCGTTCGAGACTTTTCAGAAGGAACACGCTGCACAATCTCCGAATGTAGGGCCGCACGCTCTTCTTTTTCGCTTTGCACCAGCATCCGCTTCCAGCACCCGGGACATCAGGCCCGAACTCAGCGAATCTGCAAAAAACGCATTTTTTGTGGCGCATCCGATAGCGGTCGACCTTGCGCAAAGCGTTCTGTTCCACTTCGCTCATTTACGATAACCTCCCATATTTCAGCAGCCGCACGTGCTTGTCCTCGCCGGGCTTCCATGCAAGGCCCCCGATGATGAACGCATCCGAAACCATCACTCGCGGCGCGGTCAGCTTCGTTTCCGCGCAGGTGATGATCGGCGCGCCGTCCTCGGAAATCACCCAGCCGTTGTTGGTAATGGTGTTGCGAAATGGGCTGTCGGACGTGTAAATCCCGATCTCCGAGCCCGCGATGTGCACGCCGGATTCGATTGTTTCCACGCGCCCCTCCAAACCCGGAATCGTCTCCGTCCGTACCACGGAAAGCCCCTCCTGCGTGAGCGTCAATTGCGTTTCGAGGATGCTCGCGCGCTCGTTTGCCTGATTGGCCGATTCCTGCGCGCCGTTGGCCGTCTCCTGAGCGCCGTTCGCCGCGTCCTGCGCGACCTCGGCGAGCCCCAAAGCCGTCTCGGCGGCGTTCGAAACCGCATCGATATCGTCCTTCAGGCCGTTCGTGATCTCCCAGGTGCTGTCGCAGACGGGCTCGGTCGTTTCGGTCGAGGGCGGGTTCTTGTAGGTGATCTTCGTCCGCGTCCACATGTATTTGCCGGTCGTCCACGTCGGAGGCGTGTCCAGCCATTCGCCGCCGGTCGGCTCGTCCTTGCTGGCGGACAGGTAGTATTCGGCGGTGACGGAAGCAATTCCCGTGCCGTCCTCGCCCTTCGCGCCGGTCGCGCCCGCGATGCAGGTGGGGTCGGAAACCGTCTTCGTGCCGTCGCGCTTCGTCCACGTCGTGCGCTGCCACATGTATTTGCCGTCCACCCATTCGGGCGCGGTCGCGCTCCAGCCGGTTTCAGGCGCTTCCGTTCGGCTGTCCGAAAGCGCATATTCCACCGTCGCGGTGGCCAGACTGCTGCCGACCGTGAGCCGAATCGACTCGTTTGCCGAAAGATCGAGCGAATTGCCCAGCGCGGTAATCGCGGTAGTGTAAATCAGCGGAGCCGTCATCGACGCAATCAGCGCCTCGTTCGCGGTAATCTTTCCGGCCGTCAGCGATTCGGTAAAGATCGTCCCGATAATCGCCTGAGATGCCTTGACGGTCGTTGCATTCAGACTTCCAACATTCGCCGTAGTGGCCACAATCTGCCGCCCGTCGCCGGTCTCGCCCGCCGCAATTTCGCCGTCCGTAACGGTCACTTCCTCGGTCTGGATCGTCCCATCCGCGCCGATAAACACGCGGTAATATTTCCCATCCGAACCCTTCAAAACCAGCTTGTCGATGGTAGCATTCAAAAGATTCGCGCTCGTGACAGCCAGATTCGTAATCATCATGCTGTCCGCAACGCCCTCCTGCAGAATCAGGGCGTTCGAGAGCAAATTCTGAATCGTCGCGAGATCGAATTCGCCGGTTCCCGCATAGAGCGACACAAACCGCCCGAGCGCCGCCGCCAGCGCATCCGTCTGAATCGTATCCGCCGTGATGCTGTTGGCTTTCAACGCGACAATCGTTCCGATGTTCGCAATCAGCTCATCACTGGTAATCACTCCGGCGTTGATCTTCTTGATCGTCGCTTCAATAATGCTCGCTACCGCCGCAGTCAGGCTATCCGTATTTACGGAAGAAGCGTCAATGTTCTCCGCGCGAAGCTTGATCGCCTCGATAATGGACGCGAGCAATTGGTCAGTTTTAATCGTCTCCGCAGTCAGATTCTCAAAGTGACCGGTCGTTGCGGAAACGACCGATTTATCCAATCCGCTAATTCTGGTGGCGCGAACATTGCCCTCTGCATCCATAAGATTGCCGCTGGTCGTGTAGGACGCGCCGCGTGTAGAGGTGAGGTTCGGCAGACTGCACTTCGAATCCATGGAAAAACCGCCGTCGAAGGCAAGCGTCTGCGAATTGATAATGCTCGTGTGCGTGTTTCCGCGCGTATCGGTAAGAACTACCCTGTCGCCGCAATGCACGTCAGGATCGCCAATCCAGCTCAGCTCCATTGGAGAGGTATTCAGGCCCTTAAACTCGTTCACAATCGATTGAACGATCGTAGAGGTCATGAGCGGATTGCCCTCGATTTGGATGGTGTTCGTAGCGTTATCCGCAATGCTTGCGTTGACTGCGTAGCGGCTGAATTCATCGTCATCCGAGCTGAACTTCACTTCAATGGCGTTGAATTTGAAGCTCGCGCCGCCGCGTGCGGAATAGCTCATGTAACTCGACGGAGAAAGAGAATGCTGCGCTCCATCCATATAGGAACAGATTTCCAGCTTGCCGTCGCGGGAAATTCTGGCGAAGCCTCCGGCGCATGCAGCGCAATACCCGACGATATCGCGAAGTGTGACCTTTGCTTTCCATTTGGGCATCGCCGTAACGCTGACAGCGGCATTTGCAAACGAGTTCGATTTGAGCGGAACACCTGCCGCCGCGCAAGCCGCCGTAGCCAGACTGCCTATCGTAGTGGGATAAACCGATTCGCTGTCCGCATATTCGGCATTGAACAGAATGGAAAGAGCGTCGTTGCCGGTAATTTCAACCGAAGTAGACTGCTCGGAAGCGCGGGTATTCTGCACATACCATACGCCTAAATCGCTATACACGATCGTTCCATTCGTCTGAAGGCCGATGTACATATGCACCTCGGCATTGTCCAGATCGCTTTCGGAATACGTGCGATCGGAATTATTGAGCGTCAGATTGAAGGACGCGGATTCCGCAGTTCCGAGCCCGAGCGCTTGACCGCCGATCGATTCTGACACCCTGTAGGAAATGATATCGCTGGCCGTAATCTGCTTCTGCGTGCCATCGCGCAGCGTGATTACGCCCTTGATATCCAGCGTTCGGTTATCCTTCACATACGTAAGAGCCACATTCTCACCTCCTTACTTTTCAATGATGTTGAACTTCACGGATTCCCAGCGCACACCATTCAGGTTCGCCGAATACATCGGAACAGAACGGTCGCCCGCATAGAACGTCGCCGTGCGCATAGCGCCTTCAAACGGGTCGAAATACCGCACGCTGAAGAACTCATCCTTGAACGCCTGAAGAACTGTTTTGGCGGTATTTACATCCGGATACGCCCATTCAAGCTCGATCTTGCGTTTTGCCGTTGCGCCGCCGCAGATTCGGTCTCTGTGAATGCTACCGTCCGCAGCTCTTTTTGTTGTGGATGCATCGACATCCATCAGGCCGATCGACATTGCCGAGGGGACCGGTACGGAGACAAGCTCCGCACCGATTGCGCCCACTTGAAGTACTTCCTGTGCCATTCGTACCCTCCTTAGAAGACGATTGCCGGTTTGCCGGTTCTCATGGATTCCTCGTTGATCGCATCCGCCATCTCGCGTCCATTGATGTAAATGGAGCCGATGCCCGCTTCCTTCATCGCCCGGACGAGCGCGCGCGCAAATCTTTCTTCGTCGATTCCGCCCGAGCTGCCGTGCGCATCCATATAGCGGAAGATTGCGTCTCCGATCTGGCCTTCGTTCGCTACTGCGGATTTCTTCCCGATTCGACCGACCAACTCCGGCCCGGCCTCGTTCGCAATGAACATTTCGCCCGATTTGAACGTGCCACCGCTCTTTGCGAACTTGACCTGCAACTCCTGCCCGAAGCGCTGCGTGATGCCGCGCCACGTTACGCCGCTGCCCTTCGAAAGATCGATTCGGAACGTTTTGTTCCATTTGTCGGAAATCCAGCTCGAAAGCGAGCCGTCCCACGTCTTTTTCAGGCCAACTTCGTAATCCACCGTGCTGTCCTGCGGAAGAACGTCCCAGTTGTCGCCCTTTGCGATATCGACCTTCTTCTCGACGCTGCCGCCGAGAACACTGCTTGTCGCCAACCAAGTAGCAACCGTCTTGATCGTGCTGCCGAGCGTAAGGCCGATCGTCTGAACGACGTTTCCCTTGCCCTGATTGTTCTGCACGAAGTCAACGACGTTCTTCCACTTGTCTTTTACAAGCTCTACCGCCGTTTCCAGTTTTGGCGGTTCTACTGATTCGATGCCCTCTTTGTACTGCTCCACGGTATTTGCGCCCGCGCCCGTCACATCGGCATTCGATCCCTCAATGCCCGTTACCAGACTTTCGGGAAGCGTCTGACCCAGCTCGGTGAAGAGCGTCTGCAGCTCGGGCGTAAGCTCGATTACCATGCCGTCCAGCACGCCGCCAATCGCAGTTACCATGCCGTTGCCCGCGTCCTTAAATGTCACGGTTCCCGACTTTAGACCGTCCGCGATCAGGTTGGTCATGTCGTAGCCCATCTTATTGAGCACCGCTTGAGTGTTCTTCGGGCCGAGTTTGTCCCTGAGCGACTGAATGAACTCCTTCTGAACGTCGACAGCTACAACGTTCAGGCCGCTTACTTTCATATTCTCGGATAAGTCCATCAGAATCTTCAGGTCATCCTCGTTAAAGACCTTTCCCATGTGCGTCCAGAAATCGTTTTCCAGGTTCGTTGCATATCTGTTGAGCAAATCTTCTGTTACGGTTCCCGGTGACTCAGGAATCCAGCTCCTGATCAGATCATCCATTGCCCACTGTCCGCTTTCAATATGCGAATCATCGAACATATGATCGATAATCGCACTGAGAATCGTATTGTTGCCGCTCGAGAATTTATCCGCAAGCGCCTTTTGAACCGATTCCTCAATGTCCCAATCGGAGAGAATCTGTTCGTATTCGGCGATTTTTGCATTCAGGTCGGCGACCTTGTCCTCGTTGCCGCCGATCGTTTCCCAGTAATCGCGGCTGCTCTTGAGCTGTTCCAGCGAAGCCATCGCATCGATTTTGGCCTGTTTCTGAATCTTATACAGCATGTCCTCGTACTCGGACTTCATACTGGCGTATTCCGAAAGAATCTCGCTTGCAGACGCGCGGTCGATCTTGCCCAGCAGCTCTTCAAGCCCGACGTTGAACGTTGCGGTAGCATTCGCAGTCTGCGCGCCGTTCACAATATTATTCAGCCATTCAATCAGATTCCGCGTCTGTTCGTCAACCGTGGAATCGAGGCCGGTAGAATAGCCGCTCGCGAGCGCTTCACTGATCCGCTGACCCGCGTCCGAAGCCGCCAGCATGATTTCATCGCTGGCGAAATTGAACGACGTAAGGATACCTGCCGACAAATCGTTGCCGTTTTCATCCACCGCCGGAGCGAGACTTACGGCAAGCTCGATCGTTTTTCCGGATTGCGTAAGGCTGTTCTGAAGAGAGGCAATCAGCCCGTCTTCGCCCGTCAGCTGGCTGACGAGAGAGGCGCGCTCCGATTCGTCGATTTCAACGCCGATCAGCACCTTGTTGATTCCGGCATTAAAGGTCGCGATCTTGGAGTTCAGGTCTTCCTTCGCAGCAGTATCGTTTGCAATCTGCGGGTCTACGATCTTCACCGTGGCCTCCACATTGATATTACCGAGCAACCTCTTGGCCGTAGCTTCAATATCTTCCTTTTCCATGTGGAGATCGCCCCAGAGAGTTCGCTTGCTCTCTTCCGTTACTCTGGCTCTGGTAGCCGTAAGAAGAACCACAGCCCCTGCCGCAAGCGTAATAAGACCGCCAATTGCAGCGCCACCAACTATGGACGCGCCAGTCGCCGCAGCGATTAGTCCACCTGCCGCAGCGCCCTTAATCGCGTTCCATACGGCCGAGACAATCGTTTCTGTAGTAACGCCGTTTTCGATAACACCCTTCCATACAGCCGCAAGACCTACCGCCGCGCTGATCGTAAGATTGATAGCCGCCGCGAACTGCCCCGCTGCTGTCCTATGAAGCGTGTGCGCAATGATCTTGCCCACGAGATACGAACTGAGGCCGTTCGCAATCGCGTCGTCAAAGAGGTATCCGGCCCGGCCAGTTTCAATATATTTCTTATTGAACTGATATGTAAGCACGGCGTTTATAAAAATCATAATGCCCGAAATCACAAATCCGTTCAGCACGCTCAAATCCTTTCGAATCGAGCCCAGATCGGGAATTACCGTTTTTGCGACCTTCCACAGGAGAAGCGAAGCCCCGATTGCTTCGACAAGGCCGAGTATCTCGCCGATATGCTCCTGCATCCATTCGATGATCGGCTTGATCTTGTTAAAAACCGCGTCCACACGAGACTCAACCAACCCGTCAAGGAAGTCATAGGTGGGGAGATCGAAATTAAGCCCGCCAAGACCACCGCCACCGGAACCACCGCCACCGCCGCCACCACCGGAAGCATCCGGGAACTGATTGATTTCGTCGAATTTCATCAGCGCCTTTTTCAGCTTCTTTGCGTTGTCGCCTGCGCTGCCGAGATTATCCGAAAGATCACCCGCGCCAGCGCTTACGTCGCTGATAATGCCCGAATAATCCACCTCGGGCAATGAATATCCGAACAGCGAAGCGATAGACGCGGCCAACAGACGAACCGCTTTTGCCGCTGCAATTGCAATAGGAAGGACTACATTCAGCACCGGAATGAACGCATTGCCCAGCGCTCGAGTGGCCTGTGTTACCTGTGCGGTCAATACGCGCAACTGGTTCGCCGGGGTGTTAAGCGTGCGCGCCATGTCGTTCTGCGCCGTCGTAGTGCGCTCCATCATAATCAGGTAGCGCAATTGCGCCTTTTCAGCCTGACTCATGGCCGTTACCTTCTGAGTGATACCCAGCGCGGTTGCACGTTCCTGCATGGCCGCAACCGAAAGGTCAACACCTAGCTGACGCATCATTTCAATCTCGCCGGACAAACCGCCACGCACCTTGAGCATTGTGTCATCAACGCTCAGATTGTAGAAGCTCGCCAAATCATAGGAAAGCTGCGTAAGCTGCTGACTCATGGTGTAAGCGCGATCGCTCGCGATGCCGAACCCGTCCGCAAGATTATAGAAAATGCCCTGCGCGCGCATCCATTCGCCGGGATCAATACCGGCAAGCTCGCCAACCTTTTCCGCGTAGTCCTGCGCTTTCTGAGCGTATTGCCCAAGCGAAGCCGTGAACAGGTTAACGTCTTCGATGTACTCGTTCGATTTGGTAATCCATTTGGCGATCGTTCCGCTAATACCTCTCATCATGGAACTTACCATGCGGAACGCAGCGTACATGTCCATATACGAACTGCCGACACGACCGGCCGCGGTCGTTGCCTGTTGCGTGCTCGCCGCAACCTGCTGAATTCTTCTCGGGAAATTGGTGAATCCATTGGATACCGCGTTCATTTGCGTCGCAAGAGACGCAAGCGCCGTCGTAACCCGCTGAATATTCTGTTCGAACGCGTCCAAATCCGCCGAATCCAGCTCCGCCATGATCTCAGGAAGCTTCTTGAGCTGCGCAAGCGTCGTCCCCAGATTCGCTGTTTTATCCAACTCCGACAGCGGATGCAGCTTCTCAGCAAGATTGCCGAATACAGATAGATCAACGCCCTGTAGCTGAGTTGCCGCAGCGCCGAGTTCAACAATCTGATGCGCAAGAGAAGACGAGATTCGGATATCTCTGATGTTCGCAAGAGAAGCAATTGCTTGCGACATCTCGGCAATTCTGGACAGCTCCGCTACATTAATCATGCTTGCGGCGGAAGCAATTTCTGCAACGCCCTTGCCGATCGTAGAGGAAATTCTTACGTCCCTTACAGAAGAAAGCGACGAAAGAGCAGGAGCGAGCATGCGGAGGTTGGAAATCGTGCCCCCGTTAATGCCCTGTGCTGCCGTTGCAATTTCGGAAATCTGCTTTCCGAGCGTAGAGGACAACTTAATGCTCTCCATGCCCTTGAGCGCGTTCAATGCCTCGCCTACCTGCTTTAAGCCCGTAGAATCAATGCTGCGAATGCTCGCACCGAACCGTTCCAGTTTCTTCGACAGCGCATCTAATCCTGCGTAGTTTTTCGTCGCGTTCGCCAATTTATCGAGAGAAGCAGCAAGCGCGTCAATACCACTCTGGGCGCTTTGGGCGCTCGAATTGATTTCAATCTGCAAAGAATCAATCGTAGTAGACACGCATCTTCACTTCCTCTCATTTTGAATTGTTCTCGCCCTGCTGAGCGAATTTCTTTTGGGTGCTTGCAACTATCGCATCCATGAAACGTTTTGCTTTTTCCGCTTTGGCCCGTTCAGCCGATTCTTCCTCACGCTTATGTTCTCTTTCCGTTATCGGATAGGGCCGCGATGGATACGGTTTCGCCTTAGCACCCTTTTTCGCAAAGGCATGCAATATGGGGGCGATGTCAATAATCGCTTCATATATATACATGCCTTGCAGCCATAGCTCAAGATTGCGCTTTTCGGTTTTAAGCTCTTCGGCCTTGCGATAGTATTCTGCCATTCTGGGATCGCCGTCCCAGAACTCTTCATAGCTCATACCCATCGCCATATATCGCGGACACATTTCGCAAAAGAACTCTGTCTGGCGAGGTATGGCGAATGGCTGATCTGTATGCCCGGGATCGGACGACGAGTCTGTTACCAACTGGCCGTCCAGCTCACGTTTCCCTCGTTTTCCTCCGGCTCGTCAATGAGCGCATTGATCGGCTCATTGTACATTTCCGCAAGCTTACCGATAAGCTCCTGCTTATTGGTCATCTTCTCGTAGATGCGATCGATCAAATCCTGCTTGATGAAGCGGTGGTGCGCAAGAAACGCACCCGCAAACAGGGCCGGAAGCGTGCTCATGGGCTTATCGCGCACATCGGAGGCAACGAATCCGTTGCGTTCCATCATTTCAACCGTGCGGCGGGTAAATTCCAGGCAGTAATCCTTACCTTCAAAATTGAAACTGAGCTGCTTACTCATTATTTTCTCTCCTTCACTCTAAAGCTTACTCTAAAGCGGTCTCCCGAATAGAAACCGAAAGACCGCTTATGCCGTGATTATGCCGAAGCTTTGGTAATCGGCGCAGACGGTGCAATCGAAATCTTCATGTCGACAACTTCATTTACGCCGCCGCCAGCAACATAAACCGACAGCTGGCCCTTGATGTTGTACTTGCCCTGATCGCCGGTAGGCGTAACCGTACCGCCGCTTTCGGTACCACCCATCCATACGGCGAAGTCCGCTTCAGTGCCTTCAAGCGCTTTGAGCGTATCGTAATCGTCGTTGGTGTAGTTCGCCGTGAATTCCAGCGCATCAAGACTCTGAATGCCCGGAATATACGTCTGCATGCCGTCGGTCAGCGTGGTCGTTTCCAGCATCTCAGGCGCACCGCCCAGATCGGGGAAATCCTTGATATCAATGAGCTTGGTGTAGGTATCTCCGCTCGAGCCTTTCTTCATCAGAAAGGTCTTATAGGTAGAAATCGCTATAAGTCATCATCCTTTCTTACCGTCGATAAATGGTCTTGTTTCTGCCCACAACGCATTGGTAGCGAGCAATCATGCGATAAATCGTCGCACTGTCCATGTTCGGAATCGGATTCAGCATTCTCCGGCTGAATCCCATGCTCATAAATGCGTCGTCAATCGTTTTTGCAATCGCCCGGCATTCCGTCTTTTTGCCGACAGCCTTATTCGAATACACGTTCACCTCATACATGAGAATGGCGTGATTCTCCAGCGAGCTTGTGCTCTGCGTGCTTCGAAGCGGGTAATTGTCCTGTTCTTCGATAGAAACGCAGGGAAAAGAGGGCGGCGTGCGCACGTATTCGCCGGTCACATATGCGTCGGGATGCGCTTTCTGAATCGCTTTCTTGAGCTTCGAGAACACCTCGTTCTCAATATCGATCATGCAAACACCTCCTGCGCAATGCGCGCAATTTCATCGCAGACTCGCTGCATCGCATTGTACATCGGCATGGATGCCGGAGTACCGTGCGTCAGTTTAAGCTCGCCTCCGTCGTAAAAACCCCAGGTTTGCCTTGCACCCTTGCCCTCGCCATAGGTTCCGATTGTGAACCCCAACTCCGCGCCTTTGGGATGCGGAGAACTTCCAACTGAGCCGTTATGGTATACGCCAGCGCCGAATTCGCACCAGATTGCATCCTCGCCAACAGCGATTACAAGACTTGTCGTTCCTGCCTCGTCGACCATAACCTCGACATTGGCATTCCTTGAACCGCCCTGTAGCAGATCGTCAACAATCGCGGTTGCGAAGCCACCGCGCGCATCTGCGGCAATTCGCTCGGCAACCAGTCTGCGCAGCTCTTCGAGCTTGCGCGGCAATTCCTGCCGATACTGCCGGAGGTCGCTCGCCGCCTTGCGGATGCTTTCCGGGCTCAAATCGCAATGGAACGTGCGTTTGTTCATTGGACGTTCACCTTGCTGATCGCAATCGACGCGCTGTTCAGACTTCGAGCCACCTTCCGTACGATATAATCGTACGGTTCATCGGTATCATCCGTATCCACCCACAGCACCGTATACTCGTCAATCGGCGTATCCGGATCGTCGATTACCAGCACGCGATCGTACCCCTCAGCACTCCCGAACACTTCAACGGCTACCGCACCTTTCGCCGGTGAAATGTTCCCTCGCGCATATTCAGGTTCGTCATAGCTGACTTCATACTCGCCCGTTTCGATCTCGTTCCCGTATTCGTCTTTGACCAACACGGGTGTGCTCCCCTGATAAACCGCGTAGTAAAACCCGATGCTGTTGCGATTCAGACAACGCATTTAGATGCACCTCACGATCGCCGGAACATGCCCATGGATATAAGCAACCATGTCCTCATACTTGAACGTCCGGCTGATTCCGTTCTCGGAATGCGCGGTCTGATTCTCCGCTCCGCTGATGCTGTATCCAGCTACTACAGCGTGAATTTGAATCATCTCGTATTCCTCGGGCACATCCTCGGGCTTATCGCTGGCAAGGGAATACCGCCATGCGAGGATTTCTCGCTTTGCCGCGTCAAGGTAGACCGAAAGGCGGCTATCTTCAGAATCACTATCACTAATATTTATAATAGCCTTGAGCATCGATAACTTTTCATTATCGCTCATGCCGGTCTACCTCCTTTTCAGTCTTCTTTCGGCTTGCGGCCACGCTTCGGCTTTTCGACGGGCTCTTCGTGAATTTCTTCAGACGCGGGCGGGTCGGGAATCATCC